>SDBS01002010.1_pt1 | contig 20465 bp, 20 predicted proteins | sample 2277091 | NCBI WGS metagenome assembly SDBS01 (sample SAMN10404972, study PRJNA504765) | marine sediment metagenome | isolation source: marine sediment core GS10_PC15, 163 cmbsf | place: Arctic Ocean: Southern Knipovich Ridge | collected 2010 | reverse complement strand
CGACCCTCTCATTAAAAGTGAGATGCTCTACCAACTGAGCTAAAGCCTCAATGTGACCCCAAGGGGATTCGAACCCCTGTTACCAGAATGAAAATCTGGTGTCCTAGACCAGGCTAGACGATGGGGCCCAAAGTTTAGCAAGCAGGACTAGCTAAAGATGTACACTATATCAAAGTATGACATTCTCAGCAATAATGAACCTAATTACACTGTCATGATTTCTTTTTCTTTGACGGCAAAAAGCTCATCGATCTGTTTGCAAAAGTCATCTGTCAGCTCTTGGACGCTTTTCTCGGCCTTTTTCACCTCGTCTTCGGTGATGTCGCTGTCTGCTTTTTGTTTGCGAACGAGATCGTTGCTCTTGCGGCGGACCTCACGAATGGCTACTTTTGCATCTTCGGCTTTTTTCTTACCTTGCTTGACAATCTCTTTGCGCATGCTCTCATCCATGGGTGGAATGTTGATCCGGATGAGATTGCCTTCTAAGATGGGCTGAAGACCTAGGTTGGCTTTTTCAATGCTCTTGCCAATGGGCCCTGCTGTTTGTGGATCGAATGGGGTGATGAGTATTTGTCTCGCTTCGGGCGTTGAAACATTCGCAAGTTCGCGAATACGCATCTGTGTCCCATACACTTCGATGGGGACCGAGTCGAGCATACCAGGATTGGCACGGCCACTGCGCAATTGAGCGAGTTCTTTCTTAAAATGCTCGAGAGCCTCTTGCATTTTTGTTTTGGTTTCATCTGCAATACTCATAGCATTATTCTCCTGTAACAAGGGATCCTCCTTTGCCTTCCATGACTGCTTCGACTAGAGATCCTTGCTTAAATAAATTGAAAACGTAAACAGGGATTTTATTCTCCCGTAAAAGCGCAAGGGCTGTCCCATCCATCACTTTAAGATCTTTGGCTAGTGCTTCTGAAAAGCTTAGGGTGTCAAATTTTTTTGCATTGCTATTTGTCATTGGATCAACATCATAGACACCATCGACCTTTGTCCCTTTTAGCAAGATCTCAGCGCGCACTTCGCTTGCACGCAGCGCTGCGGCTGTGTCGGTGGTGAAATAGGGATTGCCTGTGCCTCCCACAAAAATGACAATGCGCCCTTTCTGAAGGGCGTGCATGGCGTGGATCCACTTATAACTCTCGGCAATCAGAGAGCAATTGATGGCGCTCATCACCTGACTCTCGATGCCTACACCAGCAAGAGATTGCTGCAGGATTAAGCCATTGATCATTGTGCCAAGCATGCCGATGTGATCGGCAGGCGTCTGCTCAAAGCCAAATTCTTTCGCTTGCCTTCCGCGGAAGATATTGCCTCCCCCAACAACAATCCCCACTTCTAAGCCCAAATCGCAAATTTCTTTCACTGATTTCGCAATATGGGCACAGGCCTCGTGTTGCATCCCAAACTCTTGATTGCCCATGAGGGCTTCTCCTGAAATTTTTAGTACTACACGTTTGAATTTTGGAGTGGGCATACTATTCACCTATTTGCCAGCGCAAGAAATTTTTAATCGAAAATGTCTTGCCTGCTTTTTTGGATTCTTTCTCGAGCAGCTGTGAAATGGTCATTGAATTTTCTTTGATATATTTTTGATTCAGTAAACAGAACTGATTATAAAATGCTTTGACTTTTCCTTCGATGATTTTCTCAATAATATTTTCAGGCTTGTTCTTGGCTTGGCTGCGAGCAATGTCTTTTTCTCGCTCCTTGATCTCACTGGGAACATCATCAGGTGTAAGATAATCAGGTGCTTCAGCAGCCACATGCATGGCGATGTCGCGTGCGAGAATCTCATTGCCTCTTCCGCCTGCCATCTCGACAGCGGTGATGATTTTCCCTCCCATATGAGAGTAAACGCCAATGGAAATATCACTCTTCTTGGGGAAAATTTTCAGTCGCTTGATTTGGATATTTTCTCCTAAGCTCTGAACGATGAGTGCCCGATATTGGTCAATTGTGATGCTCGGATCATGCTTGCATTTTTGCGATAAGAAGGTATCAAGTGAGTCTGGCTGCAATTCAGCTGCCTCGTTGGAAAGATCTTTAAGGAATTGCTTGAACTTTTCGTTTTGTGCAGCAAAGTCGGTTTCAGAGTTGACCTCGACAAAAGCAACCGCTTTATCACTTTCTCCGATACCGATGAGTCCTTCATTTGCTTCGCGTCCTTCCTTTTTCACAGCAGAAGCCATTCCCGCCTTGCGCAGGTTCTCAATCGCTTTATCGAGATCGCCTTTGGCTTCTTCCAGGGCAACTTTGCATTTTCCCATTCCAACTCCAGTTCTTTTACGGAGCTGCTTGATCAATTGGGGAGTCACATTACTCATTTTTTTCCTCACCTTCTTCTTTTTCTTTTTCTTCTACCTCTTCAACTGTCTCAATGCCAGTTTCGCCTTCTTTTTCCTCTTTGATAGTGGCAATTTGCATCTCGTTTTTCTGATCGATGATCTCTTGCATCAACGCAGAAAGGATGAGCTTAATACTTTTGAGGGCATCATCATTACATGCAATTACATGATCAATGGGATCAGGGTCGCAGTTGGTATCGACAAGGCCTAAGATGGGAATTCCCAGCTTATTTGCCTCTTTTACTGCAATGTGCTCACGAGAAGGATCGACAAGAATCACAAGTCCTGGAACTTTGCGCATGGCACGAATCCCCGACAGGTTGCGATCCAATTTTGTTCGACCTTTGTTCAAAAGAGAGATTTCTTTCTTGGTGAGCCCTTCTCCACCAGATGCGAGACGCTTTTCAATCCGTTCGAGTGTTTTAACCGATTTGCGAATCGTCGTCAAGTTCGTGAGCATGCCACCCAACCAACGTTCAGAAACGTAAAATTCCCCTGCATCTTCAGCACATTCACGAATGACGTTTTTCGCTTGCTTTTTTGTTCCGACAAAGAGGATGGATTTGCGATTTTTCACTGTCTCGCGCACCATTTCAATTCCACTTCGAATTTGCTGCATGGTCTTTGCGAGATCGATGATATAGATTCCGCCTCTCTCCTCAAAAATGTAACGTTTCATTTTTGGGTTCCAGCGGTGCTTTTGATGCCCAAAGTGGGCACCACATTCAAGAAGATCTTTAATAGTAACAGTTTTTTTAGCCAAGCCTTGTTCCTTTTTGTTATAACACGGCATCCCCACTTTCGGTGGAAGATTTCGGTCTTGGTTCTAGATTTTAGTACCTCTAGCATCCATACTAGAGGATAGCGCCTGGTCAGAATCGAACTGACACTAGTAGCTTGGAAGGCTACTGTTCTACCATTGAACTACAGGCGCGCAAATTAGGAGCACATTAGAGACCTTCTCTGAATTAAATTTTGCACTCCTGGAAATCTTTGGGGCCTTTTTCATTTTTCTTGCTCAGCCATGTTATTTAACATTGTCTTCACTCAAAAAATAAAAAAGGCCCCAAATCTTCCTTCAGGCCTGCTAAAATTTAATTCAAAGAAGATCTCTTAGGTTACTATTTTTAATCGATTCTTTCTTTTTTTCCAAGGAAAATGCTACAAATTGTGATGTGAATACTGCAAAAATTCCTTTACGAATCAGCCGCCTTCTCAATTTTTTCTTAGCCTGTTTTCTGATAATCTTGCTGCGTGTCTGGTATTTGAGTGTGGTCCAACATGATCACTGGCTCGAAGAGTCGCAGAAACCAAGGACTCGCACCATCATAGAAAAGCCACAGCGGGGCACGATTCGAGATCGTTTCAACACTGTTTTGGCCTGCAATGCACCGCAATACAATGCCGCGATTTATTATGCTGATATCCGCCAAATCCCCAGCATCAAATGGGAAAAAGATGAAAAAGGGAAAAAAATACGCGTCTTGGCCCGCCGAGAGCATATCGAAAAATTCGCGCGATTTCTGGCAAATGCACTAGAAATGGATCCCCTGGACATCGAAGATTTGATCCACGGCAAAGCATGTCTTTTCCCACACACTCCCTTTGTCCTCAAAGAAGATATTTCTGAAGGCCTCTACTACCAGCTCAAAGGCGCCGAAAAAGACTGGCTCGGCTTGCAAATGCAACAAAGTGGGAAAAGAGTCTATCCAAGAGGCAAACTCGCCTGCGATGTGATTGGCTATATGGGTGCAATCAGTCCCAGAGAATACCTCCAAATTGGGCAAGAGATGCAAGCGCTGCGTGCTTACCTTCATGAGCATGAAGCGGGTCAAGCTGTTTTCCTTCCCAAAGGTTTTTCTAGTCCCGAAGAGGTTCAAAAACGACTCTTTGAGCTTGAAGAAATGGCGTATACAATCAATGACCACCTTGGCAAAAGCGGGGTTGAAGCTTCCTTTGATGAGCACCTGCGTGGATCGATCGGCAAATCATTCTATGAAGTCGATGTGCAAGGGAATACACTCAGAAAACTTTCGGGGGGAAAGCCCTCTATAGCCGGCGAGCGGCTTGTCCTTACCTTATCCGCAGAACTCCAAGCTGAGGCCGAAAAACTTTTAGCTGAATACGAACACCTCCAAGATCTTCGCGATGCGTCGAGTCCCAAAGAAAGGCGCACGCCTTGGCAGCGGGGTGGCGCTATTGTTGCCATTGAGCCCAATACCGGAGAGATTTTAGCATTTGCTTCTTATCCGCGTTTCGACCCGAATGATTTAATCCCCATGCAAACTCCTGAAAAACGAAAAGAAAAGCGAGACTCGATCTTGCAGTGGCTCGAAAACCCAAGTTACATCGGTGAGATTTGGGATGGGAAACGCCCCATGGAGCGCGAGCTTTTTATCGAAGGAAAATACCAAACCGATTCCTTCTATCTCACCTGGGAGAAATACCTCGATCTCATCTTGCCCGAAAATTCCTCTGTTCGAAAATGCCTCGATCAGATTGAGACGATTGCGGAAGTAGTTCATTTGGATGAAGATATCCTTGATCAAATTCCCTATGAGAGAGACCAATACCTTCTTCTTGATCTCCTTGCCCTCGCTGTTCCAAAAGAATGTTTCACCGAAACACTCCTTTCCCATGTTGGAGAGCAGACCATTTCTGAATTTCGCTTCCTTTGCCAACTGGCAAGCTGTCACCTCTCTTTGCTCAAAGAAGAAGCACGAAGAAATTTTCATATAGGTGCATTTCGGACATGGCGCGAAGGACATTTCAAAGATTTTCTCAAAGAAAAACGTAAAAGAGAAAAAACAAAACGGACCTATGCTCGTCCCTATACCGAGTATTTAGAGCGCGAAGAACAGATAATGTTTGCCAAATACTGGGAAGAAAATAAAGCGGAAATTCTCCATGAAGCAATCATGAAAACCTCTGAGCTTTTCCCAATCAAAGAGCTTTTGACTCCTCTTACGAAAAAAGACCGCCTCGCCTACATCTGTGCTTTGAAAACCTATGATGATCTCGATCGCCCTCTCCATGGCAAGTACCCCATGCTACGCAGTGAAAATGGATTGCATTTCGAAAAACATCTCGCTACAGCCTTTTATCCTTATAACGGATTTAGCTTATGCCGTTCGCATGCCTTTCGCGGGGCAAGCCCCATGGGATCGATCTTCAAAGTCATGCCAGCCTTTGCTGGCATCAAACAACAATATGATAAAGGCGAAAGCGACCTCAATCCCCTCACCCTCATCGATGATATGCAGTGGACAGCTCGCCCGGGCAGCAATTCTCAAGTGCTTGGGTATTTCAAAAATGGCGACCCCATCAAACGCTTCTATAAAGGCGGCCGGTTGCCAAGAGCCTATCCCAAAATCGGAGAGCTGGATGTCACAAACGCCATTGAACGGACGAGTAACATCTATTTTTCCATCCTCGCTGGCGATATCCTAGAAAGTCCCAGCACACTACTAAACACTGCCATGACCTTTGGCCTTGGAGCCAAAACGGGCATTGATTTGCCTGGCGAATATCCGGGCCATCTTCCCGATGATATTCTCCACAATAAAACCGGTCTCTACTCATTTGCTATCGGTCAGCATTCCCTCGTTACGACCCCTTTGCAAGCCGCAATCCTATTTTCAGCCATTGCCAATGGTGGCAAAATCCTAAAGCCCCAAATCGTCAAGTCTGCAATCAATGCCCCTCACATCAAAGAGACACTCGATTTCCCAATGCCCGTTCGAGAAAAAATCATCAACGGAATGCACAAAGTGACAAATGGAGAAAAAGGATCCGCTCGCCAAGCCCTCATGCGCGCACCTTTTCATGACAAACAAGCGCTGAAAGATTTTCGCAAACTCGCTCCTCAAATCTGTGGCAAGACCGGGACGGCTGAAATTATGTATAAACAAACCATCGATGCCGAAACCCCCGCCGAATTAGAGAAGCACGTTTGGTTTGCGTCAATTGGTTTTGAAGATGAAAGCCTAGAAACCCCTGAACTCGTCGTCATTGTGTATTCTCGTTTTGGCTCAGCAGGAAGACAAGGGGCTCCCATTGCAGCCCACATGATCGAAAAGTGGCGCGAAATCCGCGCTACCCATTAAACTCAAGTTATGAGTGTAGATTTATACGAAGTTGCTAATGACTACATGGCAAAATCTTGGCAATCCTGGAAAACGGGAGAAGAAGCCAAATCTTGGGGCTATACGATTCCTGCTCGTTTTGCCTATCTTTGTGAAACCATTATCAATGCTGTGAACCTTCCCTTTGCCATTATCGCGATCACTTTCGGCTCGCTCCATGCGCTCTGTACTTGGAATCGTAAATCAGAAATTTTCCTAGATACTTATAGTGCGATTTCCAAAACGGCAAATCATCTCTTCCTCTCTGCCTTTGGGGCTCTCGTCTCCCCTGCCATCACCTATAAATACCGCAATGCAAACATCACGCCCTTTATCATCGCTGCTCGGATCATCATCATTTCCGGCGGGATCCTCTATGCCTTCTGGCGCAAGTAAAACATTCTTATGTTGAAATTTTGCCAAAATTTCGACATGTCATGAATATATATCGATTTTTTCGCGTTTTTTGAACATATGGATCCTGAAACCCCTAATAATGAATTGCCTAATATTCCATTAAAAAAAATTTAGATACTCCACTGCGAAAATTCTCATTTGCATAATTATGCAGATTTTGGTATAAAAAGAGGCGCTATGAAAAGAAAAATTTCTCTATTTTCCCTTGTCGTTTTGATTATCGCATCTATCGATAATATAAGAAACTTACCTGCTGCTGCTCTTTTCGGCAGTTCTTTAATCTTTTTTTTCATACTTTCTGCGATTGCATTTTTGATTCCAACTTCACTTGTAGCAGCTGAACTTTCCGCAACTTTTCCAGAAAAGGGAGGCATATACCACTGGGTCCATCGAGCCTTTGGGAAAAAATGGGCTATGACTGCCATTTGGCTACAATGGATCAATACCATGGTTTGGTATCCTACAATACTCTCCTTTGTAGCAGGAACTCTGGCTTATTTAGTGAATCCAGAATTGGCCCAGAATAAATTGTATCTTATCTCATGCATTCTCATCGTATTTTGGGGACTTACTCTTATTAATCTTAGAGGTATTCACGTTTCCGCACTTTTAACCAACATCTTTGCACTTTCTGGTACTATTTTCCCGCTTATTCTTTTAATCATACTTGGAGCTATTTGGATTTTCTCTGGCCAATCTCTTCAAATCGAATTGAATACAACGAATTTGATCCCACCTTTGAATGTATCTACAAGCTGGATTTCATTAATTGCAATTATGGCTTCTTTCTTGGGAATGGAGCTCTCAGGGGTCCATGTCAACGATATTCATCGGCCGCAAAGAAATTTTCCTAGAGCTATCTTTTTTTCATGCTCTTTTATCTTTTTTACAATGCTTCTAGGTTCTCTTTTTATTGCTTTCGTTTTGCCAAAAGAAGAAATCAATTTTGTTGCGGGAATCATGCAAGTTTTTACCAGTTTTTTTGATGTCTTTGGCCTCAAAGGTCTCATTCCCGTATTGACACTCCTCATTGTTATTGGATCTATTGGAAATATGATTAATTGGTTGATTGCCCCCGCGAAAGGCTTACTTCATGCTGCAGAATTTCATTTTCTTCCGCCTTTCTTTTCTCATAAAAATCAAGCAGGTGTTGCTTCAAGAATTCTTCTCACACAAGCTATTTTAGTTAGCCTTTTTTGTCTCGTTTTTTTACTTGTCCCCAGTGTAAATGCTTTCTATTGGTTTTTAACGGCTCTCAGCACAGAACTCTATATGATTATGTACATTCTCATGTTCAGCGCCTGCATCCGTCTGCATTATAATTACAGCGATCGCCCAAAAACTTTTAAAATACCAGGAAATCATTGGGGGATGTGGATCACAGCTCTTTTCGGATTGATTGGTTGTTGCACTACGATCATTGTGAGCTTTTTTCCTCCAGGAAATATTGATATTGGAAGTCCTGCCCGCTATTTGTCTATGATTTGCATAGGCAATATTGTCACAATCGGCCCTCTTTTCCTCTTTTTCCTTTATGAGAGAAAAAAGCGGGTCACTTAAATTCCAATTCTTGAATCGGAATGTGTATACTATCTCCCAGATCCATATAGATAGAAGTCAAGAACTTTTGGTTTTAGATTTTTTAACTCAATTGGAATTTCAGTGCTCCGATTGTTGCCTAGGTAAATCTTCCGTAGTTGTGAGAGATTTGCAAGCTCTTTTGGAATCGATTTGAGCTGATTGCTGTATAGGGAAAGCTTCTGTAGCTGTGAGAGATTCCCAAGTTCTTTTGGAATCGATGTGAGGTTATTATAAGCTAGGTAAAGCTCCTGTAGCTGTGAGAGATTCCCAATTTCAGGAGGTAAAAAATACAAACAATTTTTTTCTAAGTTCAAAATATTAATTTCTGCTAGCTGGTTTTTATTTTCAGGGTCATTTAACCAATTTCGTGCTTCTTCTGCTGAAGAGAATTCGGCTCTGTGCAGTTGGTTAGCTATTTTATTAGCGACAACTAAAGTATCGCGATCTAATTGTTCATTATATAATTTGAACATGATTGGAATTGTTGTGTCAAAATCCACTTTCTTAATGGGTTGGTCGCTAGTATCAGACTTCGTAGCTGCATCGATAATGATTTTATAAAGATTTTGAATTTTCTTATCTCGTTCAAGGTCATCTTTAAAATCATTAAATCTTTTGCAGGTCTGGGATAGACTTATAAAACTTGAAAGACTCAAGTATTTGATTATTTCTAATAAAAAAATCTCATTAGGAATCCACTCAAAATAATTTGTTTGTGAGGATGCCTGCTGCGAATTTTCTGTTTTTGGCGGCTCTTGAGAGCTTTTGTTTGTTAATGGTAAAATAGAACTCATTTTATGTTTCCTTTTAAATGTTTAAAAAAATGATTATAAAAAAAATAGATTAGATATGGGGGGATTAACCCCTACGAAAATTCCGTCGAGCTTGGGGAAAAAAAGCAATGAGCCCAAAAACCAAGAAGGATTTTTGATTCTCAGATAAAAAGTGAGGTTTTCTCATAAATATGCACTTCATATGAATATATATTCTACAAGAGACCTGTTTATTTTCCAAGAAAAAAATTAAATCTTTAAGAATGAATGGGTTAGAAAAACCCTGCCGGAATAAAAATTCACTTTTTTCATTTTATTTGAGTATATTGTGAGTTTTTTTCCTCAGAAAATATCGAGATTGGAAATCCTGCCCGCTATTTGTTTATGATTTGTATAGGCAAACTTGTTACAATCAGCTCCCTTTTCCTTTTTTTCCTTTCTGAAAGAAAAAAGCGGGCCCCTTAAGCTCTATCTCCTTTTCTTCCAAGGCGATCTCTAAAAGCCCCCCAGGAGTGGACATAAGTACATCCCCACTGGAATGATAAAATACAGCGCAGGCAGTAGAACCAGTACCACAGGATCGCGTCAATCCCTGAACCCCTCTTTCATAAGTCTTCACAAAAAGGCATCCCTCTTCCAAGGGATACCAGGCATTGATGCCATGTGGAAAGACATTTTTATGCTTATTTAGTTCTCTTCTGAGAAAAAAAAGAGCCTCATCACTCATCTTTTTTTCTAGGGTAAGATGCGGCTCTAATACCTCTACATGTTGCAACCCGTATAACTCTGGAATGGCGACGAATTTTTGATTCAATTCAAAACTCGATTTGGGCAGTTTGATTGAGTAGATCCCTTGCCCATGATTCTTCAAGAGAAGAGCACCCCATTTGGTAACAAGATAGTATTCTTTAAAGAAAGGATATTGCTCAAAAATATACGCTGCACAAGCTCTTGCTCCATTCCCACAAAATTCCCCAAGCTCTCCATCGAGACCAAGGACCAGCATCTCAGCAAAGAAAACGTCTCCAACGCCTCTTGCATTGATTAAAATCAATGCATCTTTTCTTTCTTCTTCATACAGATATTCATATGCTATATCTAAGAATTCTTCGCTCACACTGTTTTTGTCTAAACAGTCAAAAAGAATAAATGTATTTTCACATGCTTCAGCAAGATAGTACTGCATCATTTCTTCTCTATGCTTAAGATTTGGACATGCAACTCATAAGCCATTGGCTTCAAATTAAATAAGGATTTAGAAATTAAATTGGTATACATAAAAACCTCCGTTTTTTTTTAGTTTTTTTTTAAAAAAAATATGAAAAATGGATTAGATATGGGGAATTAACCCCTACGAAGATTCCGTCGATCTTGGGAGAATAAAGAAACGGGCCCAAAAGCCCAGAAAGACTCCTGACCCTTAGAAGCAGCTAAAAAGACAAGATTGTTTATAATTATGCACTCCATATGAATAATATATTAACATGAAGCATATATATTTTTCAAGAAATTACCTAGATACTTAAAAGCAAGGGGTTTAGAAAAACCTAGAACTGAATAAAAATTCATTCCTGCAGGAGATTCTTAATTTCTTTGAGTAATTTTTGGATATTTTTGGTGGATTTGGGGGTGATAAATACGGTATCGTCACCTGCGATAGTTCCCAAGATTTCTGTTGTAACCTGATGGTAGTCCAGAATACGAGCAACCATCGATGCCGACCCAGGGCTTGTAAAAAGGACAACTAGGGTCTCATTAGAGACAATATCCAGAATCAGATCTCGAAGAGGAGTATTCATTGAGGGCGGAGCAGGTTCACGCGGCAAGGAATATACATTCTGGCCTAAGGTATTGACGATTTTAATTGCCCCAACTTTTCGAAGCAATCTAGACGCTTTAGATTGATTGATTTCATAACCTTGCTTTTCCAGTTCTATGCAGATATTTTCTTGCGTGGTCGCCTTTCTTCTTTGAAGAAGAGAACGTAAAGCTTCGATTAAGTCCAGTGAGTTTTTTGCCATAATTTTAATGAAATTTATTTCATCTTGGATTTTTTTCGTTTTCTTTGCAATTTTGGGAGCATCCGCACCTTTTTTCTTTTAGGAGACACTGAACAACTGCTTTGCCAGAAATTCGAGCCGAAAACGCTAAAAAAGTTAATTTGGAGACCGAAATTAACTTGCCAAGTTAATACAGGTCGAAAATTAAGTTTTTTAGATGCTTTCGGCCGAAGAGCTGGTGAATGAGTTATTCAGTGTCTCCTTTACGAATCTCTTCCCAAAGATTCACATTATTTTGCAAATTGATCCAAAATTCTGGAGTAGTTCCTAAGGCATCTGCAAAATCCAATGCAATAGGCCCTGTAATAGCTCGCTTACCTCTTATGATGGCATTTAACTTGGGTTGTGTCCAACTCTTCCCTAAATGATTAACAAAATCTGTTTGAGAAATCTCTAAAGGCATTAAAAATTCCTCAAAAAGAATTTCTCCAGGAATTGTTGGTTTTCTATTTTTTGGTAACATTTTCTACCCTCCAAGAAAAAATAATCTCTTGAAAGGGAATTTTTATCAAACGATTTCCTTGACTTGAGAGAAATAAGCAATCGTCTTTTCGAGGCCTTCTTCAAGGGGGATTTGAGGCTTCCAGTTCAGCTTTTGCGTAGCTTGCGTGATGATGGGGCAGCGCATCTTGGGATCATCGATAGGAAGAAGAGCATATTCGATCTCTGCCTGAGATTTGGTTTTTCTAAGGATAATTTCAGCAAGTTCATGGATTGTGAATTCTTCCGGGTTACCAAAATTGATAGGACCAGTTTCATTACTACCCATAAAGAGGATAAGACCGTCAATGAGATCGTCAACATAGCAAAATGAGCGGGTTTGCTGTCCTTGGCCATAAACGGTGATGGGCTCTTCTCTAAGAGATTGGATAATGAAATTTGAGACGACTCGCCCATCGTCTTCTTGCATGCGGGGACCATAGGTATTGAAAATGCGTGCAACTTTGATATCGATTCCATACATCCGCCTGTAATCGAAAAAAAGCGTCTCTGCGCATCGTTTTCCCTCGTCATAGCATCCTCTGGGACCAATTGAATTGACATGGCCTCGATAGGTCTCAGGCTGAGGATGAACGGTGGGATCGCCATAAACCTCACTTGTTGATGCTTGCAAGATTGAAGCATTATTTTTACGAGCGAGCTCGAGCATGTTGAGCGATCCAACTACACAAGTGCGGGTAGTGAAAATGGGATCTTTTTGATATTGATTGGGAGAAGCGGGGCAAGCCAAATTGTAAATCCGCTTTACATTGAGTTCGATAGGCTCGCAAATATCATGCTCAATCAGAGTGAAATTCTCTAAAGGTTCGAGATGGGCAATATTGTCTCGACTTCCTGTGTAAAAATTATCGAGACATATTACGTCATAGCCTAATTGGACGAGTTTTTCACAAAGGTGAGAACCAAGAAAACCAGCACCGCCAGTTACAAGAATTTTTACTCTATCAGCACACATAAGCCCTTTTTTCCCTCATATGGTACCAGATCTTCGGCTTTTTCATCTTTGAGCTGCAAAATAAATCGATCGCTCGAAGCAAGGGCCTGCAGGGCTTCTGGAGAATTTGCCGGTTTTGGGCAGCTGAGGGTTGTAAAATCTTTGTTTTGGAGATATTCTTTTATTTCTTTAGCCCACTCATTGCCAATGAGCGCGAGAATCTCTCCAGGCTCCAAATCAAGCGCGATCCTTTGGAAAATTTCTGCCTTACTACTCGCAACTTGAAATTTCCGATCGCGTAAATACTCCACGGAGAGGGGGAATCCTCTGGTAAATGCCTGAGCAAGTGACCCGATTGCAAAGAAAAATGCACCTAAAAGTCCTCCCATGGATGCATATAGAAAAAGATGTGGCGATTGGACATCGAGAGGGGCATCTGCTGCATCGAGGGGTTTGGATTCGATATGAAAGAGATGGCGATTGAGCACTTTTGACTCAGATAGCTGCGTGAGTCCTTCGAGGATTTGCATGGTGAGTTCTTTTTTGAGCTTGAGTTGACTCTCAAGGCGCCACTTTTCGGGAAGCTCAGCCATTTTTGCTCCAATCTCTGCTAGTTTTTGCTCCACATTGGCTCTTTCCTTTTGCAAAAGTTCGAGTGCCCTTTGTTTTAAACAGGTCATCTTTCTCTCTACCTGGACAGACTGTGCTTCCAGAAGCTCCGCTTTTTTATTCATGTGCTCTTGCAAAAAGGTTTTTTGTATTGAAAGTGTTGAAAAAAGTCTCTGGCGTTCTTTTTCGCTCCGATTATCTCGATCAGCAAGCTGCAAGGAAACTTCTGCCCCCTTTTGAATGATCGTTTGGCTTACCGAATCGTTAAGAATTTGAGAAAGAGCGCTCAATTCAAATTCAGATTGCACAATTCGCTCCTGATAATCCTGCAGTTGACCAATCTGAAAATTTAAACGATCGAATTCTTCACTATATCCTGCATGCAGTTTTTGTGTTGTTTCCAGATCAATCCCCGCAAATTCTTCTGTCGAAATGTTGCTTGGTGTGATTTGGATCGCTTGCCAATCAAGTAGATCCCGCTTTTCCAACCCCTCTTTCCAGGGATGATCGGCTGCTACTTCTAATAGAGCTGGTTGATTCCATTTTTTGATCTCGAGATCAACTTGGTGTCTTTGCGCTGTGTACTTTTCCTTTGGCTCACTGAGCATTTCAATTTCCTGGGTCAGGCCTAAAAAGCCCTCAGCACCAAGAGCATTTTGTAAATATGCCACATGCTGGCTCAGTGTCTCTTCAAAATCAAGGCCCAACTGGTCTCGCCGCTGCCCGAGATAGCGGATCTGTTCAATGGCTAATTCTTCATGGGCTATATGTAAATGTTCTTGGTACTTTTGCATGACTGCATCGAGAATTCCCATTGCTGTTTCTCGCTCAGTTGCCTTTGCTCGAAGCAATAAGAGATTCCCATCCAGGCGACTTGTCTTGATTTTGAGCCCTTTTTGCACTTTTGGTAAAACAGCCCTTTTGGGAAGAAGGCGAAATGCAGAGCATTTTTTTCTCAGTGGCATTTGCTCTAATGTCCAAGAACCATATTCCAAAGTCACTGGCTCATGAAGTTTTCCCTCTACGATTGTTTTTTTCTTCTGGTCCAGAACTTCAAATGTTTCAGCAGAAAGAGGACGAACAAAAAAAGACTGGGTTGCCTCGTCGCTATAGGAAACATTGCGAAAGAGAAAAGGAGTTTTTTTGCGAGAAATTCCAAACTCCCGAGATGTGAGTGAAATACTATGTCCTCTCACGATTTCTTCTATTTGCAATCCCATTTCTTCGACTACTTTTCCAAGCAAAGTTTTGGATTGCATCACAGAAATAGCAGAGGCATCCTCATGCGTATTCCACATTGATTTGAGAAGAGATTCCACAGAATTCGTATCTGTCATTTGGCTCTTCACTTGCTTAAATGTGGCTTCTGCAAGGAAATGGGGTTTGGAAAAAATCAAAGTCAATAAAAAGACAAGCGCAAAACTAATTCCACTTGCGAAAAAGATCTTTTTTTTTCTCTTAAGGAAAAATCGGACAAACTCTGAGAGATAAAAAGTTCTTTCACTCATGGAAGTGTAATTCCAATATTTTTCGAACCGCGTGTAATCAAATCTATGCCAACCAGGGTGGGGAGAATTTGATTGACGAAGCGATCCCATTCAGCAATGGGAGTAGCAGCCACATAGACGATATCTCCTGGAATGAGAAGGAGTGATTCGGTGGGAAGACGAATTACATGCTGCCAATTGAGAGTATAAATTCTCGGGTGGACAATATTGCCTCGAATGATTTGAATATAGCGCTTGTCCCCAGTGATGGGAATACCTCCCGCTTCTGCTAGAGCCTGACGCAAACTCATAAAGCCGTTGGGAAGATCGATCACACGCTGTTTGTTCACTTCCCCGAGAACCATGAGCGGCGAAGCTGCTGGATCGGCAATATAGATCTTGTCGCCTCCGTGCATCACAATGTTTTGGCACATGTCTCCCTCTTTGACGAGCTTATAAAGATCAACGGGAAGCATACAGCCCTCTCGCACCACATAACTCTTAAAGAGATTGGCATTTGCGGGCATTTTAGCAAGAGAAAGCACCTCAAATAGACGAATTTTTCCATCAATCGGAATGGTCGAGCGTTCTACAAGGCCCATCAGATCCACTTTTTGCATCGGCCTTTCGCGATAAGACAAAAAAATTTCGACATCACTGATCTCTTTGCGATAAATACCCTCTATTTTTTCTTTCGCATCGAAAAGAGAAAGTCCTCCTATTTCAATACCGCCGAGATCGGGCAATTGGATTTTTCTGTCTTTGACGCGAAAACCTACATTTTGTCCAATAGAGGCAACAGCAGAGGCAAGATCACTGCGCGTCGGATGATGAAGGACAACTGTAAGCAAATCGTCTTCACAAATCCGATCTTCATACTCATCGAGCATTTCTTCATCAAAACACCCAATACATTGTCCTTCCATTTCAAGAATTGCAAATTTCCCTTCTTGAATTTGATATGAATCAATCACGAAATCTTCAGCACCGCATACATCTCCTCCCCTATAGGGAGGATTGGTGCAGCTCGCAGCGAAAAAAAGAAGAAGAACCAAAAAACGCATAGTCCTATAGTATAGGCCATGAGTAATTCACGCAAACGGATCTTTATCACCGGAATTGCCGGCTTTATTGGCTATCACTTGGCAAAAGCCCTCGAAAAAGAGGGGCATTTTGTCATGGGATGTGACAATTTTAATTCTTACTATGATCCTAAGCTCAAAAAACAGCGCGCCACGCAACTTCCAAATGTCCATGTTCTTGATATTTGCGAGCGTGAAAAATTTGAAGCACTCATCCTGGAAAACGAGATTACTCATATCGTCCATCTCGCCGCACAAGCCGGAATACGCTACAGCATCACCCATCCCCAAGAGTACCACGATACCAATCTCACTGGCTTTTTTCATCTCCTGGAAATTTTGCGCAAATCCCCACATATCCAGCTCACTTTTGCCTCTTCTTCGTCTGTTTATGGTCTCAACAAAAAAATTCCTTTTTCTGAATCCGATCCCACGGACCAGCCTGCGAACTTTTACGGAGCCACCAAAAAAAGCAACGAGCTGATGGCCCATTCCTACCATCACCTCTACGGCATCCCCATGATCGGCCTTCGCTTCTTCACTGTTTATGGTCCTTGGGGTCGTCCTGACATGGCCTATTTTTCTTTCACGAAAGCCATCCTCGAAGACAAACCCATTCGGGTCTTCAATAATGGGAATATGCAGCGGGATTTCACTTACATCGATGATATTGTCCAAGGTATCATTTCTGCAATCCACTACAATGCAAAATTTGAAATTTTCAATTTGGGAAATAACCAACCAGAAGAGCTTTTAAAAATGATCCGCCTTCTTGAGACCTATCTCGGCAAAAAAGCCATTCTTGAAATGCTTCCCATGCAACCCGGCGAGATCCAGACCACTTTTGCCGATATTTCGAAAGCACAAAAACTTCTGAGCTTTTCACCTAAAACTTCCTTAGAAGAAGGGCTCAAGAAATTTGTTGAGTGGCATTCAGAAGGTGTTTACAAATTTGCTCCCTCTGCTAAGATCTGATCTATGCTTACAGCAATTTTAGAACGCGGCTCCTGGTTCATCTTTAAAGTAGGGATGCCACTTGTCTATTTCTATCATCTCATTCTCACTAGTATTTTCTTCAACACTGCCGCCGAAGATGCTCATGGCCTAGAAAAATGGGGCAATGTTGCCCTTGCACCTATGCAGTATTTCTTTGAAGGGAAAAAAGCTATTTCTATCAAAAATGAAAATGGAGAAACGACTTACCAACTCATTCGCCGCTTTGACTACGATAAGCACTTTTTCGCCAAAATGGCAGCTTCCTGCGCTGCACTTCCTCTTAGCATTCCCATTGGCACCACTCTCAAATCTCTAGCTTACCTCTCAGACGAAACAAAAGAACGGGCTTCTCGAATTTATTCTGCCATGCACTCAACAAAAGTCCTTTCTAATCTCGAATTTTACAAGTCTATTGGGATGCAAGTTGAAAATTATCGAGAAGCGGAAATGATCGCCGCGCCTAAATGGAAACGCCATCCCAATGCGAAAAATCGCCTTGAAATAGATGCAAAAGCTCTCAAAGAAATTGTCCGCATCCTCTCAAAACATGAGATTCCTTTTTGGCTCGACTGTGGCTCCCTTCTCGGCGCCTATCAATATGGTGGTGCGATTCCCAATGATTGGGATATCGATATTGCTATGTTTATGGTCGATTTTGAAAATGTCAAAAATGCTTTGCAAGAGCTCGATCCCAAAAAGTTTGTTGTGCAAGATTGGTCAGGAAGAGCTAGGCCCAAATCCTACCTCAAAGTATACGTCCATGAATCAGGTGGGATGATTGATCTCTATAATTTTGCAATCGATGAAAAGAAAAAACAGGTCCATACTCTTCTTTCCAACGAATTCAACATCTTTATTCCCAAAGACTGGACATCGCGTGAATTGCGTTATACTCACCCCATGCCTTTCTCCTACGTGTTTCCCTTAAAAAAAGCCCTCTATGAAGGCATCGAAGTTCCCGTTCCCGGGCATGTAGAAGAATACCTCTCCGTTTTTTATGGCGAAAATTTAGCCCCCGCCAAAGTCTACAATGAAAGTACTGGAAAATATGAAAAAGACCTCACGCATCCTTATTGGCAGCTGGCTGATCACTAAGCTTTTTACGTCCAGCATCTTATGTGCAGATTGCTGTGAGCGCCCAGGTCTCCTCTCTCTCGGAGTAGGAACTTTTGATACTTTGCGGCCCAAAGAGCGGATGCTCCAATTCCAAGCAGAATACAAATGGAGTGCTTCTTGGCATGGAGTACAACCCCTTGCCTGTCTGATGTTTACAGAAAAAGGTTCCACTTATTTTTGTTTTGGGGCCTGCTATGACATCTACATGGGTCGCTATCTTGTCCTTACTCCAAGTTTTGCCCCTGGTATCTACATCAAGGGGGGTGGAAAAGAACTCGGCTATCCGCTCGAATTCCGCTCATCAATTGCCCTGGCTGGTGAATTCCGCAATTGCCACCGCCTGGGTCTCCAATTTTACCACATCTCCAATGCCAGTCTGGGCTTCAAAAATCCAGGCGAGGAATCCCTCGTTATCTTCTATAGCATCGCTATTTGGTAAGTTCCTAATATAGAATAGGTTATATTTTTAAATAATATCCTTTACAAATAATTAATATTTTATTATAATGTTAATAAAAAGGGGGTTATAATATGCCTAATATTAGTTTTTGTTTAAAACAAAATGCTTTTTCCAATCAATTGGATGCTATTTGGGAAGAAGCAGAGCAAGATCAAATTGTTCCTTATTCCAATAACCTAAAAAAAGAAATTAGCAACTTCCAAGCAAATCCTTTAAATCCAGTAGAAAAATATAAAATAGAAAGAAAAATTCGCCAATTAAATCTTAGGAAAGAAATGGAAAAAGCAGACATCGCAAAAAGTGCTTATACCCTCTATAAACATGCAAATGAAGGAGAACTTCCTTTTATGGTCGTTGGAGGTGAAGCATTGAGATCTTCTGACTGTGAATGTGAATTAAAAAATTTCGGAGTTTTGTCAGAAGAAACTCCTGGCTGCTCTAAAAAGTTAAAAAGAGACAATAACGTAGAAAAACATAAAGGAAGCATCCTTTGTGATACCAATTGGTCGATCATTAAAAATGATGCCTATGTGCTTGGCAGCATACATGCTAAAAAGACTTTTTACTTATTTGGTGAAAACGGAAGCATTGATGCTACTTTGTGGGATGAGGCAAATAATCGCCCACACGTAGCTGGCAGAGAGCTTGCTATGCTATATGAAGCAGGATACCGACAAGTGGCAACAGATGCGCAAAAAGAAAAATATGGCGCTACTTTTGTCTGCCTCGATCCTCAAACAGCAGAAAATTTTACTTTTGAACGAGCAATCGCGGCGGCAAAAAAAATCCACTCATTAGAGCAATTTTCTTCTATGTTAAAATTTTTTCCTGAAAAGGCTGCAGATTAAGAAGGAGTTTTTTTAACTGTTCATAAGACGAAATTTCTTTTGTTTTTTTCTGCACTCGAAGTAGATTAGATATTTCTGGCTTTTTTGTTGGTATGAAACAAATATTCATGCCTTTTATAGTAATATACTGATATTCTGCCAATGCTAAGAATATGATCTCCCTTCCAAAAGCAGTAAGCTGATCTTTTTCTTCATCCCAAAGGCGTTTTTCTGGAATTTTTTCTAAATTGTCATAAGGAATATGAAATTGCTTTTCCTGCATGATCCCAGAGAAAATAAAAATATCATTTAACAGAGTAAACCAAGGTTTGGAGCCGAAAATGGCACCGCGCTGCAACTGTGCACCTTTATATTCAGGGTAATACTCATCCCCTATAGCTAAGAGCCCAAAATTTCTGACTTTTTCAGAATCTTTTCTCATTCCCGGACCAATGAGAAAAAAAGAGAAAACACTATTTGAAGCCTGATCCCAAACCTTAGAGCATCTTTGCTTTAAGGCCTCATCTCCCAGTTTCAAAAAATTCGATTCAATTAAAGACAAATTTTCAAACTTCTTCCAATTCTTATTTAGATAACTAGAAATGCTCATAAAAATCTATCCTAGGTTCATGTTTTAAAGGATTATAGCAAATAAAATAATTTAAATACAGAACAATAAACTCAAAAAAATACTTTACTTTTTCATGCTGAGATTTGGCCACTTATCGATTGGATAAACGGCCAAATCGTTCTTGAAAGAAGAGATTTGGCCACTTATAATATTGATAAACGGCCAAATCTTTGTATGAAAACAAGCTTAGAGATGCACGTGAGGGCATCCAGGCCTATCGCAAGCTTCAATTGATGCTGCAGAAAAAACTGCAAGCATTGCAAAAAGAATCCATTTCATGAGTTTCTCCTTTGTTTTTTACTCCCAATTCAGTGGACATCGAAGTTGAAAACTTCTGCAAGCTTTATAGCAGGCTTCTTTTTCTTTTTCAAATTCTTTTCCTGGTGGGATTCCTTTTGTAACAAGTTTTTTTGTGCAATGTTCATTACAATCACAATAGGTCATCCACATGCCTTCTGCAATTTGTTCAAAAAAAGTTTCCTCTTTTTGAGGTTGTTTATTGTTATTAGGGTTTGT
>SDBS01002009.1_pt1 | contig 20479 bp, 16 predicted proteins | sample 2277091 | NCBI WGS metagenome assembly SDBS01 (sample SAMN10404972, study PRJNA504765) | marine sediment metagenome | isolation source: marine sediment core GS10_PC15, 163 cmbsf | place: Arctic Ocean: Southern Knipovich Ridge | collected 2010 | reverse complement strand
TTGCCATAGTCTCTGGACCAGGCGATCTGCGAATTGCCGGTGTTTCTGACTAACATATAAAGCACGCCATCGACGCACAGCATCCCGCTTGCCTTTGCACCTTTAGGCCCCTGCCCTATTCTTTCGCCGGTATCTGTGCGAATGTTGACTCCCCGCAAATCAGGCGGCGACCCGACAATCTTTACAATGCCGAGACTCAGCTTCTTTTTGGTTTTCGGCTCAAATCCCCAGCCGTCTCCATAAGCTGTATATAGATTATCATCATTCGCCCAGGTAATCGGCCAATTGTCACTGCCGGATGCCTGACGGATAATCGTATCGGCCGGCGCCCACTCGATACCCCTTATCACAGAACTTGGCGAATACGGCGCAGCCGCCCTACCGCCCTTTTGCGTTACAGACAGCACGATTGGTTCAATGAAAGGCTCGATTGACTTATAGCTGGAATTGCGTGTTTTGTTGAGCGACTTGCCTGCTCTCGTTGCCACGATATCGAGACTCGGTATCACTACAATCAAGCTGTCATAAAGTCCCCACGACCAGTAGGCATCTCGCGGCACCTTAGCCATAGTTCCATCGGCATTATTCCACCACAACAGGCCATAATGGTCAGAAGCATTGAAGTAGCTTTCCTCTTTGACTACCGGCAGTCCCCGCACAGTTCGAGGTACGATTCGCACCATATCGACAAACCAGGTGGGAATGATTTGCTTACCCTGCCAGCGACCGCGCTGAAGATAGAGGTATCCTATCCTCGCCATCGCATCAACGTTGGCACTGATGCCTGAGCCGAATTCCAGCCTTCTGATACCGTTAATTTCTTTTGGCCGATAGGCGTTTTTCCGCCAGGTCAAATCAGATGTACTTATCCCAATCGGGCCAAAGACACGCTCAAACATCAGCTTATTAAGGTCCTGTCCATAAGCTAATGTGACACATTCAGCCAACCAGTTCGGCCCGCCATCGCTGTACGACCATTTTGTCCCCGTCTCGAACATCAGTTCGGTGTATCCACCGTTTTTATCGAAACCTGCGGTCTGAGTCGCAAGGTCAAAGAGCGTTATCTTATCGAGCCAGCCGGTCTCGATATTTGACTCAGGCTTAATGCCAAAGCTTGGATGATATTTTTTAGCCCGGTCTCTCAGACTATTGATTTTGCCGTCTCTAAGAGCCAGACCGACCGCGGTGACACCAATTGCTTTTGTTGTTGACTTAAGGTCGTACCGCCGTGTTTGGTCTCCCCAATGCATAACACATCGAGCGTGCCGGATGACGCAGCCCGATCCTCCGCCCGTGAGCGCATAGTCACGGGCCTTTCGCAACATGGCCGCATCCATCCCCACTTCTTGGGGCCTGGCTTGCTCCCAATTACGTCCTGGCCAAACGACTCCTCCCTTATTTTCTCTAAAACCGAATGCAGATCCAACAATACCTCCAACCAATACGATGATGATTAGCGCTTTTCTATCCATTCCATTGATCCCTTCATAACGATAAACAAGTTCTCAACAATCATTAATCAATAAACAATATCATAGATCCGCCCATATTGGAATAAATTATCGTTTTAAAATGGGCCTATACTTAATCAATCTGTATAGGCCCCGAATTGCCTGCACTTGCGTAACCGCAGGTACAATTGATGCAAACCCGCTATATCAACCGTGTAATTTATATTGTCACCTAAATTTCAGCCTACTGTGCCGGCCGATATAGTCGAATGTCCTCGAAGAACACCATACCTGCGCCGCCAGCCTGGAGGTTGTTCTTATCGCCGAAACCAATAGCAATCGTATTGACATTAGCAAGGTTCACACCTTGAGCCGCAAAATCCTGCAGGTCGATAGTCCATTCCGTCCAGGTAGCTATCTGCGCTGCGCTTGGGTCATCGTGATAGACCGTCGCGCTGCCGTTGAGAGCTACATACATCCGCTCAGCAGCATTAGACGCATCACCGTAGAACCACAGCGACAATACTCCAACACCTTCTTCTGTCCAATCACGCTGCGTCAGCGTCATGGTTGCCTCAGAGTATTTGAAATTGTTCTCATAGAAAAGCGGCATTGATTGAGAGCCCCCTTGAACAATCGTAGTCTCAACATAATGCTCTCCAGCAAGGAAGTCCGGCTCAGCATAACCTGCCGTGGAACCGTTTGTCGTAGTCCCATATCCATCTACCCAAGTACTGAATATCTCGTCGGGCGGATAGTCGTTGTAGTCTTCAAAATCCTCTATGAGAATGAAGTCGGCTACCGTGAAGGTCCATACGCCGCCTTTGCTGATTGTCGCGTCGGTATTATACTCATCGACACGCCAGTAGTAAGGTCCGCCGCCCCATTCAACACCTTCGGCCGGAGTGTAAATTGTAACACCCTGTCGGCCTCGATATATACCGGTCGTATCGGATGCATCGGCGTCGGCAACAGCGTCTCTGTCGTTACCGAAGTAAACATCGTGTTGAGATGCATTATCTCCCGGCGACCAGCTAAGAGGGGTCGCATTTCTGATGTACGGTGTTGAGCCATTGCTCGGTTCCGGGCCCCAGGCAAGTAACAGGTCACCTCGCATAGCCAGTATGATCTCTGCCTGCGTCAGTGCTTTGTCGTATATGCGTACGTTGTCCATGTGCTGAACAGGAGTGCCGCCGTTATAGCCGGCTGCTTCAGAATTGCCCCCCAGGAAGCCGGAACGGGGATCACCGCTACCAAACGTACTTCCTCCGGCCGCGGACGGCTGTGCCTCACCATCGATATAGATGGTCAGTCGTCCGTTGTCGAACACGCCCGTCACATGATGCCACAGCCCGTCATCAACGCGGGCGCTGCTGCCATAATCCACCTGTCCTGAACTGGTCATCACATCCCAGCCTACCTGGCCGGGGCCGCCGCCGCTGCCGTTGATCTCCAGGCGCCAGTAACTATCGCGGTCAAACGAGGCAATATACTGGGTAGCGCTACTACTGGTACGAATCCAGGCACAGACAGTAACCTCGGTGAGGCCAGTGGTATTGTAAGTGAGATTCTCTATCGCCACATAGCCGCCGGCGAGGTCCAGACTGGCATCACCAAGCACACCGGGGATGGCCCATTTCGCACGGAAGAGTGTCCCGTGATTGCCGTGCCCGGACCAGTCAACGGCGTTCGTACCCATACCCTCGTCAAACGTCCACCAGGCAATAAGATTCGGGTCAGTAATGGCTATTGCAGGCAGGGTTGCGAAGGTCCAAACATCGCCTTTGTACATGGCGACACCATCGAACTCATCGACTCGCCAGTAGTAAACCTTATCTAATTCAAGCGTGCCAGGGGTAAAGGTTGTATTTACCTGCGGCAGAGCACTGGCGGAATTGTTCACATCGTCAAAATTATCACCAAAGTACACATGGTGCAATTTTGTGCCGAAACCAGCCATCCAACTAAGCTCCACATCGGGGTCAATAAACTTGACGCCATCAGACGGATCAGCGTTGTAAGCTTTCTTCGGAGGAACCGTGAAACTCCAGATATCGCCTTTCCACGGACTGTTGGGATCCAGATCATTGACCTCATCGATTCGCCAATAGTAAGTTATTCCTGGAACAAGGCCGTCCGGATAGGGAAATCCAGGAAAACCGGCAATAAAAGTTGTTGTAGCCTGGTTGCCCTGGAACGTGCTCTCGGCACCGGCGTTGACTTCGTCAAAATTATCGCCAAGGTACACGTCGTGAGAGACTGCATCAGATCCCGGTGTCCAGGAAAGACTCGCCCATGTCTCTTCATGTGCTGAACCGTTGGCAGGATTGGGCTTGCTTGCCTGGGGGGCGAGCGACAACTTCCTTATCTTGGCCTCCGAAAGTGCGTGGTTGTAGATCCGTATATCGTCAAGGAGACCTTCCCAGATGTTGCCCAAACCCTTATGACAACCGATATAGAAGATCCCCTCAGAGTCTTCCATGCTGTCCTGGCGGGGAGCACCGGCCGCTTCGCCATTGACATATAACTGAACGCTGTCGGTAGTTCCTCCTTCTGTTACCACAACAACACTGTGACACCAGGTCCCACCTTCTATGCCGACTCCCGAACCGGTCGCGGCACCGCCGAGGGATGACCGGATCTCGTTGCTTTGATGAACGAAAAGCCACGTCCTGCCCGGCCCCCCGCTGGTATCGTCTCCCTGCTGAAGCACCACCTTGTATTCAGAGGGGATTTCGTTTAGCCTGAACCACGCGGCGATAGAGAAATCACCCTGATTGATAACTCTAAGACTCTCGCTGAAAGGGACCTCAATGTAGTCAGATGAACCGTTGAATTCCAGCGCACCGTCTATCTTCCCGGCCGCCCACTGCGGGTCGCCAACAAATGTACCATCGTTGCCGTTGCCGGATGTGTCATGCGCCACGTTACCAGATCCCTCATTGAATTTCCAGTGAGCCACCAGATCGGCGGAAACGCTGCCGACCAGGCCCAGCACTAAAACATAAGAAGTTAAAACAATCAATTTCTTAGACATAATAATCCTCCTTTTAAAAATGCTGTTAATAGAAATGCAAAATTTCTTCGCCGCTAAGCACCTGTACTCACGTTACAACAGGTGCGAGCACAAACTATACCAATTTTATTTATACAAAATTAGCTACCTCCCCGTCAAGGAAAATCTCTGGAATTATGCGTGCTTTTATGTTCTTACGACCTTCGCCCATGAACTACAAATCACGAGCACCAAGTATCGCCATCGTAAATTGCTCTGTTTGTCAACTCCCGAATCCCTAACATTTACTGATAGTCGTTGAAATCCAGATTAAAATATTATTGAAAATTGGTCAATTTCTTGATTGATATTGGCTTGTTTTTTGAACTTTTGCCGATATAATAGTGGTTTAACGGATGTGTTGTAAAATAGAACGGATTCGGCTATGGCGCGGAATCGGAAAAAAAAGGCTCTTTATGAGGTGATGAGCAAGGCTCGCAATAAGCCCGGCTACGGCAGGACTTTGGAAAAAATGCGCCCGAAAAAGCCGGTCGAAATAAAAGACGAGCCGGTTAAGAATCAGAAGTCTGCCGCAGATGTAGATACATCCAGAGCCGCGGCAAAATGGTGGAGAAAGCCGAGAATTGTCCAGTTCAATGTCGGCAGAATTGAATTCTCTATGCCGTATCAGCTTGCCGTTGCGTTAATTCTGGGCTTTGTTCTGTTGGTTCTTGCTTCCTTTCGACTCGGTCAGTATTATTATCTATCCGACGAGAGAACAATCGGCTCAACTGTAGAAATGCAAAAAATTGACCAGGAAAATCCGATAGAGCAAGAGGTAGCCGATATCATGGAACCGCCTGCGCCGGTTGAAGATAGTACATTGCTGGATATTGAAGAACTTGAGCCGGTTAAGCCTAAGCCGACGGGCAATAATGTTATTGTTCTTGTGGAGTTTGGAGCACGAGCAGACTTAGTTCCTGTGCAAGCGCATTTTGACAAGTACAATATTGAGACTGAGATTGTGATGGGAAACGGTCGCTACTTCTTGCGAACAAAAAATAGATATGATAACCCGGGAACGCCCGGAACCAATGGATACAAGGCATTGCAGGAAATTATCAAGGCCGGAGCCGAATACAAAGCTCCTCCGAATTATGAAACTTTTGCGGCAAAACTTTTCAGTGACGCTTACGGCAAGAAAGTAAAATGAAGTCAAAGTAGTTTTTTAGGAGAAATGTTGAATGTCTATTGATCGTTCTTTAAAAATCAAAGGGGCCCTTAGCCGGCACCGCAATGTTCTGACGCGTGCTGAACGTATCGAACAGCTCAAAGAAGAAGAGCGATGGTCTGAGGGTGATTCTTTACAGGGTCTGCCGAAAGTTGCTCATCGCAAGAGTCACTCCGGCCGGAAAGAAAAAGAAGCTCCCGCCAAGGCGGATGCGACTGAAGCAACAGCCGAAGCCGAGACATCGAAAACCGAAGAATAAGAGAGTTAATACGGATAGTTCAAACCGCCGCTTTCCCAACATGTTGAGAAAGCGGCTTTTCTATGCGCACTAAGATTGGCGTTGTCAGTTATTGTTATTGTGGCGTCTCATGCCTAAACAACCTCCTTTAAATTGCTGGGGGCAACGAAAATACCCAAATGAATTTGGGGACTAAACATTCTGGATCCACGCTCTGCCCTGTTCCTGGCTCCTGGCTGGCTTTTTATCCGGACCCTGTCTCTATTGGCACCAATTTTATTTCATAGCCAAACTAATAGACCCATAAAAATGATTCCTGAATGATTTGGATGCGGGGAACGTGCATAAGGCTTAACACGAGGGTCTATGGGTTAAGTGCAGGGGGCAATAAGACGATAAATTTTGAGTGGAGAATGTGTGTTCCAGCAAAAGGAGGTGGCAAATTGTATATTCGTAAGGTTTTGATTACCATTAAGTTAGTGCTCGTGCTGGTGCTTTGCTTTGTGATTGTCAGAACAGTGATAATGCCGCAGCAATCGGCAAGAATTTTTACACCAGCCTCAGCAGTTGGTACCGAAAATATAAGTGCCAATAGAACTGAAAATGCGGTTGAGGCCTCGGCCGAAGACTATTCAACCATCGTTGAGCGAAATATATTTGGTAGTGCAGATTCATCATACACCGAAGCCAAATCCTCGCCTAACATTGTGGCCAGGTCGGCTGAGGAGGAACTTGGCTTAGCATTGGTCGGCACTGTCTGTGGCAGCATGGAGATTTCTCGTGCGATCATAATAAATACTAAAACCAAGCTGCTGCGTATGTACAAAACAGGGCAGAACGTAGCAGACGCTCGTATTAGGAGCATAGAGGAGGATGCAGTTATATTGCTTCATAATGGACAGATAAAAAAGTTAACGCTGAATAGAACCAGCGGACATAATAAAAATAATACCCAGGTGCTTTCATCACCAGCTATTAGCGAAGCCGGCAAAGTTACGAGTCCTGTTTTGCCGGTTAAACAGCCTTTTACGGAAGTTCCAACAAGAATAGCGCATGTGGAGGTGATGTTAAGCAAAGCGGTTATTGAGCCTTATGCTGTTAATGGACAGACCGAAGGACTTAGAATAACCGGCTTAGAAAACATACCGATGGCAAAAGCTCTCGGCTTAAAGAACGGTGACATTATTTGTGAAGTTAACGGGAACCGGTTGACCAGCAAACAGAAGGCCTTGCAGGTTTTCAAAAAAGCAAGGTCACAGGCAGTTATGAATATAAAGCTATTACGCGATGGTGAAACTGAAGAGCTGTCATTTACATTACAGTAAGTCATTTGGATATTCAGAGTGAACAGGTAAAACAGATGTCATTGAAAAATCTAAGAACCAATGAGCAAAGAATACAGAAGTTGCTAAAAAGCCTTCTTTGTTTTATATGCGTATTTTGCATATATTTTGCAGGCTGTGAGTCGGATTCTACATCTGTTACAATTCAGTCTCAGCAAGAGGATATTAAGCAACCGGCTGAAAACTTGCGTTCCGGAGATGTTGCAAGACAAATTGAACTACTAAACAGAATGAATGCAAATTTGGCCGGCAAAAACAACTCAAGTACTTTGCCGGCTTTTCCGGGGCCTAAAGCAACCGAGAATATCAGCGGAAACTTAGGATATGGTTCAAGGCCTGACACAAAGCTTAAGGAAAACACTTCGCCTTCAGCAAAGACACAAGTTTATTCCTCCTTAGAACTCTTAGCCGAAAACAACAGGTTAGTTACCGCTTCAGAACAGCTATTTTCTCAAGAGCGTCCACACTTAGTAAATATGCCCGCACTTGATAAACCCGGAATGGCTGATGAGCTTATATCTGTAAACTTTGAGCAGGTTGATATTCGGACGGTTCTCAAGACCATTGGAGATATAACCGGTATTAATTTTGTCGTGGATGAAAATGTCCGCGGCCCTGTTACGCTGATGTCCCCTACGAAGATACGTTTGGGTAACCTCTATGAAGTTTTAGAATCGATTTTGGAAGTGCAGGGTTACGCGGCAGTGCCCTCCGAAAATCTTGTCAAGATAGTACCGAGAGCGGATGCTGCAAAACGTAATCTGGAGGTTCGCGTCGGCAGTAATCCTGCAGAAATACCCTTGAGCGATTCTATTATTACCCAGATTATACCATTGAGTTACGCCGATGCGGCAGAGGTTAGCCAGATTATTCAGCCCCTTTTGGCTACAGGCTCACTGATGGCGACCTATACCAGGACAAATTCGATTGTGATTACGGATACCTGTTCGAATATACATCATATTGCCACAATTATTCAGAAGCTTGACTTAACAGGCTCGAAAGAGCAGGTTACCGTCTTTAGCTTAGAGTATGCATCAGCCCAGGTTCTCAGCGAGCAAATAACCCGCATAATGCAGAAACAAAAGTCCACTTCTCCACAGGCTGTGCGTAGCCGCAGTATGCCCCGGATTGAAACAGATGTCAAGATTCTACCTGACTCAAGGACGAACTCTCTTATTGTTGTTGCTAATGCTCAGGACACCGAGACTATTGATAAGCTAATAATGCAGCTTGATATTCAACGACCCATCGGAACAAACAATGTTCATGTGGTTTACCTCAACAACGGCCAGGCCAAAGATGTAGCTGAATCGCTTACGGCCGCCCTGTCGAATCTAAAAATCGCCGGCGCACTTGAAGCCGCCCAGCCGATTCAGGTTACTGCCGATGAAGGTACGAACGCATTAATCATTGCCGCTTCTGCACAGGACTACGAGGTTCTCACCGATATTATAGAAAAGCTCGATATTTTCCGCGAGCAGGTTTTCGTTGAGATGATCATTATGGAGATCGGTGAGGATAGCTTAACGAAAATAGGTGTTGACTGGGCCACGCTTGATGAGTCTGTGGACAGCAGTGCCCGGTTTTTCGGGGCAACTAATTTTGGTCAGCGTGTGGATTTTGCCAGTGGCACCCTCGAAGGCCTGGCGGTTGGTTTGTGGAGGGGAAGCGGCTCAGATGTAAGAATAGGAACTATGCTGCACGCCTTGGAAAAGCAATCCGGCGTAAATATCCTTTCGACACCATATATTATGACCTCCAACAACAGTAAAGCCAAGATAATCGTGGGCGAAAGCAGGCCGTTTGTTATGGAATCAAGAATCACTGAGGGCTCAGATCCTCTTACTCCTACAGTGATAAGAACATACGAATACAAGGATGTAGGTATTACTATGGAGATTACGCCCCACATCAGCCAGGCTGGACTCATCAGACTTGATATTAAAAGCGAGTTCACGAAACTTATCGAAGATGTTACCAGCCTTGCTGTGGATACTCCCTCGACAGCTAAACGAGAGGCTGAGACAGTCGTTTCTATGAAAAGCGGCTCAACTGTTGTGATTGGCGGTCTTATTCGAGATGATAAAATCACTCTTGAGAAGAAAATACCTTTTTTGGCTGATATTCCTCTGATTGGAGGTTTGTTTAGATACAAGAAAGACCAGGTGCAAAAGACTAATCTGCTTATTTTTATAACACCACACATTATGGGCAGCCAGGAAGATTTGGAGCAGATGGCTGAGAAAAAGAAAAAAGAAATGGAGCAGGTATTGAAAGATTTTGAGCAAAAGAACAGGCAGGATTAATAATTGAGCGTTTTTCCTGGCTTCGAGGAGGTCAATTGGTGGATAAAGAGCAACAAGGACAAGTCGTAAGCCAAAAGCACAGTGAAACTCCGAATGGGCAGAAGTGCGTCAGGAAGGATTCACATTTTGCGAAAGATAGCAAGATAGAGCCTGAATCCAGTGAGTATTTGGAAACTATTTCGCCGGAGCAGTTGAATCCGGAGCTTGTAAGAAAACTGCCGCTTGAATTTCTTAAGAACCAATGTGCTATTCCAGTCATTTTGGAAGACGGCCAGATTGCGATTGCTCTTGCAGATGCGCTTAATGTAGAGGCGTATGATGCGATTTTGAGCATCTTAGCCGGATCTCAGGAAGCGATAAAGGGCTTCTGGAAACCAGGACAACCATGCAGTCGAGTTACGTGCCCCGCTTCTGAGATAGAAAAGGCTATAAGTCGCTGTTACTATCAAAACACATCCGCCGGCAGTGATAACGACAACTCCGACGTGCAAGGTTTAGCGGACCAGGGCAGTGACCATGGTGAGAGTGGTATTCAAACCCATGCAGAAGACCTGCTCAACATTGCCAACAAAGCGCCGATTGTTAAGCTGGTCAATAAAATCTTCTTTCAGGCTGTACACAGCCGAGCCAGCGACATTCACATTGAGCCATACGAAGATAATGCACGTGTACGTTTCAGGGTTGATGGGGTGCTGCACGATGTGTTTACTTTGCCAAAGCAGCAGATAGCGGCGCTCCTGTCACGACTAAAAATTATGTCGAATCTTAATATTGCTGAGCGAAGATTGCCGCAGGATGGCCAGAGCCGGATTAAAATAGGTCGTGACCTGATGGATATTCGAGTTTCTGTCATCCCAACATTGGGCGGCGAACGTGTGATGCTCAGGTTGCTGGATAAAGCCCACGGCCAGTTGGGTCTGGAGCAGATAGGCTTTAGTTTGGAGATGATTAATCGTTTTAAAAATTTGATTAACATTCCTCATGGCATAATTTTGCTGACCGGCCCTACCGGCAGCGGCAAGACAACAACGCTTTATGCAGCTCTTAACGAGCTTAACTGCGAAGAGCGAAACATCCTTACAGTCGAAGACCCGATTGAGTATCAACTACCCGGGATCGGGCAAATGCAGGTAAAGCCCAAGATAAACCTTACCTTTGCCAATTGCTTCCGTCACATTCTAAGGCAGGACCCCGACGTGATTATGATAGGAGAAATTCGCGACCTTGAAACTGCTGAGATTGCGATTCAGGCCTCCCTTACAGGCCATTTAGTTTTAAGCACTCTGCATACGAACGATTCGGCCTCCGCCATAACTCGGTTGATTGATATGGGTATTGAACCTTACTTGATTTCATCTTCGGTTATTGCTGTTATGGCGCAACGGCTTATCCGAGTTGTATGCCCACACTGCAAAAGCCCTTACGGACCGCAGGAGCAAATGATTTCGCTGTGGTCTGAGAAAGAGAAGGCGTCATTGATCCGGGGGCAGCTCTATAAGGGGCTTGGGTGTGAGAGCTGCATTCAAACCGGGTACATAGGCAGGACTGGAATTTTTGAACTGTTGTTTATCGATGACGACATCAAGGAATTGACAACTAAACGGGCCGGTTCACATGTCATAAAGCAAGTAGCCGTTGAAAAAGGTATGAGCACTTTGCGAGAGGACGGATTACGCAAAGCGCTGGACGGCGAAACTACGCTTGAAGAAGTTTGTAGGGTTACACAGGATAGTGTTCTCCATAAGGAGTCCATAGGACAAACAAATTTAGGGGTGAGTGAACGTGTCGGTGGTTGACTACAATTTGCTGAATGAAAAGTCCGTTCCGGCATCTCAGGCGGCCCAGAGAGAGCCTGAACGCAATTTACCGCGTTTGGAGAACCGGGATAATAGTTCTGCTGATACAAATGAAAAGGTGTATAGGAGGGACATTTTTAAAAGGACCAACACTAAGGACGTTTGCAGAATAGCACGCCAGTTGGCGACGCTGTTGCGTGCCGGTATGCCGCTTGTGCCCGCTTTATCTGCGTTAGTCGAGCAGTTGCAGGGATGTCCCGAATCCAAGGTGATGCGTTTGGGAAACAAGGATAATCCTTTGGCAGAGATTATGAAAGAAGTCTGCGACAGTGTAAGTGCGGGAAGCGCACTCTCGGCTGCACTTGGAAAGCATCCGGATGTTTTTTCAAACCTGTTCGTGAATATGGTAGCTGCCGGGGAAACCAGCGGAACCCTGGAAGAGGTTTTCCTTAGGTTGGCGGAAATGATGGAAAAACGTATACATCTTACGAACAAAGTCAAATCCGCTATCGCTTATCCGATAATGATGTCTGTCGTTGCGGTAACAGTGGTGGTGTTCCTTTTGTCTTTCGTCGTACCAAGCATTACGCAGATTTTCCTTGAGATGGATCAGGCCCTTCCACTTCCAACAAGGCTGCTTATCTCAATAAGTGCTTTTATGAAAACTTATTTCGTGCTGATTGTCATTATGGTTTGTGCGGTTTTCTTTGGATTCGGAGCCTGGGTGAGAACCGAAGACGGCAGAATTAGATGGGGTCGCTCTAAACTAAAGCTGCCCGTTTTTGGTAAACTCTTTCTTAAAGCGGAAACAGCCCGGCTGGCCAGAACATTGGGCATACTTCTTACCAGTGGTATCCCGATACTTAGCGCTCTGGAAATTGCAAAAGGCGTAGTCCAAAATCGTTTTATTGCAGGCGCCCTCGATACTGTAAAGGATAGGGTCAACAGAGGGGATGATATTGCAGAAGCAATAAAAAAGACCGGACTATTTCCACCCATTGTGATTCACATAATAGCAACAGGGCAAATGAGCGGAAACATAGAAGATGGCCTTATAGATATTGCTGATATGTACGACGGCGAAGTCGAGATGACAGCTAAAACGCTGACCTCACTGCTTGAGCCTGTAATACTTCTTATTATGGGTGCCATTATCGGCTTTATAGTATTAGCTATTTTACTGCCGATATTTGAAATAAATCAGGTCCTTTAGAGGAGTACTGACACGATGCTAATGGTAAAGAAACAAAAATTACACAATGCTGGTTTTACCTTGATTGAACTTATGATTGTGGTGGTGATTTTAGGTCTCCTGGCAACCATAATTATGCCAAGGATTCTTAACAGACCTGAACAGGCCCGGAGAATGAAGACCAAAGTTGATATTCGCAATATCGAATCAGCGTTAGCTTTATTCAAAACCGACACAGGCCGTTTCCCCACCACTTCCGAAGGTCTTGACGTACTTGTCTCGAATCCGGGCATAAAAGGCTATAACACCGACTGCTATCTTGATAAGTCGCCATCGGACCCCTGGGGTAATAAGTATATCTACATTTCTCCGGGTGTGCATAGGAAAGACTACGATTTGAAATCTTATGGCAAAGATGGCGAGGATGGCGGCACAGAAGAGAATGTTGATATTGAAAGCTGGAACCTTGATGGGTAACGATAATATTGCCAGAAACAGGCGAGCAGAAATGAAGGCGAGAAAGTGGCGGGCATTTACTTTTGTAGAGGTTATTGTGGCTCTTGTTATTGTCTCAATTTCTTTGCTGGGCTTAATAAGACTCCATCTTATCAGTATCAGGATGGCCGAGGCGGCAGAGGCAACTTCGCAGGCCGTTCTTTTGGCAGAGGAGAAAATCGCAGAGATACTGGCCCTCGGATACCCAAAAGAGGAAACTAAATCAGGTACTGTTGAAAGAAATGCCTTGCGCCTGCGCTGGCGAACTGAAGTTAAGGACTTGCAGTCGCATCGCCTGGTTGAAGCCAATATTACCGGATTGCGAAAAATATGTGTCGATGTCGGCTTCAAGCAAGGGGCCGGTTACAAAGATTTGCAAATGTTAACTTATGTTGCCGACAGGAGATTACCGTGAAAAGTAAATCCGGCAAATATCTCGATACCCGATATCCGATGAGTCGGCTTGATCAATTTCGAGGTAGATTTCGAACGGCGTTTACGTTGGTCGAGGTTCTGGTCGCTGCAGCGATAATCGTTACGATTGTTTCAATGGTTTACGGCAGCTATTTTGCAACAGCAAAATCGACCGATGTGTACAAAGCCAGAATGATTATTTCAGGCCAGACGCGGAGAGTGCTGAGGCAGATGGCTCGACAGATACGCTGTTCGTATATCGGCAAAACGGTCGAGGATACAGGCTCGGCCGGAACATCTCCCCGGGGAGAAAGGAAAATCAAGGAAAGTCCAGTCATCTTTTTTAATTATGAGCCGGATGTTCCCGGCGGTGAAATTTTACGTCTGGTAACAACTAATGGGCTTTTCTTCCAGGAGGGTCAGGCAGAAGGCCTATTCGATGTTGCTTACAAATTTGACAGAAACAGCGGCACGCTTTCTCTAAGTCAAACAAGATTCATTAGTACACCTGAAAAGCTCGTTGAAAAAAGAAATTGGCGACCACTTCTCAGAAACGTCGAGTGTATCGAATTAGACTTTTTTGATGGGCAGCAATGGTTACCGAAATGGGATTTCAAGCAGAAGAAAAAGCTGCCCTACGCGGTAAGAATTGGAATTACCAGTAAGGACAAAAATTATCGGCAATGCCGCTATGGCACAATTGCACATATAAGCTGTTCCGGAAACCAAAGCCGGGAAACTCTATCCGAAACATTGAAATCGGTTAATAAATAATGAGACCAAAAAGAGCGAAAACAATCCGTAAGGACTCCCAAGGAGAACGAAAGGGATTTGTAGTGGTTGTTGTCCTGTGCATGGTTATCCTGTTAGGGATTTTGCTTTTTGGATTCAACCATAAGACCCGCGCCGAGTTGCTTGCCGTGGACGATTTACGAAAGTCTGAGCAGGCACTCAATTGTGCAAGAGCAGGGCTAAATATTGCGATTGCGGCTATCAGGGATACAGAAAACATCTGTACAAACAGGAAGTTACAGAATCTTCTTTCAGGAGAAGAAACTCTTTATGTCGGTCAAGGAAGCTGCTCTATAACAGTTACTGAAGAAAACGGCAAATTGAATGTCAACCTGATGAAAGATAAAAACGGCGGACTAAATAGAACCAGAATAGACCAGTTACTTCGGCTTATCGACCTGCTGAATCGTGAGCGCCTCGGCGATTCTCCCATCAGCTATGGGCTGGTCCCTTCAATTATTGACTGGATTGACGGAGACGATGAGGTTACGCACCTGTCCTTCATAAAGCATGAAAATTTAGGAGCAGAGTCGGATTACTATAGTAACTTGACAACTCCATATCGGCCCAGGAATAACTCACTTGAGACGACTGAAGAGCTTCTGCTGGTCAAAGGGATAACGCCGCAGGCTTTCGGTTGCTTACGGGATTATGTAACGGTTAGAGGCGACGAAAAAATTAACATTAATTGGGCATCGAAGCGGGTAATCCAGAGTTTGTCGCAGAGCATGGATCCTGCTTTGGCTCAGATAATTATTGAACGCCGAAAATTCAAATCTTTCGGCAGCGTTATGGAGCTGCGTGATATTCCCGGAATGACTGATAGTATTTATCAGGCAATCAAAAAGACTGTTACGGTCAGCCCCACTAAACAATACTATCGTGTTAGGTCACAGGGAAGTGCTAACGGGCTCATTTGTACGACGGTTGCTATTCTTGCCAGAAATATGAAAACTAAAAATGTTGATGTGATTTTATACAAAGAGCTTTAGATATGCAGGATTATATTATTTGTATAAAGGCAAACTGGAGAAAAGATAATGGTTAAGCGGTGTATCGGCATAGATATTGGTTCTTCCTATTTATGTGCGGTACAGATTGTGCGCACGACCGGGGAATTCTGCATAGAAAAAGTCTTCGGCACACAAATACGTCGAAGTACGGACTTACCTGAAGATATACTGAGGCTGCTTTTCAGCCGATACGGTTTTGACCGGCGTGCGGATGTGGCGATCTCGATGCCGCATGATGCAGTCTTATTTAGGAATCTGGAAACTGATTCTGAAGGGCTGGAACAAATCCGTGAACAAAATTGGTCTGCGTTAGAGTATAATTTCCCGGTAGAGGCGGAGAAAATCATTGCTCAGGCATATTCGTACCATCCGCTGCCGGAGGGAAGATATTCTGTCCTTACAGCAGCGTCGGCCAGAACATCGCTTCATGAAAGACTAAGCATCTTCACAGAAATGAAAATACACCCTACCCTGGTAGAGGCGGCGATTTTTGCGGTTCATTCGACAGTTGCTGTAAATTACCCCGAAATCATGACCGGCCAAGCCATCATTGCGTATATAGATGAGTGTTATCTTACTTTGGCAATTACCCGGGACGACAATGTTTTAGTTGTTAGAAGCATTCCGATTATTACCGGCTCTGACAGTAATATTGATTCCGCTCAGGAGCAGATTGCAGAGGTCTTATCGCATGAAGTCCGGGTTACCTGGCGAAAAGTGTTCGCAACTGCTATTGAGCACGACACTAAGATTTACCTGATAAGCACTGGTGAAGTCTCTGACTATCTATCGGGTCTCATTGAAGAAAATCTGCATTGCCAAACCACAGTTGTTGATTGCTGTACAAAGGTAAAAAGCCTGCCCGAGCACAAAGCAGATTTGCCGATATGTGTCGCCGAAGGTATGGCTTTGAGAGTATTGGCACCTGAGCAAACTAAGGGTATTAACTTTCTCGGAGCTGACAAAGCTGATGCAGAGCCGGCGTTAAATCTGAAAAAAGAGCTTGTTGTTTGCGCAACACTTATAGGTGCAATTGCTGTTTTCTTCCTGGTTGGTCTGTTTGTGCGATTGTCACATTTGGAAGCCGATTACACACGCATAAAGAACAAAACCACAGAAGTGTTTACAGCGACATTGCCGGATGAAAAAAATATTGTAAGTCCGCTTGTCCAGTTGGAGCAAAAGCTCGAGTCTTTCCGCAAGGATTCCCAGCTTTTTGCTTCTTTGTCTGAAACCGGTTTAGCGCCGCTTGAAGTTCTACAAAAGGTAAGTGCGAACAGTCCTTCGCGAATTAATGTAAAGGTTGATGATATATTGATAGCTGCCGATACTGTCCGGGTTAATGGTACCTGCGATTCATTCGAATCGGTGTACCAATGGCAACGACTTTTACAAGAAGTTCCCGAGTTCACACTCGTTGATGTCAAGGATGTACAAAAACAACCCAAAAGCGGCGTAGTACACTTTACTATGCTGCTGTCTTCTTCGATACGGGAGCCGAAATGATACGTTTAACACGAAGAGAAAAATTATTGGCCGGGGGTTTAGCAATTTTCATAGCGGCCTGGTCGATTTTTACTATTGGAGTCAAACCGGCTTTTGCCAGGATTGAAACACTCAACAGGGTTATTTTCCAAAAACAACAGGAGCTTGAAATACTTCATGCAAGAAGCAAAGAATATATTTTTCTCCATAACAGTTTTGATAACTTGCGAACGAAGGTTGCTTCCCAACAGAATACTTTTGAACTGCTGCCTTTCCTGGAATCATTAATCGAAGAATGCGGCTTGGCAAAAAACTTTGCTACAATGAAGCAGCAGGTATTGCAAATAGATTCAAATTACTCTGAGACGGTCGTTGAGGTTAGACTGGAGAACTTGTCACTTGACCGTCTCGTCAATTTTCTCTGGAAGATAGAATCGTCCCAGGTCCTGGCAAAAACCAAAAGTCTCTATATCAAAAGAAATGCGACGAACAAAGACCTGCTTGACTCGGTGCTTGAGATACACAATGCTAAATTAACCCAAAAGCAAGATCACCCATAAAAAAAGCCGCCTCGAAAGACGGCTTTTTGCTAACAATTAAAAACCAAAGCTCAATATTCATTAGATTCCTGATGCTCGCCGTTGCCGCCACTTCGCGGATGAGCGTTTTCATAGACGTCTTTGAGCTTTGTTGTCGTAAGATGTGTGTAAATCTGGGTCGTTGACAGGGACTGATGGCCGAGCAGCTCCTGGACACTCCTTAGATCAGCGCCATTGTTTAACATGTGCGTTGCGAAGCTATGACGCAATGTATGCGGACTGATTGCCGGGTCCAGTCCGGCCATTTTAAGATATTTGTCCATCTTACGACGGACGCTGCGGGTACTGAGCCGTCTGCCGTGCTTGTTCACGAACAGAACTTTGGAATCAAAATTATCGTTATTTTGGGCCCGTTTATTCCTGAACTCCATATAATGCTGAATGACCTGCAAGGCGGATGAGCCGATAGGTGCGATTCTTTCCTTTTTGCCTTTGCCTCTGATATGCACGATCTCGCCCAGGAAGTCTATATCATCCATATTTAGCGCTACAAGCTCGCTGACTCTTATGCCGGTACTATAAAGTGTCTCCAGAATAGCTCTGTCTCTGGCACCGAGCCAGCTATTCATCGGCGGCGTATCGAGTAATTTCTTTACTTCTTCATAGTCAAGAAATCTCGGCAGCTTTTTATCCTGCTTTGGAGTTCTTACAGCTACAACCGGATTGGAGATGAGCTGGTTTCTTTTAACAAGAAACTTGTAAAAGCTCCGCAGGGTGGCCAGTTTGCGAGCTATGGTCGCCTTGGAATACTGCTTCTCATTTAGAAATGCCAGATATGCTCTGACAATATCTGTCCCTGCTTCAAGAAGTAACTGGTCAACTTTCGGATTAGCCTGCGTTGCCACAGCCGTAGCCGTACCTCCCTGTTGCTCAGCCGGCGAAATCGGCTCGGTATCCGCCGGGCTGCCTTGAGATGCACCCACCAGAAACCCACTAAATTGTTTAAGGTCGGCGCCATAACACTTGGCTGTATGTTCGGAGAAACGCCTTTCATATCTCAAGTAATCTAAAAACTTTTGGATAGTTGTACTTTCTTCCATAATCTACCTACCTGTTTAATTTGTCGGGGGTTTTCTTAACTTTCTAAAATTACACAGTTGCACTTATGAGTTGAATCCGCTTACCTTGATAGACGCCATCGTTATTAGTTAGCGTGAATCTGGGTATCTGTATTCTCACCTAAGAGTTCGTCCGCCTGGCCAATAAGCGACTGTGTCAATTTGAAACTCAGCACTGCTGCATCAAACCAATCGAAATCCGTCCGCTTATCCTTTGCCTGCTCAATCAGAGCATCCAAAAGCTCATCTTCGGCGCCGTTCTCGTAACGAAATATAAACTTCTCCACCCCCTTGTTCAAAACCAGTTGTCGCTTTATTTTGTTCATCGTTACAGGCAGCTTTAACTTCAAGCAAAATCAATTGGAAAAATAATCAACTAATTATTTAAGTATCGCTACGAACACCTAAGTTTTTTATCGGCCTAAAAGCAATTTACTAAAGCCAAAACTTCAAATTTATTTAACAAATGTAATAAAATCGATACTCTGGAAAACACTACAACGCTTTTATCGGCCAATAAGACCTCTGGCTTTACAAAAATGAATGGGAATGTTGTCAGATTGAGGGTAAATTTAGATAAATTTATTTTGTCAGGCTGCCGTGGCGAGGAGGGATTCGCTCTTAATTAACCTTGAAGAAGATTCTTCCGTCTTTTTTCTCGGAGTGAATAATCCCCTTGCGTTGAAGACCGGTGACATATTTCAAGGCTTCGTTAGGGCCGATGCCCAGACCTGAGCATATGTCATTCAGCGAGCAAGGCCTGCGTTTCAGTATTGATAATACATCTTCTTCTGCTTTATTTTCCAGGCCCCTGCCGTGGCGGCTCATTGAAAAATCAGCTACGACCTCACACCTCGGGCCCAGACGTGCAGCTATGGCCTGCAGCTTTTCGGCATCCAATCTCTTGATGTCAGCGTCGGACGTGGGTCGCACGGCTGTATTAAGCTGGACTTTATCGGGACGAATAAGTTCGATGGCATTCTTGATTTTGGTAATTTGCTCGGCATCGGTATTTAGACCCTCGACAAAAAACACTTCAAGCCATATCCGGCCGGCAAATTCCTCTCTGAATGCGCATAATCCCGAAATCAGGTTTTCGATACTAATATCGTTGTGCGGCTGATTTATTCTCTGGAAAGTTTGTTCATCACCGGCGTCGAGAGAAGGCATCACTACATCAGTTTTCGCGCAATCTGCCCGTACATCTTCTTTGTACAGCAGTGTGCCGTTGGTTATTATAGCCACAGGAATATCGGTAATTGTCTTTATGCCGTCTATAAGTTCGCCGAGCCGTGAATTCAACGTCGGCTCACCGGAACCTGCGATAGTAATGAAATCAGTTTCTAATCCTTCAGCTAAAGTTTCTCTTAGTTCGGACAAGATAGGCTCGATAGCTCCATAGTCCTTTCGCTCTATTGTCCTGTCAGTGGTTTTGCCGAGCTGGCAATAGACACAGTCGAGCGTGCAGACCTTGAACGGCACGGTATCAACGCCGTAACTTCGTCCTAATCTTCGCGAAGGCACCGGCCCATAGAAATATTTTTTCTTACCGTCCACTTTTTTACCCGCGTACGACCTCAAATATTTCTTTGCAGGTTTTCAGCAAATCTTCGAGCCAGTTTATAGGCATGATACAGGCGGCGTCTGATTTTGATTTTTCCGGCTCGGTATGAACTTCGATAAAAAGGCCATTGGCGCCGGCTGCGATTGCCGCTTTTGCAAGTATGGGGGCCATTTCCCGTCGGCCTGCACTGGCATTGCCGAGTCCGCCGGGTTGCTGGGTGCTGTGGGTAGCATCAAAAATAACCGGACAACCCAGCTTCTTCATTTGCTCAATAGCTGTCATATCATTGACCAGTCGATTGTAGCCGAAGAATGTGCCCCGCTCTGTAAGTGTTATTTTTTCGTTGTCACAGGCACGAATCTTCTCGACCACGTTTTTCATCTCAGCGGGAGAGAGGAATTGACCTTTCTTTACGTTTACCGGTTTTCCCGTCCGTGCACAGGCACAGAGCAAATCAGTCTGTCTGCATAGAAAAGCAGGCACCTGGAGACAATCCACAATCTC
>SDBS01002008.1_pt1 | contig 20486 bp, 17 predicted proteins | sample 2277091 | NCBI WGS metagenome assembly SDBS01 (sample SAMN10404972, study PRJNA504765) | marine sediment metagenome | isolation source: marine sediment core GS10_PC15, 163 cmbsf | place: Arctic Ocean: Southern Knipovich Ridge | collected 2010 | reverse complement strand
GCCCGACCCCGACGGCCCGACGATCACCACCACCTCCCCCTTTTGCACCGACAGAGTTACCCCGCACAAGGCCCGTACATTCCCGAAGGTCTTCACGACATTCTGGGCTTCGATTATGTTGTTCACCGAGGACATGCTGATAATTTCTCTGTAAAACTGTTAACGTACCACCCCATACCCGTGAACGCTGTATTTTTTCTCCAACCAGGCCACGATCCGGGAAAGCCCCAGGGTCAGGATCAAATACAACACCCCGACCGCCAGCCAGGTCTGGAAATCGACGAAATACTGGGAATAATATTCGCGACCGGCGCGGGTGAGTTCACGCATGCCGATAATTGAAACCAGCGATGAATCCTTCAAGCTGGCGATAAACTCATTGGCCGCCGGGGGCACGATAATCCGCGCCGCCTGGGGGAGAATGACATACCGCAACACCTGGAACCGCGTCATCCCCAGCGAGAGCGCCGCCTCGTGCTGGCCTCTCTCGATTGCGGCGATTCCCGAGCGAAAAATCTCCGCCAAAAACGCCGAATAACAGATTCCCACCGCGAGGACCCCCGCCGAGAAACGATCCAGATTAAGCACCTTACCGAGACCGAAGTAGATAAAGAAAATCTGGACCAACAACGGAATGCCACGCAGGATATCCACATACGCCTTCGCCGCCCAGCGTAACATTCGCCAATCGGACAACCGCGCGAGACTGACCGTCAAACCCAGTATAACGGCCAGGGCAAACGCCGAAATAGTAATCGCCAGCGTCGTCGGCAGAGCGGGAATCAAATAGGCAAAAATATCCAGGAATACCTGTAACTGCTGCGATAGAAATTCAATCATCTTTCCCTTGCCCCTCGGCTATGGGGCAAACTACGCGCCGGACGGGATGGCTACAAGGAAATAATCGGAGAACTCCGCCCATATCTCCGTGGGTTTTCAAATTTAACATAATATATTGCAGTTACCATGTTTATCACGCGTATCATTCGCCTGGTTGTTGGTGTTAGCCTGCTGCTTATCAGCATCAGCGCGGTTGTCTATTTCGATATCTGGCCGATGGCGTTGTCCGGGCTGACCACGAATATCGGACTGGCGCCGCACAGTTGGCTGACCGTGAGAATAATCCTCATCTCATTATGGTTGCCCGGATTGTTGTGTCTCGCTTGGGGACCTTTTCGCAAGGTATTATTTCACTCGCAACAATCCATCGATCGCTTATCTGATCAGATATTTCTGTTTTATGTGCTTGCTCTGGCCGCCGTGCTGCGCGTTCTGGCGATTTTCATCCTGCCACTACGCCTCTGGATTGATTGGGAGGCCTATTACCGTCTTGCGCTGCTTTGGGCGACTACCGGGGCATATACGATCGGTGCTCAGCCGACCGCCTATTACCCTCCCGGCTGGCCATTTTTCCTCTCTCGACTGTATCTGGTTTTGCCCGGAAATCCGCATGTCGGCGTCGCCGCCAATATCGCCCTGGGCATCGGGATTGTGTATCTCGGATTCCGGATCACGCAAAAAATATGGGGCCGCACACCCGCGCGTTGGACGGCTATAATTCTGGCGATTTTCCCCAGCCAGGTGCTGTTTGTTAATATCCTTTGCTCGGAAATCTTATTCACCTTCCTTTTTCTACTGTTTATTAATCTAGTTTTGAGTCAATCGCCGACACGGATTAAAACATACACGCGGTACTTCATCTCGGGGTTATTCCTGGGAATGGCCACGCTCACCAGGTCACTGACCCTGGTCTTCCCCCTGGTAATGATTCCGTTTTGCTGGATAAATCCATCTCGGCAGACCAATGCCGGCTTACGCTGGCTGGTTTTAGTGGCCGGATTGGCATTGGTGACAGCGCCGTGGACAATTCGCAATTACCACCAGATCGGACGGGCTACAATTTCCACTAATGGTGGCATAGATTTTTATGCCGGGAACCATAAACCGTCCAGCGAGATCGATCAACTCCTCAGCCCGGCCAGAATGCCATGGGACACCTTACGTAACGAGGCACATCTAGACCGTCTGGGGTATCAACTCGGCATGGCATATATTCGAGAAAACCCGGCGGCCTTTTTGGTACGCGGAATGCAGAAAACCATCTTTATGATGACCTCGGACACTAATCCCTTCACCTACGAGCTCATCAACGCGGCAAAAACGGAGCGGATGACTTCCTATGTCTGGTCCACCGTGATTGTACAGGCATATTATTTAACCTTCCTCGGTTTTGTCGGGATGGGAATCGTTGTCTTTATCCGCCGGCCTTGCCAACGGAATTCAGGTGGCTTTCTCTTGATCTTGACTATCTGTTACTGGCTGGCCGTCCACTTCGTGTTTTTCGGCATCGGCCGCTTCCATTTTCCGCTCGTACCGCTCATGGCCGGTTTTGCCGGGCTGGCCATTGCCGACATCACCCGCCGCTCTGCCAACCGACCGTCCACCAACATGATATAAATCCCGGACTCGGAACTGCGAACTTTCGGGAATAAAATCCGTACCTGATGGTATAATAAGTGAGCCATCCACAACCTGTAACTTCGGAGGTTGTGATGAGAGTTTTGACCCCGCGCCTCCTCACCGGCGCACTAACGATGGTCCTGCTGGCCGCGCTTAGTCTCCCGGCCGAGGCACTGATCATCATCGAACCGGTCCCGCACCAGCCCCCCAACTCGCACGCCTTGCGGCTGACCGAAAATAATGTACGCGTGAGCATCACCGACCGGGTGGCCGAGGTGACCGCCGAGTTTGTTTATCAGAACCTGTCCCGCCGCGACCTGGAGGGGACATTTCTGTTCCCCCTGCCCGATGAGGCGGCGGTCGATGATTTCTCACTGTTTGTCAATGGCGAGGAGATCACCGCCGAACTGTTAGACCGTCACCGCGCGCGGCAAATTTATGAGAGCATCGTCCGCCGTCAGAAAGACCCGGCGCTTTTAGAATTTGCCGACCGGCAGCTTTTGCGGGCCCGCATCTTTCCCATCACCCCGCAAGACGGCGCCAGGGTCCGGCTGTATTACACTCACCCGGTCCCCGCCGAATTCGGCATCGCCGATTTTGTTTATCCCCTCTCGGTGGAAAAGCTCGAGGCCGGTTCGGGTTGCAAAATCACTATCGATGTCGAGGTGGAATCCTCAAAAACCCTGAAAACGGTGTATTCACCGACGCACACAATTGACCTTGAACAATCCGGCGAACGGCTGGCGAAAGTGAGTTGTATTCCCGCCACTGCGGGCCAGCGCGCGGCCGATTTTCACCTGCTGTTGATGTTCGCCGATGACCGAGTCGCCGCGAATTTCCTGACCTGCCGGGACGAAGACGGCATACAATATTTCATGGGCATGATCTCTCCCGGCCTGCCAGATGATCTGGAAATCCTGCCCAAGGATGTCGTCTTCTGCCTGGATCGTTCGGGAAGCATGGAAGGCGAAAAGATCGACCAGGCGCGCGCCGCGCTCAAGTTCTGCCTGAATCGGCTGAATGCCGAAGACCGGTTCGGGTTGGTGATTTTCAACAGTGATATTGAGATTTTCCGCCACCAGCTCTCCCCCGCCGATTCGAAAACACGAAATGAAGCGCTGGCGTTTTTCCAGAGATCCTCGGCGACCGGCGGGACGTTTATCGACGGCGCGCTGCAAATGTCATTGGATATGTTTGAGGATGGCTCACGTCCCCGTTATCTGGTGTTTCTCACGGATGGTTTACCCACGGTGGGCACGAGAAACGCCAAAGAAATTCTGGCGCATGCCGCCGATAAGAACCGTTTTAAGGCGCGGGTGTTCACCTGGGGTGTGGGGTATGATCTCAACGCCGGACTGCTAAACGACCTGGCCGAGCAGGGCCGGGGTTTTGCCTCGTATGTCGAGCCGGGACAGGATTTGGAGGTCGAGCTCTCGCATTTTTTCGAGCGGATCAACCGCCCGGTGCTGGCCGACTGTAAATTGGCTATTTCCGGCGTCACGGTCACCGAAATGTATCCGCGCGAATTGCCGGATATGTTCGCCGGGGGTGAGGTTATCATCGTCGGCCGTTACGAGGGCGGCTCGCCGGTGACCGCTACCCTAAGTGGTCGCCAGGGTGACACGTATAAACAGTTTGTTTTCGCTACCGAATTTTCCCCGCAGGAAGGCAAGTACCAATTTCTGCCCAAGCTCTGGGCCGGGCGGCGGATCGGGTATCTTTTAGAGGATATGCGGCGGCATGGCGAGAATCCGGAGGTAATTGAAGAGGTTGTCGAACTCTCCAAGCAGTACGGCATCATCACGCCATATACGTCGTTCCTGGTGGCGCCGGAGCAGCCGGGTTTGGCCCATGATGATCTTCACGATCTCTCCATATTTAACAAGGGCGGCACAACTCAAACAGATGCAAGTTCAACGCGCCGGACGATGGCGGCCGAGAGAATGAAAAATGCACCGACCACTCAGGATATGGAACTGGCGTATACATCCGGGAAAAAATCGTTATTCGGGATTGATCTGATGGACGCTGACGCGAGGCCTGCGGATGCGGCGGCCATCGGCATCCCCCAGCCGATTTTCAAAACCGCCGGCGGGAAATCGTTCACCATGCGCGATGATTTCTATGTCGATGCCGACCTGTTGACCGCGGAAGCTCCCGCCGATACGCTACGGATTGTTAAATTCTCCGATGCCTATTTCCAGTTGCTCAAACTGTGCGCCGAATGCAACGAATATTTCTCGGTTGGTGAGCAGGTAGTGGTGTCGTATCGCGGAGTGGTGATTATCATCGGTGAAGAGGGTGAATCCGAGTTCCGCGAAGAATGGATCAGAAGGTTCCGCTGACCTTGGATCAAGCTAAGGGTCTGCCGACCCCCTTCCAACATAACGGCAGATCAGCGACCGTCCCCGCCGTCCGGCGGGGACGGTTTCTTTGATTGCCAATGACAACCCTGCCGCATTCGGCGGAGCACCTACATGTTTTTCTTCTTGACTTAACTATAAATTTACCATTAAAATCTTTTTGAGTCGTATAGTTCACTATAGGTACATAGTGGCAAGGGGAAAATGGGATTCTATGGGTACTTTCGATAAATTTAGAAACCGGATCAGTTGGCAAAGCATCGGCAAAGTTCTATCCGTTGGCTTCCCAATAGCTGTCCTTGCCCTTGCAATACAATATTTGACATATTCCCATGAAATGGAAATATTCGAGAAGACCAAAATCCCTCAGTTGGCAATCGAATACTACAAGGAAGAACCATTTGCCCCGTTAAGTTGGCCAATTATAAAGATCACCAATTATGGGAACAAAAGAGCCGATTCTGTCTGGATCGTCCAAAAAATATATTTGGCAGATGATGCATCTGACCAGGTATATGAATGTGATCTACCGAGATATGCTTATATCCTGTATAATGGCTCAAGAAAAAGAATGTTCGACCTTGAAGTTGACTCGGATACCACGATTCGCCTCATTCCAGATTGTTATCTTCATTACGAAAAACTCTTGACTGACGATTTTCCCGGTCAGATTGTATACAAATGGCAAGTAACCTTTACCTATGACAACCTGCCAAAGAGGAAAATCGAAGAAGAGTATTACCTTATGGACATTTCCATGAATCCCACACTTCCGGCGAAAATACCGGGAGGTATGGCGATTGTCGATAGGGTAATGTCCTATACGCAGCAAGGTCCGCCACAACGATTAATCTATGAACCATCCATGGACAAATATTTCGTGAATCCACCCAATTCTATCTATTGTGATTCTGCGGGGAATTACAGACACCTAACTCACGAAGTTAATCTGCCAGTTGGCGCGGCTATCATAAACAAGGTCCCGTATGAAGTCCCCATAATTAAACTTGGCAGCAAAGGGACGTTTTACTTCATCTGGCAATGCAGCGATACCCTTACATGTTCTCCTATGTCAATGAACGGGAAATTTTGTATCGGCTTGAAAGATGGAGAGTTTCTTATAAAACAATCCGATCATGTACAATTATACATGTCCAAGGCTGCACACAAGTAGCGCAACAAAAGTGACTAGACATCTCAAGCGCCGGGGCGCTTGACCTACTCACATACCATAATCCATCAATAAATCGGATCGCCGACCACTGCCAGCTCATCGACATAAAGCGGGTAGGCTTGGTCCTCATCGGTTGGACTGTCGGGATGCGGGACGCCCATGACCAGGACCTCGGATTTGTATTGGCCGATATCGCGCGGGCCGAGGTTGGCGCAAATAACCACCTTTCGCCCGATCAAATCTTCCTCGGGTACCAAGGCCAATTGCGCAACAGAAGTGAAACTTCCCAGATGCCCAACATCGAGGGCGATCAACCGGCTGGGATAGGCCGTACCCTCAGCGAGCGGTGCGCTGGTTATTTGCGCCACCCGCAGATCAATATTCTGAAATTTGCCAAAAGTCACCCGTTGTTTCAGCGGTTGCTTTTCACCAGCATGCATCGGCCATTCTCCTTTGCCTGTTCCGGCGGCAATATGCTGGAAATCCCGACTATCGGCAAGATGAAGCTCTCCGGCCGTAACACTCGATTGTCGACGATTACAACGCGGGCCTGCTGCCGATGGACGATTTTTGTTGACATCCGGATTGCCCGATGACTTTGTAAATCAGGATGAGCAGCCGGACGCGGATAATGTCCTGGTTTCTAGGGCTTGCCACCGTGGTCCTGGCCTGCCGGCCAGGCAGCGACGCTCTGGAGGAACGGGAAAAGCCGATGGACGACTACACCAAACTCCGCGCGCGCATGGTCGAAATGCAGATCGAACGGCGGGGTATCGCCGATTCCGCGGTACTGACGGCGATGCTTGCGGTGCCCCGGCACCGCTTTGTCCCCGAAAGATACCTGGATGCCGCCTATGCCGACGAACCCCTGCCGATTGGCGAGGGGCAGACCATCTCGCAGCCATACATCGTGGCCTACATGACTGAGGTGCTGGAATTGCAGCCCGGTGACCGGGTACTGGAAATCGGCACCGGTTCGGGGTACCAGGCCGCGGTCCTGGCCGAAATCGTCGATTCGGTTTTCACTATCGAAATCGTCAAACCCCTGGCCGAGCGGGCGGAATCCACCCTGACGGAGTTGGGATATGCCAATACGTACGTGCGCTGCGGCGACGGATATCAGGGCTGGCCGGAGCACGCGCCGTTCGACGCAATTATCGTTACCGCCGCGCCCGATCATGTTCCACAACCACTGGTCGATCAGTTGGCGCCCGGGGGACGGCTGGTCATCCCGGTGGGCGAGTTCAGCCAGGAATTACTGGTCCTCCGGCGAACCAAAGAGGGCGTGATAACTGACACGACCCTAGCCGTCCGTTTTGTCCCGATGACCGGTGAGGCGCAACGCCGGGAACGGTAGGCCGGAATTTTCGCGGGTGCGCATATTATGGGGGGCGTTTCCCACGACCGACATCGCGTGACGTAAGATTGAGGTAATCGGGGCCGACGCCCCGAAAAGCCGGTTTTTTCCCGCAATACACGCATGCGGGTTTGCGGATGCAAAAAGATAAATACATGCAGATATTCACAAGGAGGATCACATGGAGGCGGGTTTGGACTGGTCATGGATTTGGTGGGGGATTCCCGGCTTAACCATTTTGGCACTTATTGTTGTTTTTATTGCGCGGCGTTATGTCAAAGCCGGTCCCAATGAAGTGTTGATTGTCTCCGGTATTAAACACCGTTTTCGGGACGCAACCGGTCAAAAAACCACCGTCGGTTACCGGATCGTCCGGGGTGGCGGCACGTTCGTTATTCCGGTTTTCGAGCGTGTCGACCGACTATCGATGGAGTTGTTTACGCTTGATGTCAACACGCCGGAAGTGTACACCCGGCGAGGAGTCCCGGTATTCGTAGACGGCATCGCTCAGGTGAAGGTGCGCAGCGACGAGGATTCAATCCGGATCGCCGCCGAGCAGTTCCTTTCCAAGGGACGTACGGAAATTATGCGGATCGCCCTGCAGACCCTGGAGGGCCATCTGCGCGCCATCATCGGCGCCCTGACCGTCGAGGAGGCATATTCCAACCGCGAAATGTTCGCCACCAGGGTCCAGGAAATGGCGGAATCAGATATGGCGGGGATGGGATTGGCTATTGTCTCATTTACTACCCGGGATATCAAGGATAAACAAGGATACCTTGAGGCCCTCGGGCGCCCGCAGATCGCCGAAGTCAAAAAGAACGCCGAAGTCGGTGAAGCCAATGCTCGTCGTGATATGTTGATCCTCTCGGCCAAGGCCGAACAAGAGGGCCGGACCGCACAATTGGCCGCCGATACCGAAATCGCGGCCGCCGACTGCGATTATAAAATGCGGGTGGCTGAGTATGAGGCCGCCATCCAGCAGAAAAAAGCAGTCGCCGATTTGGCCTATGATCTCGAAAAATACAAACTAAGCCAGCAGGTCCGGGCTGAGGAATTGCAAGTCGAACTGATCGAGAAAAACAAGCGCATCGATATCGAGGAAAAGGAAATCGAACGGCGAGAAAAAGAGTTGGTCTCTTCAATAGAGAAACCCGCCGCCGCCGAACGGTACCGCATCGAAACCCTCGCCGAGGCCGAAAAAAACCGGCTGGAAAAGATCGCACTGGGTGAGGCGGAAGCTGTCCGCCGGCGCGGCGAGGCGGAGGCCGAAGCCAACAAAGCCCGGGGGCTGGCCGAGGCGGAAGTCATCAAACAGCAGGGCAGCGCCGAGGCCGCCGCAATGGATAAAAAAGCCGAGGCCTGGCAGCAGTATAACGAGGCGGCAATCGTACAGATGCTGGCCGAAAAACTCCCCGAAATCGCCCGCGCTGTCTCCGAGCCGCTCGCTAAAACCGAAAAAATGATCATCATTAATTCCGATGGCGCCTCCCGCGTGACCCAGGATATCGGCAACATTATCGCCCAACTCCCGCCGATTATCGAATCACTCACCGGGCTGGATTTCGCCAAATTGCTGCAACGCATTCCCCGCATGGGCGGAGTAACACCACCGGAAGAGCCCGCGGCCGACAGCGCGACGCAGTCTGCCGACGAGCCGGCGGTCGTCAAAAGAGGAAAAATAACAATCCCGCGCCCCGGAGAACCGCAAGCGGCAAAGGAAAAAAAGCCGGACAAACCGCGAGCGGACCGCGGATAACAGCCGGATTGGCGGAGATCACCGCCCGCGGGCGAGCAGCATAATCACAATCTCGGCGGGAACTTAATTGGCCGGGCGGTAAAAAAGTGAAAACCTCCGCTGCCGTTTTCCGTAAAGGAAAATAGGACAAGGCGATTAAGCCCAAGGAGGATAAAGATGAGCCGGCGACTATACCGCTCAACCGAACACAAAATAATCGGCGGGGTCTGCGGGGGACTGGGCGAGCATTTTGACATCGACCCGACTTGGCTGAGAATTGCCTTTGTGGTCCTGGCGATCACCAAAGGGATTGGGTTACTCCTCTACCTCATCGGCTGGGTGATTATTCCCAAACGGTCGGCGGAGGAAGCCGCCGAAGTAGCTGCCGAGACAGCGACGGAATCATCAACGACGACCTCAAAGTCCGGGGTTAATACATCGTTTCTGCCGGGGATAGTCCTCATCGGCCTGGGCATCATGTTCTTATTTTGTATGAGTCATTCTGGTGGTTTGATTTCCAATACGTCTGGCCGGTGGTTTTGATCATCGTCGGTGGCGCCTTGCTTTATCGGGCAATTGAATCGAAGAACAAACAGGAGTCGGATCGGGAGCAGGAGGTTACCAATGAGTCCCGGTAAACTGCGCACCGGTGTGTTTTTTATTCTCACCGGCAGTCTGCTGCTGCTTAACACGACCGGCGTTCTGGACTGGTCATTCTGGGTCGATTTAATCTGGCTGTGGCCGGTTTTGTTGATCGCCATCGGCGTGGAGAAGCTGTTTTTAGCAACAAAAGTCAAACAACTGGCTTACATTTCCTCGCTTATTCTGGTCCTGACCGTGGTCTGGGCCTGGACCTCACACGCGCGGGGATCGCGGATTGACCGGCCGAGCTTTACCTTTAGTGCTGATTATACCGACGCCGATTATTCCAAATCGTTTCCGCTGGATTCCAGTTTCAATTCGCTGGTGGCCGATATCGATTTTGGGGCGGGCAAGCTGATTATCGGTCCATCATCGAACATGCTGTTTGACGGCAACTTTTATAAAACACACGACCGGCCCCGGGTCACCATGAACCGGCGCCGGAGCAAAGCGGTCGTGCGGGTGAGATCGGATGACTGCCGGCACATCTGCTGGCCCGGCCGAATCGGCAACCGCTGGAAAATCGACATCACAAACCAGTTGCCGGTGCGGCTCAACATCAATTGCGGCGCGGCCAGGTTGCTGATGAACCTGACCGACATCCAACTGGAACGGCTGGACCTCGACTGCGGGGCCTCGGAAATCGATTTGATCATTGGCAAGAAAAGCCCGCGGGTCGACGCCTATGTCGATTGCGGCGCCTCACACTTAGATATTAAAATTCCGCAGGGCGCGGGGCTGCGCGTGCATCGGGATATCGCGGTTTCATCATTCCGCTCGCCGGATATTGATCTTAAGCAGCGGGGCTCGTACTACCAAACCGCCAATTATGCCACCGCGCCAGTGCAGGTGAACCTCGACTTGCAGGCCGGCGTTTCATTTTTCAGAGTTTCTTACTCTGATGAGACAATCGAGCCGGGTTCGATCTAATACCCTATTGGTTATCGTATTATTCGCCGCGGGTGGCGCCGGTCGTCCGCGGCTTTTGTTTACCCCATCGACGGAACATGCCGGATCGAAACGCCCCATTATTTGTGGCTGGTGTACCTCCCGGTGCACCAGCATTTGCCCCCATAATTGCCGGCGCACGAGGACGTACGCCTGCCACGAGGAACACCCCCATATTTCCCTTTCCTCAGTCAGTCCGCGGACATATTTTGTGTCCCATGAAAAACAAATCTTATGCAAAAGCGACGGTCGCCACGGGCGTATTTTTCATGGCCGTAATCGTGGCCCTGGCCGGATGCGGCGGGGGCGGTGATGCTGACACCTGGTCGAAAATCACCCGTTCTGGCGTTTGGCGGATCGGCACCGACGCCACCTATCCCCCGTTCGAGACGGTGGACACCAAAACTACGGACGTCGTCGGCTTCGATATCGACCTGATTAGCGCCATCTGCGCCAAATATGAACTTAAACCGGAATTTATTATCACGCCGTTTGACGGTATCGTTCCCGGTTTGACGACGGCCAAATACGACGCGATCATTTCGGCGTTTACGATCACGCCGGAACGCGCGCGCCGCGTTTTATTTTCCGATCCCTATTATGACGCCGGCCAGATAATCGCCGTGCCGATTGATGATACGGTAACTGTCGGACTCGATGATTTGAAGGGCTTGCAACTGGGCGTGCAACTGGGCACCACCGGGGAGCGCATGGCCCACCGCGTACCCGACGCGGAGATTTTCAGTTATGAAAGCATCGGCGCGGCCTTCATCGACATGGAAAACGGCCGCCTCGACGCGGTAATCAATGATGAACCCACCTCGCGGATTATCGTTGCCCAACGCCAATCGGCCAAGCTGGTCGGCGAACGGCTCTCCGAGGAACAATACGGCATCGCGGTACGCAAAAGCGATTCCACCCTGGCGATGAAAATCAACACCGCGCTGATTATCCTGGCCGAAGACGGGACGATTGATTCGTTGAAGAATAAGTGGTTTGGGGGATTGGAGTAATCTACCCGACCGCGATAAAATAACTTTATTGTAGGGGCATAACATGGATTGGATTCAAATTTCTTTTTCTGCTATTCTCGGCTTACTTTTGGCCCTCGTCGGTTATTTATTGGGGATAGCCAAATCATTCCGGGAAAGGAAGCAAAATGTATATGAGGAAATTTTACCCATCATCATAAAAATGGCTTTAGATCCCGACCATTCTGATGAGACCAAATTTAACAGGGCGCTTGTAAAACTTCTCTTATATGGAAGTAGAAGAGTCACTAAGAGGACTAATATCGCCATCTCAATATTGCATCACCCTGAAAAAGGCGATGTTATCGAAGCATTCCAAAAAACCATAGCGGCTATGAGAGCCGACATACAAATTTCACCTCTACAAAGAATAAAACCCAATGAAGTAAAGCACTTTTATACTAGAATTGCAGAGTTGAATGACACGCCTGGAAACAAAATTAATTGACAAGTAGGTCGGGTTCCGAATTGAGCGGAGCGAAATGAGAAACCCGACACGTCATCTCGTAACAATTAAACCGAACATAGGTACAACGGGAGACATATAATGGAAAAATTGCTGATCGTCGGTTGCAAACGGACAATGAACGACACATGCATCGCCTGTTCCCGATGTATGGTCGGATTTAACCGCAAGGAGGGTGAATTCAGTTGTTATAAAGATGACGACACTGAATTAATCGGCATCCTCAGTTGCGGGGACTGCCCGGGCATGGCCATCGTCCCCCGGCTGGCATTGATGAAGGTCTGGAACAAGCCGGTAAACGAAAATATCAACAAAATCCACATCGCTCCGTGCATTGTCGATCATTGTCCCTATAAAGACGTGCTAATCGAGAAGATTCGGGCCAAATCCGGCGTGGAAGTGGTGCTTGGCACTCACCCGTATCTGCCGGAGAATATTTTCGCGTAAGCGTTCTGTAATATTTCCGTGGCTTTGGATTTGTTGCCACCCGCGCGGCCATGACCTTGGTCATGGTTTATCGGAGCGGTTCCGATTAGCACATTGCCGCGACATTTTTAGAAGAATGTCGAGTTTATGCCTTATTCTTTTTCGTAGGGGCAGGTTTGCCACCCGCCCCGGTCTGCTGATCGGATGAAAGGGCGGGTCTGAGACCCGCCCCTACAATTGCTGTGTAATTATTATGTCAGGAGCACACCGGAACCCGCCCTACTTTTTCTTCCGCCGCTCGCGGGCTTTTGTCTTCTTTGCCAGATTGGCAAAACCGGGAAGGAGGACGTCGTAGGTCAGTTTGAGATTGACCGGATTGACGCGGGTGTCGAATAGAGCCGGCATAAAATTGGTGTCGCCGATCCAGCGCGGTACTATGTGTAGATGCAAATGATCGCGGATCCCCGCGCCGCCGGCACTGCCGAAATTGAAGCCCATATTCAAGCCCTGTGGTTTGAGCTTGTCTTTGAGAATTACCTCGCAGGCCATCGCCAGTTCCATCATCTCCGCGCGTTCGGCCGGCCGCATCTCGGCCAGCGTGCCGATATGCCGATGGGGGACGATCATCACATGGCCGGAATTATAGGGATATAAATTCATGATGATAAAATTCTTCTTCGCCCGATAAAGAATAAAATCATCCGCGTCGGTTTTGCGTTTGTATCGCGTGCAAAACACGCAGCCCTTTTCCCGTTTGCCCAGGATAAACTCCGTGCGCCAGGGGGCGTAGATGGTTTCGTTCATCGTGGTCCCTCGGTTTTAAACAGTTCCGGCCGCGTTTCCTCCGGCTCGGAACCATCGGATTTCGCCCTGCCCACGGCGGCGAGCGAGCGGCGCATCTTCAGCGTTACCTCGCTGCATTTATTGGTGGCATTGGTCACCATCGTGGCGCCGCGTGATAGTTGATCGTCGATGATTTTTTCCAAATCGTTAAGCAATGTATCCAGCGAACCCAGGTGTCCTTTGATCTTGTCTAAGTCCCCCGTCTGCCCATAGCGCAAGAACAACCCGTACATCGCCAACAGCAGCGGCGCGGCGTTGGAATAGGGCATCAACAGCACGCCTTGTTTGAACGCCTCATAATGCGCGCCGGTGGCATTGGCGTAAATCGAATCGGGCAGCGCCGCCACCGCCAGCGGCACGGTTTTTTCGGGATCGATATATTTCCGGATATCACGGGTCAACGCTAAGACCCTGCGTTCTATTTGTTTGGTGAAACGCGCGGCATCCTCCGGCGTCTCCGCCGCTTCCAGTCGTTCAATCATCTCCGGCTCGGGCCATTTGGAATCTATCGGCAGGACCCGGTTATCCGGCAGCTTCAGGGCAAATTCGACAGTCCCGCCGCCAAGTTTGTAATTGGTGGCCAGCATCTCCGGCGGAAAAACTCTCAACTGCTCCCGTAACAGGTTTTCGCCCTTTTTCCCGCGCGAGGAAGCCCCCAAAAGCGTGCGATGCAACCGCTCCAATAATTCCTGGTTTTTATCTTCAGTTTGCGAAACCGTACTCAACTTTTGGCTAAGCCCGTCAATCGTGCGGCGGGTTTCCGAAAGGTATTCCTGCAAACTCTTTCGTTGGACGCCGCCCTCGACAATCCGCGTGCGAACATCATCCAGGCCCTCGGGAAGGTTGCCCAGTCGTGCGAGCGCTTGCCGGTGTTGATCCAGCGTGGCAATGATGGCATCAATGCGCGCATCGGGTTCCGCTGGTTTGGCCAGCCGCTGACCGATAAGCCAAACCGACGCGATCAGCACAACCAACAACCCGATGACGGCATATTCCAACACGCTTACCTCGCTGACCCTTCCCCTGCCGACGGCAACGCCAACCGCGACAGGACAAAGTAAACATAATCAATTCCACCGGCAAAAAACAGCCGTTGTTTCCCCGAATAAATCACTTTTCCTCACCAAGACGCAGCAGGGCGACCGCTTCGATATGCGCGGTGTGGGGAAACATGTCGACGGCCGTGATATCCTCCAGCCGATACCCGCCGGCACAAAATAAACCCAGGTCCCGCGCCAGAGTTGACGGGTTGCAGGAAACATATACGATCTTCGGCGGGGCCAGTTCGTTCAGCCGTTTGACCACTTTCGGGTGCAGGCCGGCGCGCGGCGGATCGGTAATCACCAGGTCATAGCGTATGCCCAGCGCAGATTGTTTTTGCATGAAATCCCTGGCGTCGTCGCAGATAAATTCGCAGTTGGCCACTCCATTGGACGCGGCCGCTTCCCTGGCTGCCGTCACCGCCTCGGGAACCAGCTCCACCCCGGTAACCGATTTCGCGTTTTTAGCGGCCAGCAGAGATATCGCGCCCGCGCCGGAATACAAATCCAGCACATTATCCTCGCCGGTGATCCCGGCGAATTCGATGGCTTTGGCAAAGACTTTCTCGGCTTGGAGGGTATTCGTTTGGAAAAATGATTGTGGCCCGAGAGTATAGGCAAAATCGCCCAGCCGTTCGGCAAAGGTCCCGTCACCGTGCCATATCGCGGCGAGATCGCCCACGGCGATATTCGCCCGTTTATTATTAATCGTGTGCACCACAGAGACAATCTCGGGCACGGCTCCTCGCAATGCGGCGACCCAGTTGGCAGCGCCGTCCACCTCGCCGTCGGCGGTCACCAGGTTGATTAAAATCCGACCGGTATTTTGCCCAACACGAATTACCAAAAACCGCAAAAACCCGGTATGATCCCGCGGATGATAGGGTTGATGATCGGTGCGAGCAAAAAAATCGCGGGTTATCGCGACAATCCGCGCAAAGTTCTCCGGCGGCAGATGGCATTCCCGCAGGTCGAAAACCTCCCAGTATTTCCCGCGCGGATGCAGGCCCAGCGCCGGCTGCCGGTCGGCGTCGGTCCCGAACGTAAATTCCATTTTATTCCGGTAGCCGAAAGTCGGCTCGCAGGCGATGATCGGGATTTCGCCGAGATCGTCCAGTCCGCCGATGCGGATCAGATGATTACGCACCTGCGCGGCCTTGAACGCCAGTTGCCGCTCATAGGCCAGGTCCTGCAGGCGACAGCCACCGCAAAGGCCAAAATGCGCACACTTTGGCTCAATACGATATGGTGAGGGCCGGAGGATTTCGATCACCTTATTCTCAATGTGCCGCCGCCGTTTCCCCGTAATTTCAACACGGGCCGTATCGCCGGGTAGGCCGCCGTCAACAAAAACCACCAGCCCCTCTATTTTGGCCACTCCGCGTCCCTGGAATGCCAGGTCTTCCACTTCGACGGTTACCTGGGTACCGCGTTTTAATACGATCTTGTCCATCAGTTGAATTATAGGCAAGTGGAGACAGTAGTCAAAGGGGTGTTATGTCAGCAAATCTCGATTTCATTTGACGATTCTCGCGACCCACCGTACTTTTTAATATGTCTGGAGGAAAATAAATGGGATACACACCGATAAAAGCCGCGCACGGGATGAAGATGTCCTGCAAGGGATGGGCGCAGGAGGCGGCGCTGCGCATGCTCAATAACAACCTCGATGAGGCCGTAGGCGAAAACCCGCGCGAACTGGTCGTCTACGGTGGTTCAGGGAAAGCCGCGCGCAATTGGGAATGCTACCACGCTATCGTGCGCTCATTGAAAGAACTGGAAAATGACGAAACCCTGCTGGTCCAATCGGGCAAGCCGGTCGGGGTGTTCAGGACACACCCGTATGCGCCACGGGTGTTGATCGCCAACGCCAATTTGGTCCCGCAATGGGGCACCGCCAACGAGTTCCGTCGGCTCGAGGCCCTCGGGCTGACCATGTTCGGCCAGATGACCGCCGGGTCGTGGATATATATCGGCACACAGGGGATACTACAGGGGACATATGAGACATTTGCCGCTCTGGCGAGGAAACATTTCAACGCCGATCTCGCGGGCAAATGGGTGCTCACCGGCGGCATGGGCGGCATGGGCGGCGCGCAACCGTTGTCGGTGACTTTCAATAACGGGGCGATTCTCTGTGTCGAGGTCGACCCGGCCCGCATCCAGCGGCGGCTTGATACAAAATACTGCGACAAAATGACCACCAATCTTGATGAGGCCCTCACCTGGGTCAAGGGGGCTGCCGCCGATAAAAAGCCGCTCTCGGTCGGGCTGGTCGGCAACTGCGCCGAAATATTGCCCGAAATCCTCAAACGCGGCGAAATCCCCGATGTGCTGACCGATCAAACCTCCGCCCATGATGAACTCAACGGCTATATTCCCGGGGGGTTGTCTTTGGACGAGGCGGCGAAGCTCCGCCGGGAAAATCCCGACGAATACATCCGCCGGGCATACGAATCGATGGCCAGGCATGTCGAGGCGATGTTGGGGTTGATGAAGGCCGGGGCGGTCACTTTTGATTATGGCAATAACATCCGCGGACAAGCACAGAAAGCCGGGGTGACCAACGCCTTCGATTTTCCCGGTTTTGTGCCGGCATATGTCCGGCCGTTGTTCTGCGAGGGGAAAGGGCCGTTCCGCTGGGTAGCGCTCTCCGGTGATCCCCAAGATATCCATATCACCGACCGCGTGATCCTTAAGGAGTTCGCAGATGACGAACAGTTGTGTCGTTGGATTAAGATGGCGCATGAGAAAGTCGCTTTCCAGGGCTTACCGTCGCGGATCTGCTGGTTGGGGTATGGCGACCGCGCAAAGTTCGCCGAGATTATCAACAAGCTCATCGCCAAAGGCGAGCTCTCGGCGCCGATTGTGAGCGGCCGCGACCATCTCGATTGCGGGTCGGTCGCCTCGCCCTACCGCGAGACCGAAAGCATGAAAGACGGCTCCGACGCTATCGCCGACTGGCCGTTGCTTAATGCCATGTTGAATACCGCTTCCGGGGCGTCGTGGGTGTCGATCCATCATGGCGGCGGCGTGGGTATCGGCCTGGCCATTCATGCCGGGCAGGTCATCGTGGCCGACGGCACCGATGAGATGGCCGTACGGCTTAACCGTGTATTAACCAATGATCCGGGGATCGGCGTCGCCCGGCATGCCGACGCCGGATATGACAAGGCAATCGGATTTGCGAGCAAAACCGGGGTGAAAATTCCCATGCTTTTGGGGGATAAATAGGGCGGCATCGAAGCAATTTGTGAAACACCAAAAACCATGATATTTCCGCCGGTCCGGACCCAAAATATCCGGGCCGGTGTATTACATTTTGGCCGGCGACATTCTGGTGCTGATTGACGATGTCCGACAAAAAAACAAATGGCAAGCAAACCCATCCGGCTAATCCCCGCTTGGTGGCCGCCGAAATCATCCGGGATGTTTTCGAGGACCAGGGGTTGTTTAACGAGTTTTTAGCCAACCATCCCGGTTTTCCCCGGCTATCACCGGCGGACCGACGGCTGGCCTATCACCTCGCCGCCGGGACCATCAAGTATAAACGGCGGCTGGATTATATCGCCCGACATTTCTTGAAAGAGAAATTCGACAAACTCCCCAAAAATATCCTGGCGGTATTGCGGCTGGGGTTGTTCCAGCTTTCGATCTCCGAAAAAATCCCCACCTACGCCGCGGTTTCCGAAACAGTAACCATCGCCCGCCGTCTGGGGCATCGGGGTACGGCTTCACTAGTCAACGCGGTTTTGCGGCGGTTTTCCGAAAAAAAACGTGAGGTCGTTTTCCCGTCACCCGCCACGGATTTCAAGGGTTTCCTGGCCGAGTGGTTCTCCTACCCGGATTGGCTGATCGATATGGTTTGCAAGTTGGGAAGTGAGGAGCAGGCCGAACAGTTCTGCCTTTGGGGCAACCGGGAGCCAAAGTTTTGTGTGCGGATTAATCCACTTAAGGCCGATGAGGCAAAACTATTGTCCGCCGCACGGTCCGAGGGGATCGACCTCGCCACAATCCCGCTTTTTCCCGGATATTACCAGTGGATCGGCACAGTCGGGCCGTTGTCATCCTCGAAGATTATCCGCCAGGGCCTGGCCAGCGTGCAAAACCCGTCGGCGGGATTGGTGGTACGGCTGTTAAATCCCCGGCCGAAGGACAAAATCACCGATTTGTTTGCCGCTCCCGGCGGCAAGACCACTGCCATCGCCGAACGACAATACGACCGGGGATATGTGTTCGCGGTGGATAAAAGTACGCGTCGGCTGCAGTCGGTGGTGGAAAACAAGGGGCGGTTGGGCCTGAAATCAATCCTGACTCTTGCCGGTGATGCCACCACGCTGCCCGAGCGCGAGGTCAATCGCGTTTTGGCCGATGTCCCCTGCTCGGCGCTGGGTACGCTGCCAAAAAACCCCGATGTCCGCTGGAAAAAATCTCCGGCGGATATTGAACGTCTGGCCCGGGACCAGGCCCGGTATATCGAAGCCGCCGGACGACACGTGCGCAAGGGCGGGGTTTTGGTTTACGCCACATGTACTATTACCCACCGGGAAAACCAGCAGGTAATCGAACAGTTCCTGGCGCAACATCCCGATTTCAAACTCGAACCGGCCGGTGATTTTGTGTTCGGGGAATTTGTCGATAAAGACGGTTTTTTAAATACCTTCCCCCCGCGTTCCGGTTTAGATTGCATTTTTGCGGCGCGGATGAGGAGAACGCGATGAGGGGAAAAATACCGGCATATTTCGATCGGGTCAGGTCGTCCCGCTCCTGGCCGGTGTTACGCTGGCCGTGTTATGCCGGTCTGCTGTTTCTCGGCTTTGCGTTTCTGGCGACCCTTGGTAATACAGTTGTCATGCCGTTGATTACCCGGCATGGCTCGGAATTCCCCACCCCGCTGGTCAAGGGCAAGAGCTTGCGCGAGGCCGAGGCAATCCTCAAAATCCAGGGCTTAAGAATAGAGATTGAATCCCGCCAGCATTCACCGAAAATTCCGGAGAATGTGATTATCGACCAGATTCCCAAGTCGGGGTCGTTGGTTAAGAAAAACCGCCGCATTAAAGTTATTGTCTCTGCCGGGGCGCGGATGACGGTCGTCCCCTTCCTGCGCGGATACACGCTTCGACAGTCCGAATTGATGCTGGAAGAGACCGGGTTGATGATTGGGGGCGAATCGTTTTGCCGCGATGACTCCTTGCCGGGAGGCGTAGTGGTCTCGTCGATTCCGGCGGGCGGCGGGTCGGTACCCGTGGGGACGGTCGTTAATATTTTAATTAACGAGACCGATGAATTCCGGTTGGTCACCGTGCCGATTTTAGTGGGAGAGAACATCAAAAAAGCCGAGTCGATGCTGGACGGCCGGGGGCTGGTTTTAGGCGCGATATATCTTGAAATCGACGAAGTCCTCCTGCCGGGCACTGTCGTCCGCCAGTCAATTGGCGCCGGTGAGCAAGTCCGGCGCGGTACGGGGGTTGACCTCACCATCACCAAGGAAAGTTGGTAGGGTGGGCATTGCCCACCATCTGTAGGGATTTATCTACGCGGTTCCGGAGATAAAAACATGGCCGATACAAGGGATAATCCACGTCAGGTCCTCGTTTCACCATCGATCATCGCCGCCGATTATGGCCGGATCGCCGAGGAAATTAAAGCAGTCGAGAAAGCCGGCGCCGATTGGCTGCATCTTGATGTGATGGACGGCCATTTTGTCCCCAACCTGACTATCGGCCCGGATTTCATCCGCGCGGTGCGCAAAAACACTAATCTGTTTTTAGATGTGCACCTGATGATTTCCAACCCACTCGATTATCTGAAAACCTACGCCGAAGCCGGCGCCAACCTGCTGACCGTACACGTGGAAATAATCGCCAATCCGCAAAAAGTAATCGATGATATCCATGCGCTTGGCATCAAGGCCGGGTTGGTGATCAACCCCGAAACGCCGTTTAATCTTCCCGCCGAGTTATTCGCCAAGCTGGATTTATTCCTGGTAATGTCGGTC
>SDBS01002006.1_pt1 | contig 20498 bp, 21 predicted proteins | sample 2277091 | NCBI WGS metagenome assembly SDBS01 (sample SAMN10404972, study PRJNA504765) | marine sediment metagenome | isolation source: marine sediment core GS10_PC15, 163 cmbsf | place: Arctic Ocean: Southern Knipovich Ridge | collected 2010 | reverse complement strand
AAAATTATTCCAGATTATATAATTACCATAATGACAGAAGAAAAAAAGATTCCTTATGACGAGGTTAAATTTTTAATGAAAAAATTTCAAAAGTTTGGTATTTTGAGTCCCCTGAAGGATAATTATTACAAGATAAGAATAGAAAGAAATGTTCAGTATTTTTTACGTAAGAGTTAAATTTATAATAACACAAAACAAACTAATTCTAAGAAAAATCTAATTTCCAGAAATCAAAGATTTTTTTCTAAATAAAAAACAAAGAAGTGTTACCAATGTTAGAAACACCAGAGCAAGAGGAATCAAATCTGATTGATGTTAAAGAGTTTAGCAAAAAATTTCTGGCATGGACCAAAAAATTCGCTGATCTTATCTTAGAGACTGAAAAAAAGTTCGCTGAAAATAAAATTTCATGGGGATCATGTGTTGAAGAAAAAGCGCAACAATATCCCGACAATATAGCTATAAAATTTGAAGATACTACGCTAACATATAAAGAGTTTAATGAATTGGTTAACCAATATGCCAATTATTTTATCTCTGTAGGCTTGAAAAAAGACGATGTTGTAAAGGTTTTAATAAAAAACCGATTAGAATTTTTATTCGTTTATACCGCTAATGCTAAAATTGGAGCCATATCTTCATTGATCAATACGGATCTTCGTAAGCAAACACTGGTTTATAGTTTAAACCATACTCCTGGCAAAATTGTTATAGTTGGTGAGGAGTGTTTTGAGATATTTAATAATGTTAAGTCTGATCTCAATTTATCAGATGCTCTAAAACTCTGCTTTATACCTGATAGTGGGGATATGTCCTTTCCGGAAGGATTTATTGATCTTCCCCAAGCCGTTAAAAATTTTCCAGTGGACAACCCTTCAACTACATCTAACGTCCAAACTAAAGATGTTCTTGCTTATCTATTTACTTCTGGTACCACAGGTATGCCCAAAGCAGCACTTTTAACACACTATCGAGTCTTATTGCCAGGAATTGCCTTTGGGTGCCTTATAGCAGAGTTTACTCCCGATGATGTTATATATATTCCACTTCCGTTCTTTCACGGTACAGCTCTTATGACAGGTTGGTCCTCTATCCTTATTAGCGGGGGTGCTTTAGCATTAGGACGTAATTTCAGTGCTAGCCACTTCTGGGATGAAGTTCGAAAATATGATGCGACCTCCTTTAATTATGTTGGAGAAATATGCCGTTATCTAATGAACCAACCTCCTAGACCAGATGATTCCAATAATTCCGTGAGAGTTATTATTGGGAATGGTCTTCGTCCGGAAATATGGAATGATTTCAAAAAACGATTTGATATCCCTTTTATTGCAGAATTTTACGGATCATCAGAAGGAAATGGTGGATATGCTAATGCATTCAATTTTGATTGTACTTGTGGTTATGGAACGGGCACTCCTGCCATTGTTAAATACGATTTTGATGAAGAATTACCTATCAAAAACAAGCGAGGCTTTATGAGGAAGGTCCGCCGTGGCGAGGTTGGTTTGCTTCTCTTCAAAAGTGAGGGAGATAATACATTTCAAGGATATACTGATAAAGAAGCAACTGAGGCGAAGCTATTTCGCAACGTTTTTAGAAAGGATGATGCATGGTTTAATACTGGTGACTTAATGCGAGATCAAGGATGTAATCATGCGCAATTTGTAGATCGCCTCGGAGATACTTTCCGTTGGAAAGGACATAATATATCCACTACCCAAGTGGAACAGGTGCTCAATGTATTTGATCATGTTTCAATGTCCTCTGTTTATGGAATCAAGATACCATATACTGATGGACGGGCAGGGATGGCCGCAATCGTTCCCAAATCCAGTGTTGCAGATTTTGATTTCAATGGTTTGATTAATCTTCTCAACGAAAATCTTGCACCATATGCTATTCCTCTTTTTCTCAGGTTTCAATCTACTCTATCAATGACGCATACTTTTAAATTCAAAAAAATCGAACTTAAAAAAGAAAGTATAGATATCGTAAATGATCCCTTGTACGTTTTGCTTCCCGATAAGTCGGAATATGTCCCTTTAACGAAAGAAATCTATGAAAATATTCAAAACCAAGAATATCAATTTTAAATTCTTTTATTTTAAAATACATCTGTTAATAATGTTTGTGTAACAGACAAACGAAAAAATCTCAGGAATCAAGAAAAAGCATGAAATAATTTCAATATATTTAATCAACATAATGACGGAAGAAAAGCTGATCCCTTATGATGAGGTAAAATTTTTAATAAAAAAATTCGAAAATACCGGAGTACTGATTCCTCAGAAAAATGATTATTACAGGATAAGAATTTTTAAATAAATACGGGTTTAAATAATTGCAAGTATTGAAAATCTATACTCTCTTAAGATAAGAGCTCAAATTTGCTTAACGGGAATGTAGATGATAAATGTAGTTCCTTCTTTAGGTTTACTAAAAACTTCAATTTTTCCTTTAAAATCGCTTAGATATGAATAAACCATTGGTAACCCTATACCTGTACCTTTATCAGAGTTTTTTGTAGTATAAAATGGTTCAAATATATGAGGTAAAATTGAATTATTCATTCCAATTCCTCTATCCTTTACAGAAAGAGTAATATAATTACCATGATCTAGAGTAAAACTTTCATATTTTTTAGATTTATTAAGGCTTAAATTCTTCGTCGAAATCGTTATTTTCCCTCCAGCAGGCATAGCATCCCTTGCATTATTGATAAGATTAACAAGTATCCTTTCGATTTTTCCTACATCTCCTCGAACATTCCATAGATTCTGCGATAAATCCATCTCGATTAAAATCTGATCACTGACTAAATAATGAAGTAAATTCCCTAATTTAGTAATAATTTGATTAACACTAATATCAACTTTTATTTCAGTTAACTGCCCAAAATTGAATAAATCTTTGATCGCTTTTGAGGAATCATTTACAGCTGATTTAATTGCTCTTAAATATTTTGATACATCTTCCCCTTTATCTAATTTCATTAATGCCAAATAAACGTCATTCATTATGGCTGTAAGAGAATGATTTAAATCGTGTATTATTCCAGTTGACAATAAACCAATACTTTCAATTCTTTGGAGATTTTGTATATTCTTTTTTAAAATTTCTCTAGCCTTCAAATTATTCTTAATCTCACTATGTTGAATTATTGTTGGTGTGTCATTAATATCGATGAGGACTGATTGATGTGTACTAGCAATATCCAAAATTTGGTACTTCTGATATTTAATAATTGGATAAGTACAAATTGCATTTATGAATTTTTCTTTAATTAGGGAATTTAATTGAAGTTCATAATCCAAAAAGGTGTCTAAGTCTTCTTGACTAATTAGACAAACATCCCCTGTAATCCTCATACCACTATAACCTTTTTTTAATGCATATTTTAAGTTTTGTATCCACCTATCTAGTATATTTTTGACATCAAATGAACCGGAGGTGGCGTACCAATGCTGAAAATTATAAAATTTAAATTGTTCTTTTTCCAAATATTCATCAAATTTGTAATTTTCTTTTAAAAAATAATCTATTATTTCTTGTTCTGTAATATCCTCAGGTAATACCCAAATACAATATTCATTATTTTCTAAACCTTCCTTGAAAAATGAACTTAAAACTTTAAGAAGATTAACTTTATTTTCATAAAAATAGCAGCAATGATTTACCTTTTCAAGTTTTTGAAAAATATTACTCAATAATATTACCAATTAGAAAAATAGTCAACTTTGTATATATAATTATTTATTTAAAAGATGTGGATTCAGAATGGGTTTTTAGGAAGCGAGCAATTATAGTTCCTCCGTAGGTTGTTATCTCCAGATCTCATCTGATTCTTTTCCTTAAAGGTAAAATGATTATCTAAACTCTTATCTATAAGTAAATCTTATACAATTTTGTATATTGATAAACTAAAATATAGGGGATTAAATTTTATTTACAACTGTATTTACAATTTTATTTGATATCAAAAAGGTTCAATTAGGTAAAGGTGAGGCACAAATTCTTGTTCTAGGACACGACTATATGGGGATCAAGTAAGGAAAAGATGAAAAATATTATGAAAATTGGAATTCAATGATAAAAGCGTGTAATAAAAGTTTAGAATCGGAAAAAAAAAGTTTCTAAAAGTGTGAATTTTCACATCATTTTTTTATAAAAAATCGAAAATAAAATTAATAATGCGCTAATTTTTCAGAATATAGCCACATAACATATCAAAAGAATCCAATTACAGATACGATGATCGCCTTATTTGACGAGTTTAGCAACCAAAATTTTATTGTTTTTAATAGTATACAATCAGATGATGTTGAAAAAATTAATTTTGAAGATTTTATCAAGGATGATAGAACAGTAGTCGTTGACCTTTCGATATCAAACGATTACAAAAAACAATTATTTCTCATGTTTATCATTCTCTCTAAAATCATTCACTACACTAAAAGCTCTGATGAGTTTACCAGAAAGATTATAATATCACCTCGCCTGGATCTCTTTTTTGATACGTGGTATTTAGATAAGTCCTCTAATTATGGAGTAATTGACAAATTTTTAAACCCCCTAATTCAAGAAGGTTTTGGTATGATATTCTCTGTTAATCAAATTAAATATTTACATCGAAATTTTTTTAACTATTTTGATAATCTTGTTGCGTTTAAAACTTCAGATAAGGCCGATATCGCAATATTAAGCAGCTTGATGAATTTACAAGAACTTAAAGGAACTGGTTTCTATTCAAGTAGCCGCAATGCTTCCTATCAAATAGCTTACTTGATGAGTATGAAAAATAACGAAATATTAGTAAAGCGCTCAGATATTAATCAAGTATTTCCAGCCAAAATAGATAGTGAAGACTTTCAAGAAATAATTCCAATGAATAAAGAAGAGATATTGGAATATATGGCGCGCCAGGGCTATGATCTAAAATCCACCGAAAAGAAAATAATAGAACAAACAAAAGAAACAATATTTGAAAAGGATTTTGGTAGTTATTTCGTGTTTTTGGAAGAAATTATAAAATTTCTTAAAGGTATTAAAACTGTAGATAAAGTCGGAAATCTCTACAAATCAAAAATTAAGGAAGACCTAAAGAAATGCATTTATCAAAAGGCTATCAAATTAACTAAAGATAAAAAAAAACTAGAAGAACTAAGGAATATCTTGTTTGATATTCTTGTAAAACAAGGTTATTTAGTAGAAAATCATCCTAAAACAGCAGGTGGTTCTGAAGCATTAAGAACATCATATGCTGTTTGACCCCACTATGATAAAGCTCTAAATGACTATTTCAATACAAAAAATGATGTAATTATAGAAAAAATAGATGATAGCGGGAGCTCAAAAGAAGATATCACATCACTATTCAGCCCAAATACGAGAATGGAAGCTAATAAGAGCGAAGAATTCAATGACATATTAGCCAAAGAAATGAGTGATCTTTATTTCGACATGTTTCAAATTTATAAGTATATTAATAAAGATGAGGTTCAGCTAGCTGTAAAGATTGAAAAAGATTTTGTAAAGAAATTTCTTATAAATTTATATAAAGAAATTTACCATGTTAACTATATCATCACCGATAATGACTTAGAAAATTTCATTCTTTATCTTTGTGACCATAAGATGCTTCCATTTACAAGAGATGAATTAAAAAGTTATTTAAAAAGAACATTAGGCTTGGATTTATCTAATCAAGACGATTTATCGAAAGCCACGGAAATTTATACGCTACTTTCAAAAGGATTCTTTGATAAAATTCAAAAATATCTGACAGAATATAGTTTAAATGATAGTTCTACAAATAGCACTGAAGCAGAAGTTATAGAAATTAAAAATGACCTCAAAGAATCAGAAGAATTGTTCAACACTGGTAGACTCAACGAATCTTTTCTTATAAAATACGTTTCCATTGAAAAAATGGTGAAATTAATATATTTTAAATTATTCGGAAAGAAGTTAAAATTTAACAATGAGAACAAGATTGATGATATTATTTGCCAAATTGAGGATGAAAGAGAAAAAAATATAGTTGACCATAATAGATTTAGATATTGGAAAAACATTAGGAATCGTGTTTCACATGAAAATTTTAAATTAAATAACGAACAGGCAGAGAAGGGGAAGGATTTCTTTAATGAATTTTCTAATAATTTGAAAAAAACTATTAGCAATTCCTTGGAAAAAATAATTTTTGATGAAAATGATTTTAATAAACTAAAGCAAACTATTAATGATTTAACATTAGGATTAATTGAACCTAAAAAATTAAAGGAAGTCATAATTAATTCTCGTTTCAGGTTATTAGAAGAATTACTAGATTTTTTTAGCTTTCAGAAAGCAGGGGAGGAGTTTGCAAAAGAATCAGAAATTCCTGATCCCTGTTCAGTTAAAGAACTAAAGGAAAAAGATGAATTACTTCAAGAACTAGGAAACAGAATTGACAAGATCTTTAATAAATTAAAAGACAAACAAAATGAATAATTATTATTTTTGAGTTTCAATCTTTTTATTCAAAAGTTTAACTGTTAGAGATAGAGTTTCACCCAATGCTTCTCCTTCTGTGGCACAAACGAAGCTCAGATCTTCAGAATGGAACAATTCCGTAAAATACTGCAACCAGTAATTGCTAAAACGCTTACCTTCATGATGTTTGAATACTATATGGAATTGATCTGTGCTTTCTTCAAATACATCAATGTGATAAAAATAATTTGCTACTATCCACATTTTTTTAATGGCATCGATTATTTCTTTTAAGGAGAGACTTTTAATAGACTTTCCAGTTATCCACAAAATCACATCTAAACCAATATTTTTTTTAGCTGGCTTTTCTAAGCTCTTTTCGGGCTTTTCTGCAGCAGCAAGAAGTTGATGAAATGTTGTTCTTCCAATTAGCATAGTTTGTAACTCATCTCGGGAACGACACCATAACTCTAAGTCCTTAGAATTCATAGGATTTCTTTGTCCATCCAAGATTTTAATTGCATCTTCAATGACATCAGAAATATTCCCGTAGATTTTAGTATATTTCTCAATTAGGGACTGAGCTTCTGGCGACATTGATTTAAAGTCAATATAAGTTTGTACCGATTTTTCTATGATATGCCCAATAGTAGTATCTTCTTTAATTTTTAATTCGTCAATTAAATCGCGAGTATTATGTTTAATCTCTGTAAATAATTTAACTTTCCCTTCATCCTGTTTATCTTCAGTCATACTTCCACACTATGCTTATTCCGGTCTATTATTTCAGATTATAATATTATAAAAAGTAATATAATTATAATAATTCTTAATTTTTTTTTTGATTCATTATTGTTGTTTTAATATTTACTTATCCATCCATTAAATAAATATAATATATATAAATATATATATTTGATCTTGCCTTTATGGACTAATTTTGTATACTTTTCTTTATTTGATCAAAACATTTAAATATCGGGTTATATATTTATATATTGAAAATCAATTAGAGATATATGAGACAAAAAAAGCATATATATTTATATAAAAATAAAAGAAAACTAATAAGAGGTTGGAAAAGTAAAAGTTTATGATTTTTATTATTGGTTGAGTATGACTATAACCGGTATAATAATGACTATTCTTTCTCTCTTTCAATCATTCGAATTCTACGATATCTTTTTTAGCGCATGTTTAGGCTTGTTTATCGGCGGAATTTTATTTTCTGCAATTTCTTTCTTTATAGCTCAAATGGAGTCTAATATCTCAGGACAAGGTGAGATAGATGCTGATGTCGATGTTGATATTGATATAGATTCTGACGTTGATATTGACATAGATTCTGATGTTGATATTGATATAGATTCTGATGTTGATATTGATATAGATTCTGATGTTGATATTGATATAGATTCTGATGTTGATGTTGATATAGATTCTGACGTTGATATTGATATAGATTCTGATGCTGAAGTGGAAACTGAAATAGATTCAAACTTGTCAGATATAACTCCAGCTCCTATAATGCTTCTATTATCTGCATCCTTCTTAGTCTATGGGATTTCAGGAATTATCTTATATTATGCTATTATGGGGACATTAAGATTTCTCATATTTTTCGCGACTCCTGCCATAGTCTATGTAAATTGGAAAGTGATTAACAAAACATGGAAAAAAATAGCTAAATCGAGGTACTACATCATAGCTTCAAGTATAAATTTAATAGGGAGGGAGGCAGAGGTGGTATTACGAGTTGACGAGAGGGGGGGAGTAATAAAAATCCGATCTTACACTCCCATGAGATACGAAAGAATACATGTTAAACCATTAAATCCAGAATCTCAATTCGTAAGAGAAGAGAAAGTCTATATCTGCGATGTGAAAAATGGTTTCTTATTAGTTGATAATAATAAAAATTTAATAAAAAAAAGGAGGTTTTGAAATATGAGTGTAAAACAAAAGATATTACGTGAGTATAGAGCTAAGAATCCTATAGAACTGCAGGAACCTAAAAGCAAAAAAATGCAGAAAAAAGCTATGAAAACTAAGAAAGTCAAAGGATACATCCATCGTAATCGTACGTTTAAAAGAATAATTGCTGGTCTCTTAGTGTATATATCTATCATGGTATTTGTCATTACACTGATATTATTTTATTTAGGCTAGGGAACGTAGTGAATAACAAGTTCCAACAAAAACTTTTTTTTAAAATTTAGTCAAAAATTCAAAAAAAATAAAAAAAATAATATAAAAAAAGGAGGTTTTGAGAAAAGAATATGTTTTTACAAGAAGTTAATCCATTGGTGACTGGTGTGGCTATTACAGGCGTCATAATTGTATTTCTTTTTTTAGTATTCATGGCAACCCGCTATCGAAAGTTTAAAACGAACCAATTTGTTATACACTTGAGAAATGGTAAAGTAAAACATGCGGGATTAGGTGGTTCCATATGGCTACTTCCGTTGATAGACGAGTACATCGTTATTCCAACTACAAGTATTCAAACAATATTAGAAGCTCATGACCAAGTAGTCTCAAAAGAGTATCAGAACATTGAGATTGTTGGTATGCTAATTTGGAAAGTAGTAGATCCTGAAAATGCCTTTAGTTCAGTCTCTTGGTTCCCTCGAGATGAGAACTATGTAGAAAAAATCCTCAAAGGTGCTGCTGAAGCTATTATTAGAACTACCTGTGCTAATATGCCCTTAGAATTAATAATTAGAGAGAGGCGTGAAATAATCGAACATGTGTCTAAAGATCTACATGAATTAACTGCCGATTGGGGTGTTCTCATCGAAACTTTTGAGATACTAGAGGTAATTATCGTTGAACAAGAATTAAAAAAGAATATGGAAGCATCTAAACAAGCAGAGGAGTATAAGAAAGCTCGAATCGCTAAAGTAAATGCTGAACGGGATTCTAGACTAAGAGAACTTGAAGTTAGAAATGAAGTCGGTATTCAAGAACAGGTTGTAGAAAAAGAAGTTGCGATGCAACTAAAGGACAAAGAAATTGCCATAGCTGAAAGGGAACGAGAGCGAAAAATCATTGAAGCTGATGGTGAAAGACAAAAGATTGTTATTGAAGCTGAGGCGAATGCCCAACAAATTAAAAAGAGACTTATGGCCCAAGCTGAAGGTGAAGCTGAAAAAATTAAACAACAAATAGAAGCAATGAAAAATGCAGACGAGAGATTCTTAGCATTGCAATTGACAAAAATATTGCCTGAGATATTTAAGAATTTAAGTCCAGATAAAATGTTTATAATGGGAGATGGTAATGAAGCTTTCAGTTCTCTTTCTAGGTCAATCATGCCATTTTTACAGCTTTTACCGGAATTTTCTGACCAGATTAAGAACATCTTTGGAAATGGGAAACCTAAGGAACTTCAAAATTTATTAGCTAAACAATAGTTTAGTGGATTTTTTTTATATTTTTCATAATTTAAAAATTAAATCAAATATAATTAAAGAGGTGTTAGAAGAAAAAAAATGTCTAATCAGAGTCGAAATAGGTCAAAAGTAAAAGAAAGTAATAAAAAGGATAAAAATCCAGAATTAAAGGAATGTTTGAAGTTAATATTAAAACTGTTTCAAACTTAATGATGACGTTTCTTTTTTTTTTCAAAAATACCTAACTCTTTTTCTGTAAAAATTTAATTAGTAAAAATTTTTAATTTAGTAATATTATTGGTTTTATACAAAAAATAAAATAGTAATGTTACTAAGCTTATAAAAATGCCTCGGTAGCTTAGTTGGTTGATGAAATAGTATTACACTATTTTAACCGAAAGCATTGCCTTGGTAAGGCAAAGGTCGCGGGTTCAAGCCCCGCCTGAGGCTCATTTAAAATTTGCCGGTGTAGCTTAGCCTGGTTATAAAGCATCTAAAGTTTATAGATGCTTAATAGGCGCCAGACTCATAATCCTTCTGAAAAAATGGGTCAGACTGGATGTACTCTGGAGGTCGAGGGATCATATCCCTCCACCGGCACTCTTATAAAATTTTGGACGTTGCCCAAAATGCATAATTCTGACCATAAAGAGCCTTTATATAAATATCGGTATAAATAAACAAAGTATTTTCCCCTATGAATGAGCTAAATGTTCTAGTTGTTGATATATTCAAGTAAACTCATTATATATCTGTTGAATTGTCTTCCTAGTCTCAGGAATATTTTTTGTTATAATATCCCAAATAATATCCAAATCAACATCTGAATAAGCATGAATAACAATATTTCTTAAACCTATTAATTTTTTCCATGGAATTATTGAATACTTATCTCGAAATTCTTTAGTCAATCTATTTTAAGCCTCTCCTACAAGCTCTAAATTTCTTAAGACCGCATCAATTACCATTTCTCTCTTTTCAAAAATTTCTTTAGTTAATCCTTCAATATAACGCTCAATTTTAGAACAAAATTTTAAGATATCTTCAAATATAACCTTAACTATCTTTTCTTTCATACGTAAACCACTTCACTTAAGATGTCGTCCTTCAACTGAGGTTTGAGTGCTCTAATAGAAACTAAATCAACCTTTTTACCTAAAATATGCTCAAGATGGTCATTAAGCTCTATAAAATCCCATCCTATTGGTCCATTGAATTCTACTAATATATCTATATCACTTTCAGGTGTTTCCTTCCCCTTAGAATAAGATCCAAAAACACCTATTTTTTCAACATAGAATTTATTTTTTAAATGTTCTCTATTCCTTGTTAAAATCTCTTCAATTCTTTTTAATTCGCTCATTCCTATAACCTAAAAATGAAGATTTAGTTTAGTTTGTTATATTCAAGTAAATTATAGAATTTAAATTATAAATAAGTTTTTTTAAAAAAGTTGAATCTAAAAATAAAATTACATTTTAATTAATATGAAATTACAAGATTCAATAAATAAATTCAAAAAATGGCCTTTAACTGCCCAGATGATTACTATTATCATACCCATATTTTGTGTTCTTGTTTTGATATCAATAATTCTATTTGGTCCCACATTTTCTTTTGTTGACCATCACATGAGTACATTAGGAACCCAACGTTGGAATCCGAATGGTTTTCTTTTTTTTGATATTGCTTGTATTATAACGGGAGTCCTATTGTTTCCATACTTTTATGGGACAAAGGAATGGAGAACAGATAGTAAGGTTTTCAATTTTATTCTATACATATTCATTGGTATTGGGTTTATAGCTAGTTTTGGAATCATCATGCAAGCAATTTTTCGCGGAGATTTTAAGCCCTGGCATGTGATATTTAGTGCAGTTCATTGGATTGCTAACTTCTTTTTCCTGGCAATTGCTCCTATTCCTCTATGGAAGAATAAAAAGTATTATAAAGCGATTACAGTTATTTGCGTTATCGCAACAGTTTTTAATTTTATATATGTAATAACAGCTGGAACACATCCTTGGATTGAATGGGTAACTGCGAGTATGTCTTTCATATTTGGGGCATTAATAGGTAGAAATATGGTTAGGGAAAAAATTGGTTATAAATAAAATTATTTTTTTCATATATTAAGATGGCTATAAAGTGGGTAATTTTTGATGCTATGGGTGTCATTTATGAAGTAGCTGATGATGTAAGTGACTTATTAGTCCCATTTTTGCGCTCAAAAAATTATAATAAACCAGTTAGATTCATTGTTAAAGAATACATACGAGCAAGTTTAGGGCAAATTACTTCATTAGAGTTTTGGACCGCTTTAGGATACAACAACAATACCCAGAAATTGAAAAAGAGTTCTTAGATAATTGGTATACCTTAGATCCTGAATTTATAGATGTTGCGAAAGAATTGACGGTAAAATATAAATTATCAATGCTATCCAACGATATAAAAGATTGGTCTAACTCATTACGAAAAAATTTTGAGATCAATAGTTTTTTTGATATCAACGTTATTAGTGGAGATGTGGGATATCGCAAACCAGATAAAAAGATAAATGAAATTCTATTACACAACATAGATTCCACTGCTGAGAATTGCGTATTTATTGATGACAAATTAGAAAATCTTCAAGTTGCATCGGAATTAGGGATTAACACCATTAGGTTTGTAAGAAAGGAGTCCAAAGTTGAATTTTGTTCCGAATTCGAAATAAGTAGTTTTAAAGAATTAATACCAGTAGTTGAAAACTTTTATTAAACTAAAAGGGTAAAAGATCCTATTTCTAATTACTCCTTATTCTTTTTTCTCAATTATTTAGATATAATCTTCTTTCAGATATAATCATCTTTATATATGATAAAATCATATAATATCATATGGTAATATCTGATTCAAGTCCATTAATACATCTAACCAGATTAGGAAAGATAAATTACTACTTTAAATTGGTGAAATATATAAACATCCCTAAAGCAGTATTCGATGAGGTCGTGGTAAAAGGAAAATTAATGAATTATTCAGAAGCTTTTACCATTGAAAGTTTTATTAAAGAAGAGAAAATTATAGTCACTAATTTAAATTCATTTGATGAATCATTTTATCCTCCACTAGGTAGGGGGGAACTAGAAGCACTTGAATTAGCTAAACAGAAAAATGAATTGTTATTAATTGATGAAAAAAAAGCTCGAAATTTAGCTCAAATCCTTCAGATTAAACATCAAACAACTTTAGCAACTATTTTTGAGCTTTTAATTTCACAGAATATTGATTTTTCCGAATATAAATCAAACTTAAAAAACTTTGCAGAAAATAGTTGGATTTCTGCTGATGTTTTCCAAGAATATATTGAGAAAGGTGAGGATTATGGGAGATAAAATATCTATCATATTACCAGATGATTTAAAAAAAGAAATTGATAAATTGAAAGAATTATATAAAGAGGACCAATCCTCGTATATAAGAAAGTTATTATGGAAAAGCGTTGCTCAAGAAAAATTTGATTATGCTTTAAAGCAGTATCTTGACGATAAAATATCTTTAGGAAAAGCTGCTGAGATTGCGGGGATTTCTATCTGGGAAATGTTGGATGAGTTAAAAAAAAAGAATATCACATTAAAATATAAAATTTCGGAAGCAGAATTAGAAATTGAAAAGATATTAAAAAAATATAAAAAAATAAAATAAAAATAGATTATGTTCCTTCTTCATAGCCGTGGATGTAGCTGTATTGCTCCTCAGTTAATTTATCGAAATTTTAGAGATCTGTGTGAAATTTAATCCTATATATATTGAAACGAGATATCCAGATGTCCCGACATCATATAATAAAGAGGATATTAAAGAATTAATAAAGGATACTGAAAAGGTGTTAAAATGGATAAAAACGAACTTATAATAATATTAAAAGAGTTTAAACAACAGATTATTAAAAAATATGGAGTAAAAAAGATCATATTGTTCGGGAGTTATTCCAAAGATATACCAAGTGAAGAGAGTGATGTAGATTTAATAATCGTAGGAGATTTTGAAGATAAAGGTAATCTAAAACGGGCACCTATTTTTTATAAAGAATGGCATTTAGTTCAAAATATTGATTTACCCGTTGATATCATCTGTTATACATCCGAAGAATTTGACAGTCTTAAAACTCAGATAACCATTGTAAAGGAAGCAGTTGAAGAAGGAATGGAAATTTAATGTTAAAGATTAATCTAATTCTTACTGATGAGTATTCTCTTTTAATTTATTTCGATTTTTTTTTTTGAAATTCCTATAATTTCCCTCTCCTCCTTCACCACTGATAAATTTTGGTAAAAAGAATTTTGCTCGAATAGAATCCATAAATAAATTTTCTATGTACAGTCCCTTAGGATCTAACTCCTTATAGAAATGAGCCAATTTTTCAGGTAGTTCAAAGAAATCGATATAGATATTTTTCCCCGCAGCTTGAATTTTTTTATACACAGTCATCCAAGCATCACTGCATCTAAGCTCTCCCCCAGCCCCTGGTACCCATTGGATTCCGTTAATAGAATCAATAGCTAATATATCATCTATATGATTAAGGGCATCGGGCCCATCTAAATGATAAAAGGCGTAATCCATATGTTCTGCTTGTGTTATTATATCGTCCAATGCAAAACGTTTAAACCATTTCGGAGAGAGAAACGCACTAAAATCGCATTGAATGGGATACCAGCGTTTTTGATTCCAAAGAGGCATCCAACTATTGAATCCATCTACGTACTGCTCAACTTTATCTTGAATATCATCATAAAGTTTTAATAATTTTTCGAGAATTATAGTTCGACAAGCGTCAATTTTACCTGGATTTCGTTTCATTGTGAGTATGATATTTTTAGGTCCTAAAAAGGAAGATAAAATATCTAAAACTCCACCAATATCTGTAATAGCGACGCAGTAATCATCTTTCGCTCGCTTAGCGGCAGCTTCTGTAGTCCTAATTAATCTTGAATACCATGGATTATTCATGTTAAATTCAGCACTTTCAAGTAAAGAAACGATTTCATCAACAGGAGTGGGCCTATTAAACCAGACAGTTCGAGACATATATTGAGGTTCTACTCCAAAAATCGCTGCTGCAATGCCCGGACCATAGTTTGGAAAATATCTAGGAATGTTTTCACCTCCAAAATGCCAACTTTTTGATGCAATTTCAAAATTATCTAAATCTGTTTCCACTTTATCCCAATTTTGATTTTGTGCAAGATATATCGGATCAAAAAATTCCATAATGTCAGGGAAATCTTCGCCTAATCGAGGATAATAATAGGAAATGCAAGGTCTGTCAATGATCTCATGATCCCACCATGCCTTCATTCGCTCCTTAGCTTCATCAATATCTTCCTTAAACCTACTCATGATATTTTTTTCAAATCATTCCATTGTTATTACTTACGTTTTTACTCAAAAAATATTAAGATTTTCTATTTCTAAGATTAAAATTTATTTTTTTATTTACGAGCCGTATGATTTATATACGTATCGTCATTAATTTATCTATGAGCCGTATAACGAATAAGGATAAAATTTTAAAGATCTTAAATCAGAGTGTACAAGAACTCAGTGTTTCACAGTTGGCTAATTTAACTGATATTGATGTAAAAAATATTGGGCGCTATTTAAAAGAGCTAGAAAATGAAAAAATAATTACGATTCGTAAAGAGCAGGATGGTAAAATTAGGACTAAATATGTGTCATTAAAAAACCCTCTATATGAGGCAGATACTTCAAAATTAAGTAAAGAAATGCATTTGTTTGATATGGAACAGTTTATTTCAGATAAAGTTTCATCTGAGGAAGTGGCAATTCTAGACAATAATTCTGAATGGTTAGGAATTCCGAAAGGTCATTTGATGGAGTGTGCAGGTTTTTCTTTTACAATGGAGATTATTGAGCGATATAATCTCAATAAGAATTCTAATTCAAAAGTGATAATATTCTGTGGAACTGGAAATAATGGAGGAGATGGTTTTGTTATTGCGCGACATTTATCTTCTTTCGGTATACGCTCAATTGTAGTATTATTAGGAAATCCCAGTAATATAAGGACTCAAGAAGCAAAACAAAATTGGGATATTATTTCAAATAATCTTAATTACTTAATTCAAATTAAACTTATCAAAGATTCTACTGATATTGAACAGCTTGGTACGACATTAGATGAGAGCAATGGAATTAATATAATAGTTGATGGATTATTAGGAACGGGTATAAAAGGAAATATAAGAGAACCCATATCTACTGCTATTGATTTTATAAATAACATAAAAAAGATAAAAAAAATCCCGATAATTTCAATAGATGTACCTTCTGGATTAGATCCAAATACCGGGACTGTAGCACATAAAGCTATCAAATCTGATTTAGTAATAACTTTTCACCGTAATAAGAAAGGTTTGGCAAGCGATAGCGAATATGTAAAAGAAATCTGCGTAAAATCAATAGGAATACCTTGGGAAGCAAGTTTGTTTGTTGGAAGGGGTGATCTGATCCCTACTTTAAAAGTCAGAAAGATTGACAACTATAAAGGTGAATTCGGAAAAATATTAGTTATAGGAGGTTCTAAAAACTATTCAGGAGCTCCAGCATACTCAGCTTTAACAGGAATTCATTTTGGTTGTGATTTAGTTATAACTTATGTACCTCAAGTGGTTGGAGATGTCATTAGGAATTATTCGCCTAATATGATTGTAAGAACTAGTCCAGGCGATTGGCTTAATCTTGAAGCATTAAAAGAAATTAAATATTTAGCCAATTGGTCAAATTCAATTCTTATAGGACCCGGTTTAGGAGAAGAAAAAGAAACTGAAGATCTATTAATAGAACTATTAAAATATTTAAACGAAAATAATAAAGCTTATGTTCTGGATGCTGATGCATTAAAACTTGTGAAGAATCATCTAGATTTAATTCAGAGTCAAAAAGTTATTTTAACTCCTCATAAGACAGAACTTAAAATTATGACAAATGTTGAATTACCACCATATAATAATATTGAAGAAAGAGGAAAAATAGTATATGATTTAGCAAGGGAGCTAGATGTGACGTTATTAGTTAAAGGTCCATACGATTTCATAAGTAATGGAGAACAGTTGAAAATTAATAGAACTGGATGCCCAGAAATGTCTATGGGAGGTACGGGAGATGTGTTAGCAGGACTTTGCGCATGCTTTCTTACTACTAATAACAATCCTTTTCATTCGGCTTGTTCAAGTGCTTTTTTTAATGGTTTTTTAGGCGAATTTTGTAAAAAAACTATTGGCCCGCGATTTACAACAACGGATATGATTGAGCACATTAATAACGCAATTATTGAGTTGTTAAAGATTTAGGAGAATTTTTTTTTAAATACAAAAAAATTGTAATTGCTAGTTTGAGAACGAACAATTCCCATTTAACATAGATTTAAATGAATTAATTTTATTTTAGAGTTAAGAGTAACATTATTTGAACATTCTTTAATTACAGATTCTGGTTAGAAAATAACCAATAATATTTGAAATTGTGATTGTAAAGTGTCCTTAGAGAGTAGATTAAATTTTGAAAAAACAGTTTCACTGATTTCTTCCCGATTTGTTGGAAAAATTAATATTGAAGAAGTAATCAATGCCTCTATACAAGATATGGGAATTCTATCAAGAGCAAATCGTGTTTCACTTTTTCTTTTTAATCAAGAAAAATCTATTTTAAAAGAGACGAATAAATGGACTGATCAGCAATCTGATTCCAAATTTGAAAAATTTCAAGCATTACCTATTGATACAATTTATTGGTGGATTTCACAGGTTAAAGATTTAAACCGTATTCATATTAGGGATGTTTCAGATCTACCTCCTGAAGCGAAAGCTACGAAGGATTTAATGGAATATTATGGTATCAAATGTTTTTTAGGATTACCTGTAAGAATTGACACTGAATTGATTGGTTTTATATGTTTTAGTAAAATCCATGAAAAGATATCTTGGAAAGGTAAAGATTTTACAATATTACGGATATTTGCTGAACTCCTAGAAAGTTCAATGGAACGATTACAAGCAGAAAAATCATTGAGAAAGAGTAGAGAACTTTTAAGAGCTACGTTTGAAGCCACAGCTGATGGAATAATAGCTATAAATAAGAAAGGAAAAGTGTCCCAAATTAATGCTAGATTTGCCTATATGTGGCAAATCCCAGACGATATCATTGAGAAAAAGGATTTTAAAACGATTATCGCTTTTATTGTTGATCAACTGAAGGATCCAGAATCTTTTTTAGCAAAGCTAGAAAATATGCAAGAAACTTCAGAAGACGCTTATGACATGATTTTTTTTAAAGATGGTAGAGTGTTCGAAGAATATTCTTGCCCTATGTTCAGCGAAGGTGAAAAAGTGGGACGTGTATGGAGCTTTAAGGATATTTCCGAACATCAGCATGCTGAAAAAGCATTAAAAGAATCGGAAAAGAAATATCGTCAGGCATATGAGAGAGCAGAATTCTTTAAAGATATATTCACACATGACATGAGTAACATTTTTCATAACATCTTATCAACAGCAGAATTACATTCATTATTACAAGATTATCCTAGTAATAGTGAAGATTTATCAAAATTTTATGAGATTTCAAAAAACCAATTACAACGAGGAGTAAAATTAATAAATAATATTCGAAAACTATCAGAACTTGAGGAATCAGATATCATGTTAGATACAGTTGAAATCCATAAAATCTTAGATGAAGCTATAGTGTTTGCCAATAAAAGTAGCACTGGAAAAGATTTAAATATAGAAATCAAGAATCAAAAAGCCAAGGAACATTTTGTACTCGCTAACGAATTTTTATTAGATGTATTCGAAAATCTCTTACACAATGCCATAAAATATAACGAAAATCCCACGATAAATGTTAAGATTCTTATCTCAAGAGTAGTTGAGGATAAGAAAAACTATCTTAAAATGGAATTTAAGGATAACGGAATTGGTATATCTGACGATAGAAAGGAGATAATATTCCAAAAGGGACATAAAATAGATAGAAATGTTAGAGGGATGGGTATTGGTTTATCTCTAGTGAAAAAAATTATCGAAAGCTACAATGGTGAAATTTGGGTTGAAAATAGAATCCCAAATGATAAGTCTCAAGGAAGCAATTTTATTATGTTAATTCCAGAAGCTATATAATTGAATCCAATAATAATTCAATCTTAAACTTATTAAATGAGCAATAGAGGCAATTTTTAGGCATAAGAATTTGTGTATCAAAAAAAAAAATTATTTGAAAACCATTGCTATACTAAATTAAAACATATATAAATATCATAAGTCTATAATATTATTGTGATATTTGTTATAAAAAAAATAAAGTTGAGGTAAATTTTCTCTTGGGTACTCAGGTATTTAGAATTGAAAATGACGGCAACACCACCGAACTTACTACAGATGGTCCAATTAAAAGCGTTCTTAAAACAGATCAAAGTTATGTAATTGTTGCTGACGAAGTTAGAAAAGTTTTTCTCTGGAAGGGGATTTCAAGCTCTGTTAGGTCTAAATTCATTGGAGCAAAAAGAAGCCAAGAAATCCGAGGTCAAGTAGGCATGAATTTCGCTGTTGTGCCCCTCGACGAAGCTGAGGAGACTGCTGAATTTCTAGGGATTGTAGGAGGGAAAACTGAAGCGGGAATTGCTCAGGAAATTAGAGAAGAGAAAACTCCTGCTCCTAGTGGACACCCTTTAAGACAAAAGGCCATATTTGCAGCTCCTGAACCAGCGGTAGGGATGAATATTGCAGGAAGTAAATCTCGCGCACCCCAAAACACAGGACCGTTATATACCGGTCAAGATACCACGCTACTATATCAAGATGACCAACAGATCAATTTCGACCAGATCATGCATAAATTAGAAGAGATAAAGATTCCCGATGGTTATGAAAGGGAGCTTATCATTATTGGAAACCATGCATACAGCGTAGTGGAAAAAGTCCAGACATTCCTAGGAAAAAAACAAGTTGAGAGAGTAATGGAAAAAGTTGGCGATATACCTAATGGAATTTTTTTTGCTCAAGGGTATAGTCCACGAGTTCTTTCTGAGGAGGGGAAAATTATCGCTATTGAATTTTTAAAAAGAATTGGAAAAGGAGCAGCTCCCACTGAGTTTAAAGATAAAAAGCAGATCCTTAAAGACCAAATCAAGAGTCAATTAGGGAGTAAATAGCTTACAACTAATTTTATAACTTTTTAATAAATTTCTATTTATTCAACTAATTTTATAACTTTTTAATTGAATCCCTAAATTTAAAAAAATCAAACCGTTTATAATAATAATAATCAAAATAATTTGGTTATAAAAATTAAAGAGATAAAAGGGTAATATGGTTAACTTAACATCAGAAGAAGCTCAGAATCTTTCGAACTTCTTAGGAAATATAACAGAACATACAGAATTAGAAGCACTGGCATTAGTTACAAATGAAGGATTACAACTAGCCTTTTCCTGTATCCCCGAATATGATATTAATCCGGATTTATTTTCCAGCTTGAGTGCAGTAGTGATGAAAAGTGGTTCAGATGCAATTAACACGATGGGTTATACCAACATGCTGGAGGTTGTTTTAAGAGGTA
>SDBS01002005.1_pt1 | contig 20504 bp, 24 predicted proteins | sample 2277091 | NCBI WGS metagenome assembly SDBS01 (sample SAMN10404972, study PRJNA504765) | marine sediment metagenome | isolation source: marine sediment core GS10_PC15, 163 cmbsf | place: Arctic Ocean: Southern Knipovich Ridge | collected 2010 | reverse complement strand
ACTGAAAAAATGGCTTACAATCCCTTTGCAGATTTCACTGCTCGGTACTACGATGATCCATGTGCATTTTCCCAGAATGTCCTGGGTCTCACTCCAGATCCCAACCAGGCCGTTTTGCTTAATGACATTGTTGATCCGAAACATCCACTAATTTCTGTGAGGTCTGGCCATGGCACCGGCAAATCTACCGGTCTAGCCATTGCTTCAGTGCACTGTGCAATCACTCGTTATCGTTTTAAAGTAATCCAGACTGCCCCTACTTCAGCCCAGTTATTTGATGCACTTTATTCTGAAACTGCAGCCATGTTTAGCCGACTTCCGGCAGCATTGCGGCCATTGTTTACGGTTAAAGCAGACCGGATTGTGCTTAATTCCAGTCCCAAGGATTGCTTTATCTCAGCCCGTACATCCTCTAAGGATAAGCCTGAAGCACTGGCCGGAGTGCATAGTGATTTTGTCCTCCTGTTAATCGATGAAGCCAGTGGTGTTCCCCCGGAAGTATTTGAAAGTGCACAAGGCTCCATGTCCACGGAAAATGCCACTACGGTAATGACCGGCAATCCAACCCGTACCAGTGGACTGTTTTTTGAATCCCACCATATATTGTCAGATCTGTGGAAAACTCATCACTGGTCCTCTTTGGATTCTCCCCGGGTAACTCACCAGTTCATAGAACAGATTCGCACCACCTATGGGGAAGGTTCCAATCAATGGAAAGTACGGGTTTTAGGGGACTTCCCGGAAACAGATGATGAATCCCTCATCTCCAGAATCTCCGTGCAAAAGGCAATGGAACGGGACATTGAACCGGATTATGAAGGTGGAGTAGTGATTTGGGGAGTTGACCCGGCTCGGTATGGCATGGATCGCACTGGTTTTTGTTGTCGGGTAGGCAACGTGTTCCCCTGGATTGAACATAAATCCAATTTGAATGTAATGGCATGTGCAGGCTGGATTAAGAGTAAATATGACCAATGCAATATTCTGGAACGTCCCCAGGAAATTTTGGTAGATATAATCGGCATTGGTTCGGGGGTTGTGGATCGATTGACTGAGTTAAACCTGCCAGTAACCGGAGTGAATGTAGCTGAAGCATCCCTGGCCTTTTCAGATGGCTATAAATTAAGGGACTATTTGTGGCTGGAATTGAAGAAATGGCTCGAAGGGGGCAAGGGACGGTTGCCTAAAGATAAAATGTTGGAAGAGGAGATAGTTTCTCCCTCCTACGATTTTGTCAGTAACGGTAAAATCAAAGTGGAGTCCAAGAGAGCAATGAAGCGAAGGGGTTTGAGAAGTCCGGATTTAGCCGATGCCATTATTCTTACTTTCGCTTCAGAACCGGCCATTTTGATTGGTGGGGAAACACGCAATTTGTGGAATCAGAAAATTGAACGGAAAGTACCCATGTATGGATAGTGTACAATTGGGAAAGTGAGTGTCAGAGAAATTAAGAAAATAGAACCAAATCCTGAACTGGTGAAGAGGATCAAGGTGCTATTAGCAGACGCTGAAAGTGGAACTATACAAAGCATTGTTGGTGTTGTGATCTGTGAAAGCGGTTATTCAGCCGATTTTTGGGTTTCAGCGCCAAAGAATTATCATCTGAGTATTGTTTCTGATCGTATCATTGGTTGTATTGAAAGGATTAAATACCAACTGCTTTCACGCCGACACAATATAGATGTGGAAGATACTTGGTTAAATTAAAGAACACCCAGAGGAAGCAAAATGAGAAAACCGCATATCGGTAACGTTCGTCGGTTTCTGATGATTCGAGGTACATGGGCATGGAATGGTTGGGTGCGTGGTATAACGGCCCGAATGGAAATGTGGAATTGGCAGGTTTTTAGGAGAGGATTGTAATGCCAACTTTGCAAGATCTGATGGGCTCTGATGGGTACTCGAATGCAGATGGTTTTGTGGAACTGGATTTTGGGGTCAACCTACCCCAGGAAGATTTGAACCGGCCCCCTGCTGGTGGTGAATATACTCCGGGGGTTTCCATGGATGAACTCCCGCATATTCTCAAGGCAGAGATTGATGAAGCGGTTAATTATCTGGAAGAGGATTTAGCTGGACTGCGAAAAACAGAACAAGAATATTACGATGGTTCCGGGTTCGGGGGTGATGCAGAACTGGATGATACCCGGTCTGTAGTGGTCTCAAGAGATGTGCACGATACAGTGAAAGCTATTCTGCCTTCACTCCTAAGAACCTTTTTCGCCGGTAAAAATGCAGTGGCCTATGAACCTACCGGGCCGGAAGATGAAGCTTGGGCCAAACAAGCCACAGATTATGTTAATGACATTGTATTGCGGCAGGACAATGAAGCATTCCTACTTTTTTATGATATTTTTTGGGATGCTCTGGTTAAGGCTATTGGTACGGTGCATTGGTACTGGGATACCGATTATGAGGTAAACGGGCAAAGCTATACCGGGTTGACCTGGGAAGAGTATCAATTAGTAACGCAAAATCTACCCTATGGAATTGAGGTGGTGTCTGCAGATGCAACCTCTTATCAAGATCCACAATTCGGGGAGTTATATGATTGTGACGTTAAGTACCGCATTGTTAAGGGCGGCAAGGTCAAGTTACTGGCCATTCCGCCAGAAGAAAGGTTAATCAATCGTCGTGCACGGTCCATTGATACTTCCAGAATATATGGGCGGCGTAGAGTAATGACAGTTTCCGAAGTGGTGGCCATGGGCTATAGCTATGACCAGGTAGTACGCTTAGGTGGCTCGGAGAATCTGGACACCAATGAGGAACAGGTAGAACGCTATGATTCCCTGGTATTCTCGCCGGAAATAGCGACTTCTGATCCTTCCATGCGGTTCCTGGAATATTGCGATGTGTACATGCGGGTAGACCTGGATGGAGATGGTTTTGCGGAACTGTACCGGATTGCTTGTGGCGGCTCTCGCTATACCATTTTGCAATATAAGGATAAACCCGATGGAACTCCCGGGGGGCCAGCTTTGGAATTGGTTGATAGCATCCCCTATGCAGAATTTTGTCCGGACCCAATCCCTCATTTAGCTACTGGCAATTCAACTTCTGCAGCGGTAATGGATATTCAAAAGATTAAATCCAACCTGTTAAGGGGTGCTTTGGACTCCTTGTCTCGAGCTATCTTTCCAAGAGAAGAGGTAGTCGAGCGACAGGTTAATATGAATGATGTATTGAATCCGGAAATTGGTGCAGTGATTCGGGTTAAGCAACCAGGCATGATTCGGGAAGTAATAACTTCATTTATGGGCAAGGAAGCTATGCCCATGTTGGGTTACATGGATGAAGTGAAAGCCAATCGTACCGGAATTTCAGACACTACAGTAGGGCTCAATCCCCAGGATTTACAATCCACTACTCCAGTTGCAGCCAATGCAGTAGTGGGCGCGGCTCAGATGCAAATTGAAATGATTGCCCGAATCTTCGCCAATGGCGGCATGACCAGGCTATTCAAAGGCATTTTGAAACTGATTAAGGCTAACCAGGACAAGGTACGCACAGTACGTCTCAAGGGTAGTTGGGTGCCGGTAGATCCCGCGAGTTGGAATGCAGGCATGGATGCTACAGTCAATACGGCTCTGGGGCGCGGTACGGAGATGGAACGCTTACAGACCCTTAACCTGGTAGCAGAGAAGCAGGAAAACATTTTGCGCGAAGCTGGACCCACCAATCCAGTGTGTTCCTTCGCCAACTATCGCCATACCCTGGCGGAAATGATTACTCTGGCAGGCTACCCCAATGCAGATGCATTTTTCCTGCCAGTGGAACAGGGTCAGTTAATGGAGCAGTTCCAGCAACAGATGCAAGATACTCAGCAACAGCTTGAAACCATGCAACAGGAAAACATGGGTCTACAGTTTGAGTTGCAAAAACATACCCAGGCAGAGGATGATGAAAAGAGAGCCAAGGCATTTCTAGCCCGGGCTGGTGGATTGGGTAAGGTGGTGGATGCGGCTCAGACTGCACAGGAAGTTTTTGTCGGACCAAATGCGGTGGCAGATGAAGCCATGGCAGCGAGTCCTTTTTTACAATGATAGGAGAATGAGATGGTAGCAAAGAAAAGGGCAAAGAAATTACTTAAAACAGTGACTGCTGGAGAGTCCGGGCATTTACAGAAGAATCTGTGTAAGTTGTGTGGTCGCAGGATGACAGTTATCGGAGTCAGTGAGAAAAAAGATGTATGCGTTATTTGTAACCCCAAGAGATACCCACAAAGAACGGTAGTCCAGCGGCAAGTCAAATAATGGACCAGTTCACGGACAATGAACGGGCGGCAATGGCTCGGCGTTTGTTAGCTGATCCCATGTTGCAAGCCGCTTTCAAGCAGGTATACCAGGATGCGGTGTTTGTTATGTGTAACAGTCCAGAAGTGGAAAGACGCACTGAAGCACATTTTATGGTGCAGGCTCTGGAGTCAATCAAAGAAGCATTAAAAGAACATCTGACTCAGAGTACCATAAGCCATTTGAACCAGAGAGCATAAGTCATTTGACTCAGAGTACCATAAGCCATTTGAATTCAGCTTGAAATAAGGAGTACACTAAAGACTATGGTATTTGAAATAGTAGAACCCTCAACAGCAACGATTGATCCTGCTGTTGCCCAACAGCCTGTTCAGGACTTGATGCAACTTCTCGACGGAGATCCCGTTGTACAGAATAACTTGCTTCCAGATCCTTCAGGTGATCCCCCGGTTGTGGAACCAGTAGTAGCGGAACCCACACAATTAGCACCATCTCCGGAACAACCTCTAGTAGAGGATTCAGAACAATTACCAGCCGAAACCACGTATACCTTAAAGGTCAATGGTGAAGATCGGCAAGTGACTCTGAACAACCTCAAAGAAGGATTCCAGAGGCAGTCAGATTATACCCGGAAAATGCAAGAAATGGTCGAAGAGCGTGGTCAGTTGGGGCTACGTTCTCAGGAAGTAGAGCGACAGCGGGAGCAGTACAGTCAATTGCTTGGTTTTATGGGACAGAAGTTAGAAACTTTGATTCCTAAAGAGCCAGATTGGACTGCTTTAGCCAATCAAGATCCTATTGAGCATTCCCGGAAACGGGCGGCATGGGATCAGATGCAAGATCAAATGAAGGCAGTTCAAAGTGAGCAACAGCGACTAGAACAGGAACGTAGAAATACCTTCCAGCAGGGTCATCAAAACTATGTGCAGCAGCAACAAGCCGCACTATTGAAGGCTCGACCAGAATTTAGTGATAATGCTAAGTTCCAGGAATTCTATTCGGGGGTGAATCAGTATGCAACGCATAACTATGGTTTCACTCCCCAGGAGATATCACAGATCAGTGATGCTCGGCATTTGCTTATTTTGGATAAAGCAATGAAATATGATGCTTTGACCGCTACCGCAAAAGGTAAGCAAGTGGGAGACCCAAATAACCCCACTCCGCATATTCCCACTTTACAGCCTGGAAGTCGCCAAGTGGCGGAACCAGGTAAAGGTAAAGACTTCCGCAAGGCCAATGAAAGACTGGAACGTTCCGGGAGCGTCGATGACGCAGCAGCAGCAATCCTGGCGCGATTGTAAATAATCTGACTAATAGGAGTCTATTGTGGCTTTAATTTCTAATGCGTTTACTACGTATGACGCACAGGCAAACCGGGAAGACCTCTCGGACATAATTTATAACATCGATCCGTTTGATACTCCGATGATGACCGCATCCGGACGCAGAAATGTATCCAATGTAGTCTATGAGTGGCAGACGGAAGCCCTCCCCGCAATCAGTGTCACCGCAGAACTGGAAGGTTTTGAACTGACCCGGACTGCCTCTACAGCTACGGTTCGAGTGAGTGATGTTGCTCAGATCAATGCTCGAGATGCAACCGTTACGGGGACTCAACGCCAATCCAATCCAGCAGGCAAACGGAAGGAACTGGCACACCAGATTGCTTTGATCGGTAAGGCACTTAAACGGGACTGTGAGAGCGTTTTGTTTGGTACTGACCAGGTTCAGGATCTAGGCAACGCAACCACAGCACGAACCACTACCGGGCTGATCAACTGGTTGGCAACCAATTCAGTATTTGGTGCAACTGGAGTAGATCCTGTCCAAGCTACCCAGACTGCGGTAACTGATGGAACTCCAGCAGCACTCACTGAAACCATGCTCAATGATGGCATTCAGTTGGGCTATGATTCAGGTGCGGAACCTACGCTTTATTTTGTGGGTTCATTCAATAAACGCACGGTTTCAACCTTCGTAGGTCGGGCCAATTCCCGGCAGATGATTGCGGCGAAAAAGGTGGTCAATAGCGTTACTATGTATGCATCTGACTTTGGCGATATCAAGGTATTGCCAACCAGGTGGATTCGAGCTAGGGATTCTTTCCTTATCGATCCGCGGTATCTCAAGGTTGCTTATTTCAGGAATTTCCAACGGTCCACCATGGGCCTGATTGGTGATGCTCTGACTGAGTTGATTCTGACTGAGTATGGACTTCAGGTGGACAATGAAGCGGCTCATGTCGTGATCAGGGATCTAACTGTCTCCTAAGAATAAGCAAGGATGCAGCAGCGCCGGATTAAGGCTCGGAGTCATTCTCCGGGTCTTTTTTCGGGGTATGTTAAACTCTTTTCATGACCTATAGAACCATATATTCCAGAACTCCAGAGGTACTGAGACAGATCAGTTCAGAGGAGCATGAAGATCATAAAGAAGTTACTGTTCTGACTCAGCAGGAGATTGAACCGGTACAGCAGTTAGCTGATGAGTTGCGGGATTACCACCAGGTTATCGGACACCGCAGAAGTCGCAATATGGTACCCGTAGCAGAGATTCCTATGATTATCTGGGAGCAGGCATTTCGTGAAGGCTGGTTGCATGATAAGAAGAAATGGAAGAAGTGGGTCAATGATCCCCAGAACAGGTGTTTCAGAATTACAGATGGGAGGGTTTGATGGTAGCGGTAAGTGAACTTAAAACCTATACAGATCTGAAAACTGCTATAGCCAATCTGCTTGACCGGGCGGACCTGGCAGTAGAGATCCCTCTGTGGATTCAGTTGATGGAAAAAAGTCCCGGGATGCGTAAATTGCGCCACTACAAGATGGAAATTAAAGAATTCGGGGCAGGATCTCAGGATGATCCAGTGGTGAGACTGCCTACAGGCTGGCTGGAGGCGAGAAATATTGAAGTGGATGGTAGACAGGTGACTTACCAAAGTCCGGACGTTGTAGACCGTTTACGGGACATTGCAGCCTTACCCGGCAACATCCCTTCTCCAGTAGATGCTGACTATGTTCCGCAGCATTTCACCTATCGGGATTCTCATTTATTGATCTATCCCACACCACCAGAGGATTTCACCGTTACACTCGAGTACTACCAGGAAATTCCACCTTTAGCAGATGCAGTGAATGGAATTAATTGGTTGATTACCGAAGCCCCCGGAGCATATTTGTATGGTGCAGCTATCCATTCTGCTCCTCATTTACGGGATGATCCACGGATTGCAACCTGGGAAAAATTGTTCATTACAGAATTGTTGGTATTGCAAGATACCTCTACTGATGCTATGCAGAGTGGTTCACGTATTACCCGCACAGCACAAGTGCGATTGGGATAATTGTGGCGATAAAATACAGTCAACAGAAATACAATTGTGGTCGTTATGAGGCAGTAGACTGGGATGCGGCTTGTAAGCTTCCGGAACGCTATACCCCTTGTCCGGATTCAGTAACCACATGGTCCCCTTGTCCGGACGAAGTGGAACGCTGGAGGGCTGTTGAATAATGGCTGTTACTCCAAACTATAGTTTTAATTTACCAGATATCAACGGGGATGAGGGAGCCTGGGGAGTCAAGCTAAATGAGAATTGGACCTCAGTAGATAGCATTTTAGGGGGGATAGCTGGAATAGATAGGATTAATCACTGGCGTTTTGCCAATGGTGCTACTTCATTATTGATAGGGGAATCAGTACGTTCTTTGCAGATGTTGCAGAATGCTGTGTGGACTTTACCTGCAGTTTTTACAGATGATGGAGACACCAATTATATTTGGATTTATAACGGGGACATTAATGGTTTCAACATTATTTTGCGTCCCGCTAGTGGGGATGAACTTTTTCTTCGGGGGAAAAGTTTAGGGGTAAGTGCGGGAATGGTAGTAACTCCGGGGGAAACAGTACTTATCTTACCTACTAATGAAAATTCTATGTGGTCTGTTGCAACTTTAAGCAATCGAGATGCAGAAGAATTAAGACTGATGGACCCTGCAGATTTGCTTAGTGTTGCATGGAATGGGATTGCTTCTTTACATGAAGTGTCTTCAGGATCGATTTCCATTGGGGATTTAGTCACTTTGGTAGGGAATAAAGTAGAGCTATATGCGGGAACTCCAGGCACTGCTCCCTATGGAATTTCTCTGGATTTTAATAGTGATGCTTCAGCCTTGTCCAAGGAAGTACTTAGCTATGGATTTATCCGTAGTGATGTGCAATTTAGTGGATTGTCTTTAGGCAATATTTATGGTTCGTTGACTTCTGCAGGAGAAGTAACCGACACCCGGCAAGTAGGCACAGATCTAGCTTTAATGGCCACTCATATTGGTCAAGCAGTGGGGAATAATACGATCTTCTTTAACCCTCATCAATATCCCCATATAGATGAAGCAGCATTAGACAGTAAAAATTATATAAGAAAAAATGGTGCTTGGAATGAGTTGATCAATTCGGAAAGTAAATCTATTGGAGTGGAGAATCCCACAGCAATAGAAGATATTAGTTATTTTTTCACAGATGTTGCAATCACCCTTACCAAAATGAGAGCAATTCTGGTTGGATCTTCTACCCCCTCTGTGACCTGGACCATTCGACATGGCACGGATCGATCAGGGGCAGGAGCAGAAGTAGTAACAGGTGGAACAGTCACAACAGATGTTACAACAGGTTCTGATATTACTTCATTTAACGATGCGACGATTGTAGCAAATTCGCACGTTTGGCTTGAAACCACAGCAAAAAGCGGTAACGTGGATTCAATTAATATTAGTTTGTTTTTTGATGAGGATTAAATATGGCTGTTTACAATAAAATTCAGCAATTTGTAGAAGATGCGATGCATAAGGTTCACGACTTTTCTGCGGACGCTCTTGAGGTAGCGTTGACCAATGCTGCTAACCCGCCTGTCGCCACCAATGAGATTCTTGCGAATCTGACCGTCATTGCTTACACGAACCTGTCAAGCCGGGTGATCACAACCAGTACCAGCGGTCATACAACTGGCACTTACGACCTGGTTCTGAATGATCTTACCTTGAGTGCGTCTGGTGGCGCAGTGGCCGGATTCCGGTACATTGTTGTGTTCAACCAAGCGACGGTAGCACCGACAGACGCTTTGATCTGCTGGTTCGATTATGGCTCCGACCTGGTGCTGGCAGATGGCGAGTCTTTGACTATCGATTTCGAGTCTGACGGCCCGACTACCGGTAGCCTTTTCACGCTGGCTTAACCGGCCAGTGTCTTGTCTCTGAGACAATATATAAGGCCGTTTTATACTTCTGATTTCTCGCGTCAAGCGGGGAGCGTCAAGTAATGGCGACAGAAACACTATTTCCTGATGGTCTAGTATCCTCGGCAAATTATGTCAGCCCCGCGCTGAGTGATTTCGACGATGATCCGGATACAACTACAGATTACGGGGATTGGGATGGCAACGGTAATACCGACGTTCTCCTGGATCTGCCTACGCCGACCGGAAACCCGACAATCGGCGCTGACTTACAGACCATTCGGGTTGCTGTTCGTAAGGCAGATGCGACAGGGGGCAATACCCCTGATTGGTCATTGGAAATTTGGGAGGGTGCAGTTCAAGTCGCTGTTATTGCGACTGGCTCACTGGCTGACAATACCTCTAAACAAATCATTTCAGGCACTTTTAACGCCAGCATTTTAGGTACGGCAGACGGTTCCGCACTGCAAGTTAAAGTTCTTCAGACGGCTGGAGCAACTGGTACTCCTGGTGCTCGGCGCGCAGTTGAGGTTGGTGGGGTTGAGTGGCAGGTTGATTATGTAGCTGGAGCATTTGAGCTTGATGTTGATGTCGGCTCGTATGTAATTTCCGGCAAGACCGTCGATTTTGGAATCGGTCTGCCGGTAGCAACGGGCTCGTATGTCATTACTGGCAAGGATGCGGGAGTTTACGGACATCGTTTGCTCTTTCAATTTGATCGCAGTGACGAAGGAAATTCTCCTACTTTTTGGAATTCATCTGGTTCCGGTGCATTCAGCCAATTTAGTCATACCGGCACTACTATCACTGACCCGGATGTGGAGGAACTTTCCGGGGGCGGCACTACAGCGGCTCGATTTGATGATCCTGGCGGCACAATCGATCAAGTCAGATTTAGAACAAGGTGTCAGGTTTCGGCATATGACGACCTTGACATTGAAGTTTTCACCAACGCCAAAGCAGAAAGTTTGGGCTCGCAGAATACAGGTGCTCGGAGTATGGGGTTCTTACCCTATACGGTTTTGTCAACACCCGCCGGAGGTTGGGACTGGATAAAATTAGAGGCACTCGAAGTATATATCAATGAGACTTATACCTCTGGTGATGGCGCATGTACTGTCACAGTCATTGAATTAGAGGTCTATTACACCCCGAATACTGTCGAAGTTAATACTTATTACTATGATGGCAGTGGCGTTGCTGCGGAGGGGGCTGATTGGAATAATCCCACTAATGCCGATGACGGCAATGATACAACTTTTGCAGACGAGCTAGATCCGGACACGGGCAATCTGACGGTTGATGGGACGAGTGCGCCTTCTGGAAATACAGCAAATATAACGAAGATCAGAGCCCGATTTAAAGGATTTAATAATAACTACACCAGTATAGAAACTGACTTCGACGACCGATTACATGTTGGTGATCCTTTTATCACTCAAACCGAATCAGGATTAGATCCTGCCGCCTATTCCAATTGGGAGGAAATGTTTCGGGATGGTGGCTGGTATTGGGAAAAACTGTCAGACCTTGAAATATCAGTTCGTGGTATCGGCCCATCGGCTTCGGGAGAAGTCCGCACTTATATTAGTGAACTTGAAGTCACTTCCTTTTCCAGTGGTGCATTTACTCTACAAGTAGATGTAGGCTCTTATGTAATTTCTGGCAAAACCGTAGATTTTGAAGTCGATCTTCCTGTTGAGGTAGGCTCCTATGTACTGACCGGTATTGCGGCTGATCTTGACCAAGGATTCGGTTTAGATATAGATGTTGGTTCCTATGTATTGACTGGTATTGCGGCTGATCTGGATTTAACCAGAGTTTTGGCTGTAGATGTTGGTTCTTATGTACTGACTGGACTTGCAGCAGGGCTTACAGCACAACGTTATATAGGTGCTGGTGAGGATGTTATTGCGTCTTATTATTTGGATGCTTCAGACGCTGGCCCAACGGATCTGGCGGTAGCATGGACCAATGATGCGAATGCATTTAATGGTTCTACAAGTAATTTTGCATTTGTTGTAACTGATCTGGACGAACTGGAAGGGACAGGAACTACAGCCCCCACCTCTGGGGAAGAAATTACCGCATTAAAATGGCGTATTTTTGCCTCTTCCAGCCTTGGTACTGGGATAATCGCTAGGCTTTATCATAATGACTTAACTCTTTCTGCTTCAATAATTGTTACATCATCTTCTGCAGGCTGGTCCGGGTATACCGTAACTGTTCCACCAGAAGATGAAGGTTGGACCTGGCAAAAAGCAAACGATCTTGAAACTAGGTTTGAAGCATTGCCTGGGGTTGGCGAAGACCGGATGTACAAGATTGAATTTGAGGTTACATCCAATGCTAATCGGTATGCGATAAAAGGTAAAGCAGTTGCACTTATTGAAGGGTTCAATCTTCAAGCTGCAACAGGTTCATATGTTATATCGGGTCAGTCTGTTGCTCTGCAAGCAGCACAGATCCTTCTTAGTGATGTAGGTTCTTATGTTATTACCGGCCTTGCGGCTGGTCTAAACAAGACATTTTACCTTGCCGCTGGTGGTGAGCATTTTGTTGATTCTTTTCACTTTGACAATGTGCCAGTTGATGCTGAAGCGGTTTGGAATAATCTTGCGAATGCCTCAGATGGTTCAACTTCTACCTTTGCAGACACAACGGTTGAACGGGTTGCTGACGCCAACAAATTGTTATTTCAAGGCAATGCCGCCGACATACCTGCCGGGTCCGCGAATTGGGGGATTGAAGGTGTAAGAGCCAGAGCTTTCGTTCAAGTCACGGGCTCTGGAACACCAAGGATTGTCCATAGGTATCTCAATTCAATAGATAGTTCGATATATGCTTCTGCTTCCGATAATGTCCAGACGGCAGACTGGACAAGCTATTTAACACTGCTTTCAGCACATCAGATTTGGTCATGGTCTGAATTGCAAGAAGTCGAGGCGCTTGTCGGCGGCAAGGATGATCCTGGCACGATGACCGAAGCTAGGATTTACCGGGTCGAGTTGGAGGTAAGTTACCACAAAAATCACTATCTGATTAGCGGTAAATCGGCAGGACTTACCCATGTAGCAACATTAGATATAGATGTTGGTTCTTATGTATTGACTGGCATTTCTGCTGATTTGGATTTAGCCAGAGTTTTGGTTGTAGATGTAGGTTCCTATGTATTGACTGGAATCAGTGTAGATCTGCAAGTAGGAAATACACTGATTGCAGATGTAGGTTCTTATGTCCTGACTGGTATTGCTGCAGATTTGCAAGCTGGAAAAATACTGATAAGTGATGTTGGTTCCTATGTATTGACTGGAATTGCGGCTGATCTTGACCAGGGATTCGGTTTAGATGTTGATGTAGGTTCCTATGTTATTACCGGGATCGGAGCGGATCTACAGGTAGCGAATCTGCTTGAAATAGCGGTAGGTTCCTATGTCATTACCGGTATTGCTGCAGATTTACAATTTGCTGCTGAAAATATTCTTACTGTAGGAGTAGGTTCCTATACTCTCACTGGATTTTCTACCGCATTACACCTTACTTTCCAGATTGATTGTGTGGCTGGAGTATATGTTCTTACTGGTCTAGGTGCGGATCTGGACCAGGGGCATGTATTAGCAGGTGCAGTAGGGTCTTACACGATAACGGGTATTGAAGCAGACTTACAACAGGGGCATGTAATCCACAATGTTGCAGGGGTGTACAATATATCCGGAATTTCAGCCGCTTTGGATACAGAGCCAAAACTTTCAGCCGATACAGGAAGCTATGTAATAGCAGGGGTTGCAGCAGCATTGAACCCTTCAAAGGTACGCAGGATCTATCTAGTTGGATAATTAGCTAATGATGAAATTTAGTGAAATACCAATACACATCAAAGCTTGGGCTACGGTTCTTATGGGTATGGCGGTCATTACAGCGTTCATTCACAACTATGCTCATGCTGCTGGTGAGGCCATTCTTGAACAGCATTTAAGAGATTTCAATGGCTTGCTGGTTAAATTGGAAAATCAGGAAAAATCAAAAGGTATCCGTGAAGCAACAGCAAACATTAATTTTATCGACCAGAAATTAGATGAAGAAGGAGTCTCGGCCAAATTGGAAAAGACACTTTTACGACAAAGGACGGAGTACGTTGCCTTACGTGAATGTATCAGAGAGGAGCGTCCAGTTTGTGAGTAAATTTGGAGAGTGGGTAGACCGTCTTTTTAATCAACATAAAGCTGTGCGTCGAGGGTTGGTGTTGTGGGCAGTATGTTTAATCACTTTTGTTACGCTCATCATATTTTTAAAATTTGAAAAAATCACGGTACCAATAGCGAGTGCTTATGCTACTGTCACTGCACTATTAACTGTAGTTTTAGGCCTGTATCAATGGTCCCGGGATAAGGAGAAAAAGTAATGCCAGTCAAGCTGATCATGTGGGCAGTCGGTGCACTGTTAGCTTCTGGCTTGCTCTGGAAGGTTTATGACCTGGCCAGAGATCATTTCGTTAATGCTGCAAATGTTCAGCAGCAACTTAGTAACGAGCGAATTGCTCATGAACGTACTCAGGGGGAACTGTCTTCATTGCAAGAGACAAACGATTTGAATGATGCTCATGATGCGGAATTGGTTAGGATTAGGGCAGAGCATTCAGAGCAGATGCGGACAGTCAGGGAAGAAACTGAAAAGGCGAAAAAGGTGCTTGAAGACCGGGAACGGTTACAAAAGGTCTCTGCTGGTAGACCTACTTTAGTAGCAAAATCGGCAAATAAAGCAACGGAGAAAGTATTCGATGATCTGGAAACTATTTTTAACGATTAGTCTCAGTGGTTTGTTGATTGCTTGTGCTCCGAAACGAGTCAAGCCGATTGAAGATGTACGATGGGAAACCAAATGGCGTACTTATGACTGTGGGGTATCTCCTGTCCGTGATCCTATACACTTCAGGCGGTTTACTTGGTGGATCACAGAAGAGGGGGAATATGTCCTCAGTTCTAATGAATATGGTTCATTGGGGGAAAATATGCAGGAAATAATTAAAGGGGTTAAACAGTTGAAAGCTACGATTAATTTTTACATTGCCTGCATAGAAGCTGCACAACTGGAAATATTAGAGGAATGAGAGACATGTTGACTGTAAATTTTTCTCTGGCTGAATTTACTCGCAGTCAGACCGCAACCCGGCAGGAGATTGATAACTCTTTGCCGGAATCTTTGTTGATGGATGCAGTATGGTTTGCTGAAACTATTTTGGAAGCTATCCGGGATCTGATAGGGGAACCAGTGCGGATCTCCAGTGGCTATCGATGCCCGGAATTGAATCAAAGAATCGGAGGTTCCGGAAAGTCGTATCATATGAAAGCTATGGCGAGTGATATTTTTGTGGATCGAGTACCTCCCATGGAATTGGCACATCAGATTGCAAATTCAGACCTTCCCTTTGATAAATTAATCCTGGAGTATAATGCCTGGGTACATATCCAGGGTCGCAGAGAGGATTCTCGGGGGAAGATTTTAACCGCATATCGGGTGGACGGTAAGACCAAATATCGGAGAGGTATCGTGAGACTACAACACTCCTAATGCCCGTTTGATAGGTCGAACCGTCCACTTTTTTGGGTGTGATAAACTCATACCCATATCACGGAGGATAAGATTATTGCTGATCTAAGCACACCTCAATATAGTTTAACTAAACCGGAAGTTGGCGGCTCTCTCGATACCTGGGGAGAAAAACTCAATGCCAACATGGATATCATTGATTCTGTTCTTTTCGCCGCAACTAAGTTGGATGGCTCTCAGGACTATACCGCTATTCAGAAATTTGCAGATGGGGGTATTCAGATCGAAGATTTTGTCATTAAACTCGATACCGATGATTTGACCATAACCCATTTAGGCACGGTGATATTCCGTCTGTCTTCGGCTGGAGTTTTGACCGTCAAAGATTTAATTTCAGATCCTGCATTGTCATGACCCTGCCCACCAGTGGTCCCATTGGGATGGAAGAGGTTAGGCTGGCTTATCTAGCCCCTAAGAAAACCCCTTTGACTGCCTTGGTATCTGGAGGAATATTTGTCCCTGGTGCAGTGACCAACTTTCCCGGAGAAAACATCCCTTCTGCTCCCCCTATATCTTTGGATGACTTCTATGGTGCAGGGTTGCAAAATGATCAAATAGCAGAACAAAATTTTGTCATGACTTCAGCCATTGCTGGCGGCACTATTCATGTACTTAATTCTCGAGCAGGGGGGTTATTTGTTCCGGCCAATCTAGGGGGCAGTTCAGTTACTGATGAAGCCAGTTTCATCATGGATGTGCAACTTAAACTTAATGCCAATAATGATGAAGTCTTTTTCAGTTCAGCCATTAATGGCACTACCAATGTCTTTTTTGGCTCCCGGAATTTCGGCATTGGGTTGACCACAGCCAATCCTTTATTTTCTTCTAATGCAGCCATGGCTAACCGGTTTATTGGTTGGCATTCATCTTATTTCCGGTCTGATCTGGATACTCATTATTTGCGTAGATTCTGGGGCCATGTAGACAATCAAAGTAGTACCTTCAATGAGACTGGAGCAGGTTATGCAGATGACGTATTACCTACTAAAACTCTTTATTCCACATTAAGGATTGAACGGGGTGCACCAGGGGGAGCAAATGGTTTCGCTCGATGGAGGCTGACTTACTACAGGGATCGAACAGCCTGGACTACGACCTGGGATACCACCAATTCATCTACTACCAATACAGGGGGACTGGACCCCAATTCAGGAGGTTATCTATGCCTGTACAATACAGACGGTTTTGGCAGTAATTACGATTTGGACATTCAGATTGTCAAAGCAGTGGTCGGAACTAAAGTGGTGCCTTGGTAATGCCTAATGTAAGTATCAATCCCCCGGCTGGACTGTTCCTAAATGGCACAGACTATGAAGCTCAAGGTCGCTGGCGTTTAGGTAATCTGGTTAGGTTCTTCCGGGGGTCTCCACAACCGGTAGGAGGCTGGACTTCCCTGGTATTGACAGTGCGGGACTCCGGCAATGATCCGGCATTTATCGATACCATTGATGGAGTGTGTCGGGGCTTATTGACTTGGCGGGATAATAACGAAAAACGCTGGATGGCGATTGGTACCACTCAGGGGCTGTTCGTACACGATGGCTCTGAACTGTTCAATGTCACTCCCGCGGGCTTCACCCCTGGAGATACCAATACTTCGCACGGTGCGGGATTTGGTGCGTTTCTGTACGATGTAGATACCTACGGCACAGTCAGACAACAGCCTATCACCACCATCATTACAGAGCCCGGAGCATGGTCCTTTTCGACCTGGGGAGAGGAGTTGATTGCTTCGCCCAACTGGGATGGAAAAATTTATAAATGGGTTCCGGATGCAGCTATAGCTGTGGAAATTACTGGAGATGCAGGGGAAGTACCCCAGATGAACCGTGCAATTCTGGTCTCTAATGAGCGGCATATGATTGCAATTGGAGCAGGAGACTGGGGAGGAGCAGTCTTTACCAAGAATTTACGCCGGATAGCCTGGTCTACTTCTGAGGATAACGAAGAGTGGAACCCTTCATTAATTAATTCTGCAGGGGATCTGGAGCTTAACACCAAGGGTATTGCCATGGCAGCGGCAAAATTTCGCAATGAGATCCTGATTTGGACTGATATTGATATGCACCGCATGGCTTACATTGGTGCTCCATTCTATTATTCTTTGCAGAAACTCTCCCCGGCTGCAGGAGTGTTGTCCATTCAGGCTCAAGTGGTAACTAGCCAATTTGCATTTTGGGTAGGACCACAGGGATTCTATATCTATGACGGTGCAGTGCGGGAATTGATCCCGGATATTTCAGACTTCTATACAGATGATGTAACTCGCACGGAAACCGGTAAAGTGTGCTGTGGTCATAACCCCAATTTCAATGAAGTGTGGACTTTTTATCCTTCCCGGAATTCTTTGGAAATTGACTCCTATGTAGTGTGGAATTATGAAGACAATACTTGGGCAGTAGGAAGATTGTCCCGCTCATCCTGGAACCAGGCATCCATCTGGAGCAATCCTTTAGCTGCATTGCCTATTCATATTCTGCCTTCCTCTACCGTAGATCAGTTACAGGTAGCTTTCTTACATGGGGCATGGCGCAAGATTGCCGGTACAACCCAGAAATTAGCCAATATCGTAGTTAAGAATTCTGCTGGAACTGTTACCTATTCTGCTGGTTCAGATTATGAATTATGGACAGCAACCGGACAGATCAGAACTCTAGCTGCAGGGAATATTCCGGATGATGCAGACCTGTTGATTTCTTATGACCAGATAGACACTTTTTACAGTAAAATTTACAACCATGAAGATGGGTACACGGATGAGGGGGCAGATCGATCTGTGTGGATTGAGACTGCTCCTTTTGAAATCGCGTTAGGAGATAATCTGGTTCAAGTATTACGCATTGTGCAGGATACCGGGCGAGAGGATGACCTGGACCCGTTGTTAAATTCAGATGCAGTAACAATTACCTTCAAAACTCGGCTGGCACCTGAAGGAGAAGCAATTATTTGTGGTCCCTATACCCTTGATCCAATGCGGGGATATACTGATGTACGCTTTACCGGCAGACAAGTATCCATGCGCGTGGACCAGGTTAAAAGTGAATTGTGGCGTTTGGGTAAGTATCGGCTGGAAATAGTAGCGGGGAGTGGTCGCTAATGCCCGGTCAATCTCTCACTGGTTTTGCCTTACCCCAGGCCCAGGCTGAATACGATCAGGAAACCTTTCAACGTGCATTGGATTTTTTAAAGGATTTGGAAACGGCAGTGTGGCTACGCAATACAGATTTGGAAGTGTACTCACCAGCGGGACCAGGAGGCAGACAACCCAGATTCATTTTACGTGCTCCAAATGGTGCTCAATGGTCGGTCATAGTGGCGAATGATACGGGGATTTTAAGTACGGTGGTGATATGAATTTACAAGGTTTATCGTTGTGTTTAGATTCTGGCCCTGCTTGGACAACCTTCAATCAAGAAATCTATAGGTGTAAATCTTGGATCGAAATGTCTTTAGATCGTAGTCAATTTGAAGGAATTGAAACTCATAATTTTGGTGATGTAAGAAAAATGTTGCTCGATAATGAAGCTCAACTTTGGTCCACAGAAAAAGGCTGTGTTGTCACTTTCATTTCACATTTCCCCCAGTCATCTTTGCTTACTGTTTGGCTCTGTGGTGGGGACTTTGAACAGATAATGACGGAGCGTGAAGACGCTATCAATAAATTCGGTAAAGATCAGGGGTGTTCCATCATATATATCTTAGGGCGAAAGGGATGGAAACGGAAATTAAAAGCCAGAGGGTATGTAGAACATGCCACAGTAGTTAGCAGGAAAATATGATCTGTTAAGATAGATTAATTCAGGAGGATTTAAACATGGCACATTTTATGGACCCATCGAATGACGCACGTAACCGGGTATATGATTTTCTCAATTTTACCCCACCAGTCCAGGGACCACAGGCACCGCCCAGTATGAGTGATCGGGGACAGTTCAGGGATACAGCCTATAACTTTGCAAATCCTGGAGGGACTCCTGGACCAGCACCTAATTTTGCCAGCTATGGCCCACAAGCACCTATGGCCCCCAGTAATATCTCTGCCATGGGCAATACCATATGGAATTCAGCCCAGATTGCTGCTATGAACCCCTATTATGACCAGCAAATGGCAGCACTCCAAGGTGGGAATTTTACTGCTTCTGGACCACAGCCAATGGGAGGTCAATATCCAGGGATGATGGGACAAAGCCCAGGTAAAGGCGGAATGCCTCAGATGGGGGGCTATGGAGGCAGGCCGGAAGGTTATGGTACTCCTGGAAGCTATGGAGGTAGACCAGGAGGCATGGGAGGTAGACCCGGAGGCATGGGAGGCTATGGAGGTAGACCAGGGGGCTACGGCAATCCTGGAGGCTATGGTGGGGGACCAGGAATGATGGGACAAAGACCCGGTAAAGGTGGACAACCTCCCCCAATAAATCAAGATTACACACCTGTTCCAAATACAACTCCGTTACCGGGGCGTGATCCTGGTCCCGGGTATACCAGTCCCGGAGGCCCATCTCCTAGCCCGGATGATTGGCAAAGAGGGAGGCCGTATCAACCATCATTCCCCGGTTATCAGGGTAATAATCCCAATATCAGTGGGTTGTACTGAGGAAAGAAGATGATTGGTAAGGGCGGAATGCCACAATTGTATGAGGCACAGAAGCAAAAGGTTGCTTCTGGCATGTACAGTGGTATGCAATCTCCCCAAATGAGCCCGGAATATTTGCGGGATCTATCTACCATGGGCATGTCCGGTGCACCTAATTTTGGAACTCCTTATGGCCCCCAAGGATTGCCCCCAGGTAGTGGCATGGAACCCCGTTTTGGCGGGTTTGGAGGGGGTGCAGGATTTGGAGGGGATATCAGTGGAGAATCTGGTTTCAGACAACTGGGTCCAATAGGTGGTAATGGTAGCCCCAATTGGATGCCAAGCTGGTTAAGAAGTCCACAACCCGGTACCCCGGGCGGACTTAATCTGGCAGAAAATGGTCAATTAATTGGACAAGGTTTGGGGCTGGCTTTTGGTCTTCCAGGACTGGGTTCTTTAGGCAATGCATTTGGTAATCAATACATAAATAATCACACCTTCCAAAGTACTGGCGGACCTGGTACATGGTGGGCAGGACAGGGACCAGATCCAGGACCAGTAGGAGGCCCATTGGATGCTTTTAACCAATCAGTGAATGACAATGATCCCAGAACATGGGGTGCATTAGCTTCAGGTGCTCCCCGGCCTGGTGGATCATTTATGAGTCAAGCAGGCAACCGGCAAGCGGGAATGAATACAGATTTTAGAACTCAATGGAACTGGGCTCATGCTCCTAGGAATGATGTAGGCAGCGACTTTAGACTTTGGGCAGGACCGGGAGGTTAATTGTGGGTAGTAGTTTTTCAACCTGGGGACCAGCAGTACTAGGTGCTGGTGC
>SDBS01002002.1_pt1 | contig 20511 bp, 15 predicted proteins | sample 2277091 | NCBI WGS metagenome assembly SDBS01 (sample SAMN10404972, study PRJNA504765) | marine sediment metagenome | isolation source: marine sediment core GS10_PC15, 163 cmbsf | place: Arctic Ocean: Southern Knipovich Ridge | collected 2010 | reverse complement strand
CTAACCTATTCTGGCTGAGACTCGTACTCCTACCCTTTCCATTTCTATTCCCTAAAGATTTAAGCTTAGGCATTTTCCCTGAAATATTGGTCGTGATACGAAAGTAATCATTTCCTCTGCTGGATAAAAGACTGCCATATTAGATCAAGTTGTATATAATAATATTGGCAACGGTTCATAAGACGAAATCCATAATCTGATAACAGGAGGTGCAGATGAAAATAAGTTTTAAGAGAAGTGTTCTTGTCACAATCATTCTTCTTCTTTCGCTGACGATAACGACAAAAGCTGAAACAAATTCCTTAGAATGGCCGCAGTTCAGAGGGCTTAATGGATGTGGAACCAGTGAAACTTCTAGCCTGCCTCTGGAATTCGGACCGGACAAAAACGTGATTTGGAAGATCCCCCTCTCTGAGGGGCATTCATCGCCCGTATTAACGGGAAACCATATTTTTGTGACCGCTGTTGAGGGGGAATCACTGTTAACCATCTGCCTCAACCGTCAAGACGGCAGGATCATCTGGCAGAAGAAAGCCCCAAGACCGCGAAAGGAAAAATTCGACAATCGCAACAGTCCGGCCTCTCCATCACCCGTGACAGATGGCAAAAATGTTTATGTCTTTTTTCCGGACTTCGGTCTCCTTGCATATGATATTGCTGGAAAAGAACTCTGGCGGTTTCCCCTGGGCCCCTTTGACAACACATATGGAATGGGTGCATCTCCAATCCTGGCTGACGAAAAAGTCATTCTCGTCTGTGACCAGCAGACTAATTCTTTCATCATCGCAGTTAATAAAAACACGGGCAAAGAGGAGTGGAAGACAGAGAGACCGGAAGCCATCAGCGGGCACTCCACCCCCATAACCTATAATCCGGAAGGGAAGGGCACACAAATCCTGGTTCCCGGGTCCTTTCTGCTCACCTCCTATTCGGCAGAGACAGGCAAAAAAAATTGGTGGGTTGGCGGACTGGCGTTTGAGATGAAGTCGATTCCGGTCATTCAAAATGGAGTTCTCTACATCAACGGTTATGCTTCCCACCTTAATCAACCGGATAACCAAGTCAAAATGCCCACATTCAAGCAGGCTTTGATCCAATATGACAAAGACAAAGACGGCCAGCTCAAAAAGGAAGAACTCCCTGATGTTGAACCCTATGGATTCTTCAGTTTTGTGGACCTTGAACAAGATGGAGCCCTCGATTCCGAGGACTGGGACTTTTTCCAGGCCGCCATGGCCAGTTTAAACGGAATGCTCGCCATCCGCCTGGGCGGGCAGGGAGACATGAGTGTAGACAACAGGGTCTGGCACTACCGCCGCTCGGTACCTCAGCTCCCCTCTCCGCTTCTCTACAAGAACATTCTCTACATGATCAATGACGGAGGCATCGTCACAACTTTCAAACCGGAAAATGGTGAAGTTTTGGCCCAGGGCCGTATAAGGCAAGCCGGTTCCCACTTCTTCAGCTCACTGGTTGCGGCCGATGACAAGGTATTCATCATCAGCTTACGTGGGGTTGTCACCGTGCTTAAGCCGGACGGAAGCCTCGATATTTTGGCACAAAGCAGCCTCAATGAGCAGTGTTACGCCACTCCCGCTATTGCTGATGGGAAAATATACCTGAGGACAGTAAAAACGCTGTACTGCTTTGGCTTGGAAAGTCGGTAATATTATAAAGCAGTTATTGCTTTTACATAAAGACGGCCTTTACCACTCTACTTATTCTTCTTTTCAATAAAAGGAACGCCATGTATCATCCAGTCGGGAGCAGGTTTATCCATCAGATAGTGATCAAAGAACTGCTGCATTCTGATAGTGAGATCTTTCCTGTTGGGGAGTTTTCTCAATCCATGCGCTTCTCCCGGATACGCAAGCAATATCACGTTCTTGTCATAAAATCTGAGCGCGTTGTAGAACTCCAGATTTTCCATAAATGCTACGGTTGGATCATCTGTGCCATGCAGAAGCAGCAGTGGAACATCCATAGTCTTAACATGGGCCACCGCAGACTCATTCCAATAGATTTCAAAATCGTCAATCGGATTGGTTCCCCATCTTCCCTGTCCGTAGTAATAGTATCTGTGACCATTCGCACCGTTCCTGCCTTTGAGCTGGTAATTCCATCCCCAGAAATGATTATAATCCGCAACAAGGTTCGAAACCCCTGCGCCTGAGGCGACAGCAGCGAACATCTTTGACTGCGTGGCTATATAAGAAGCGCCCTCGCCGCTGTAGCTGTGACCGTGCAGCCCTATCCGTTCGGGATCGGCATATCCCATCTCGATAACTTTCTTAACAGCGGCTTCCACACAATCGAGCATATCCGAATGGGATGAGCCAATATTGAAATGAACGTCCGGCTGCATGTAGAGGTAACCCTTGCTGACGGGCTCTATCAAAACTCCACCGAATGACGAAGCATATCTCGGAGCGACATGACGGTGCAGATTTTGAGAATTTTTCTCATAGAAATTCACAAGCATTGGACGCTTTTGTCCCTCTTTATAGTCGTCGGGAATTGCCAGTGTTCCCTGAAGTCTTACGCCGTTCTTATTTGTGTATTCGAATAGAATGCGGTGCCCCCATTTGTATTCGTTCTGCAGTGGATTCGCGTCTGTTACAGCCAGGGGGGCTGTAAAGGCCAGGTCGCTGATATAATAATCAGGAAAATTCACAAAACTCTCGATCGTATACATTAGTTTGTTTGCCTTTTGCGCCTTTAATACACGCCCGAACCTCTTGTCTTCTAGAATCAACTGTTTTATTTTACCTTTTGACAATTCATAAAACCCGGACGTCTTGGTCCATTGACCATAGGCTGAAAGAAGCATGGTTTTTGAAAGATCGATGAATTTCTCTTCATTATCAAGCTTGATATATCTCAGTCTGATCTCGTTCTTTTCCCCGTATCCCTTGGTCAGATTTGTTGGAGTGCGGCCGTCTAGCGGCTGAAGCCATAGATCATATTTGTGGTGCAGAATTACATTTTTCTTGTCCTTCGTCCACCCTGCCATACCGTATGGAGGCTTCTCTCCGGCGTAATCTGATTCTAAATTGACGAAACTGACAGGTGCATTTTCTGTTAGGTTAGTATGGGTATTCGAATCGATTGTGTATCTCCATATGTGATTGTCTTTCCAGTACAGAAAACTCTTACTGTCCGGAGAAATTCCGTAGGTCCTGTATTGAGCTTCCAGAAAAAGAGTGCGCTCACCGGTTTCAGTATTCACGCGGTATAGATCGGAAATGGCATCTTCCCAGTCGGACCAGTATTTACTGTTGTCCTTTCCGATGCCCCATTTTCCATCTCTTGACAGATCGACAGACCTCATTTTTTTATCGGTTAGCTGGTAGAACCGCTTGCTGTTTATGTTTAGGACTCCCATGCAAGTAAAATTCTTGTCTCTCTCAGCACTTGCCATCTGTACAGACTGGATTCTTTCATCATTCCAGTGCCAGATATCAACGTCAGCAAGTTCTTCTGTATCATCTTTTTTGTCTTCATCATCGTTGTCTTCAGGTTTTACTTTCTGCTCTTTAATACCAAAAAATATTTTATTAAGGTCTTCCGTCCAGACTACAGCACCTTTTTCGCTTAAAACATGATCTTTCGGGAAATCAAATACTGTGGAAGGATCATATTCTGTCTTCTTGGCGTTTTCGCCGCCAATCCCAGTGACAGCAACAAGCAGATTCTCTTTATGTAAAAAGCCTTTTTTTTCTTTACCCTTTAAGACCGCAAGGGCGTTACCCTTTTCGTTCCAGGACATTCTAGAGTAATCCACATCTCCATTGTCAAGTGGCTTCCTGACATTTGAATTAAGATCGATTAAATATAATCCGTTCCCGTTCTTATCCTTGACATCGATAGTATATGCAAACATTGTACCCGGCTTATTGAAACTGAACTCGTTGACATGGCCGATGAGTTCATGATGTCCCTGAGTCAGATTTCTAAGGATTAGATCACTGCCTTTGAGTTTTGATTTCGGATCAGCTTTGGTTTTCTTGACGGCCAGGAATCCTGAGCCTTTTGAAAAACTAAATGAAGAGACATTTTCCCATGTCAACTTATCACCAGTCTCGATGTTAAGCAGCTCTGCTTTACGTGTTATTGGTTTTTTATCTTTCCGCAGTTTTTTCTGCTCTTTGTCAGGAAGGTTTATAAAATATGCAACCCATCTAGAGTCATCTGAAAATCCCGGCGAACTTCCTCTTGGCGGTAAGCTTCCTCTTGGAATTTCGTATATTTTATCGGTTATAGTGCTCTTTACATACAAAGTATCATCCGCATCAGGGAAATTATATGCAAATGTGATCCATTCGCCATTGTCGGAGATGGAAACAGAGTTGATTGTCTGCCACTTCTCATAATCATCGATCGTCAACACCTTTTTATTGTTTGACTGGGCATAAATAGAAGGTGTAAGTCCTATGAGTAGAAATATGCAGAGGAAAAATACCAAAATTCTTTTACTGTCTTTCATTTTACTCCTCCTCGTGATTATTGCTTATCTCACGGATTATTTTAATACAGGATATTTATCTGTATTTTCCGGTAAAGATCATAAGTATCAGTTAAAATTTGATTATCAATGTAAAAAGAAAACATAGGAATTTGGCTTTTAGGGCTGCGAATTATCAATAATACATAGAAGAAACATATCTCGTCAATAAAAGATTCGCATGAGTAAGCTTGAGAACCTGCTCTATTTGGAAAAACCCTTTTTCTGCATTTGGCCCCATTCTTTTTTCCCTAATAAAAAATCAATAAATGCTTTCACACGGACGACTGTCAAAAATTGTCGATACAGAATATTCTCAAGGAAACTGCTTGCCGTAAGGATAAATATATCAATAACCTTTGGATACTTCCGTGGAGAAAATTCCTCGAGAAGAATGGCTAATAAGGAAAGTAGAACTCCATAAACTACAGCCAGGAGAAAGAAGGCCAGGGCAAAAGGTAAATTAATGTTTCCACTCAATACAAAAACTGCAAATATTATATAACCTAAAATCTCGATTAAAGGGCCGATCATTTCAAATATTGTGTAAAAAGGCATCGCAAACAATCCAGTCATTCCATAGTTCGGATTTAAGAACATCTTAAAACTATGAAAAAGAGATTCTATAAGACCTCTATGCCAACGATTTCTCTGGCTTGCTAAATTTTTCAGTGTTTCCGGGGCCTCTGTCCAGCATATCGGATCAGGAACAAAGCTAAAACGATAGTCAAGCTTTTTCTCATGAACATATTTTTGCATTCTAATGACAAGATCCATATCTTCACACACAGTGTCTGTCCTATATCCACCACACGCAAAAAAAAGATCCTTCCTAAAAACCGAAAACGCTCCTGATAATATCAAAATGCTATTTAACATACTCAATCCCAATCTTCCTGCTAAAAAAGCCCTGAAATATTCAATGACTTGAAACCGTGCAAGATAATTTTTGGGCAATCCGATTCTTTTTACTACTCCTGAGCTAACTGTACAGCCGTTGCTTAATCGGACAATTCCACCGGCTCCAGCAACCCGATCCGGATTAACTAAAAAAGGCCGGATCATTTTTAAAAGAGCATCTCTTTCAAGCAGAGAATCGCCGTCAAAAGAACAGAACAATGGATATCGTGAGACATTCAGTCCGGCATTCAACGCATCCGCCTTCTTTCCGTTAAGCTTATCAATAACAATCAATTTTGTATAAGAGGATGAAGCATAAATTCCTTTAATACTTTTTGTCTCGATAATTTTTCTAAAAACACGGTTTGTTTTTTTTAAGCCGAAAGCCTCGATGAGGATTTTTAAAGTCGAATCTGTTGAGCCATCATTGACTATTATCACTTCAAATAAAGGATATTCTAATAAAAGCATGGATTTAACACTTTCAACAATACTCTTTTCTTCGTTAAAAGCCGGGGCGATAATCGAAATAGGCTTTGTCAGGGGTGACTGAAAAACATCTTTCAGATTGATGTAGGCCGTCATATTTCTGTAGCGGCGTAATCCAAACATAGAAAGCAAGAGAAAAATAAGGTAAAACGTGTTGATCAAGAAAAAATAGACAACGATAATTTGCAGGATGATCTGGAAAAGAGGATTCAAAATATTCATCCAGTGGGTTCCTCAAAATAAATCAAATCGCTCAAGACCATGGATGCCATATCTGCAGCATACCTATCTTTTTTCTGTTTGCTAATCTCCTTTAACCGCGTAATTCCAGGCAGTCCTAAATTGAATAATGCATACGCTGCATTCAAACGGATGTGCCAATGGGGAGAAAACAAACCATCGGCAAAGACATCTAAAGCATCAGAACATTTTAATTTCCCGAGGCTCTTAATGGCCTGAGCCCTCACTTCCCAATCCTGATCCTTGGTGAGCTCGATCAAAGTCGGCATTGAATCAGGGACGGATAAATATCCTAAAGCACGAGCGGCCTTCACCCTAATTTCTTTGGCTGTGTGGTTGGTCATGCCCAAAACATCAGAATAAAGAGAATAGAGTTTGCTTTGCCCAACCAATTCTATCAACAAACCAAGTTTTTCTATAGAAAGAGGTTTTTTAAAGCAGTGCTTTATAAAATATTCGATCTTTTGGGCAAGGGTAAACATGATATTAAAATAAGCTTCAATATTTGGGTTGGGATCCTTCTCAAATGCCTGAAAAATAATTGACAGAGTTTTTTGGGAAGGAATTCGAGCCAAGGCATTAATGGCCGTCAATCTGATTATCGGCTTATCATTCAGAAGCTTTATGAGGACATCAGAATCAGAAGTATCGGAGAACGCCATGAAAAGTCGTGCGGCTTTTAATCGATTGATAGCTTTCCATGAACGAATATTTTTTGTCCACCTCTTTTTGAGAAATTGATCGGAAATGATTTTTAATCGTTGGCCTTCTGCCCCTCCAATAATTTCAATATAATCTACAAGAATCTGCGTGAGCACTTTTGGATAAGCTTTATATTTTCGTGCAACACGAGCAGCTAATTCTGGTGTTTCTGAAGACAAAGCAACAAGAATATCTTTTTCAATCTCTTTATATTTTTCATTGAATCTTTTTTCTCTATATTCCTTATATATTCTCCTCAACACAATAAAACTCAATAAAAAGACTGAAAAAACAAAGAGAAATACAAGTGCATACTGGACGGCTAAAGGAGAGAACATGCTTAATCCAAATATTTTTTAACTTTGGCAATGAGAATTTGGGGAGAAAAAGGTTTAGGGATATAATCCATTGCACCCTTTTCTAATCCTTTGAGAATATCCTCATCTTGAGATAAAGAGCTGATGATAATAATAGGGATTTGAGAGAGCTGCGTATCTTCCTTCAATTTTTCTAACAACTGAAATCCGCTCATGCTTGGCACCATTATATCAAGCAGAATAAGGTCGGGTTTATCTTCTATAATTTTCTTCAAGCCCACTTCCCCATCTTGAGCCACACTTAGTGAATAATCCTCATTTTTCAGAAAATGCTCAATGATTTTAATGATTATATTGTCATCCTCTATGATCAAAATTTTCTTTTGTAGGTTGCTTTGAATTCGATTCATTTTGCTAAATTTGAGACCCCATGTCTCCTCTATTGCCAATACTATATAGAATAAACATACTACGTCAATAAAAGATTCGCATGCCGCTGTTCTTTATCGTAGGTGGGTACTCAAAAAGTGCTTCGCGGCGGGCCGCAAAGCGTGCCAAACGCAGCTATAATGAGTGGCTTAGCTCAAGGCAACAACACAAGGAGTAGGAGGTGGAAATTTGTTAGGCATCCGCGTTTCGCTGCTGGCTTTGACATAAATTTATCTAATCAATTACAATAGTCATTAACATGGAGAAAGAAACCAAAGTAAAAATTGGGGTTCTTGTTCTTTTTACGATTTTTGCCCTTCTCCAGCTTTATCCTCTATCGACAAACCTGAAAGATTCCGTTCATGATCCCGGAGATCCGATACTTATTTCATGGATCATCGGCTGGATGCAGCATCAACTCATCCACGATCCGGGAAATCTCTTCGAGGGGAATGTGCTGTATCCCCACAAAAAAACACTGGCGTTCACAGAGCATTTTTTCCCCCAGGCCGTTATTTCCTTTCCCATCGCCTTAATTTTTAATAATCCCATACTGACTCATAACGTACTCCTGTTTTTTTCCTATGTGTTTGCAGCTTTTGCCATGTTCTTGCTCGTGGGACACCTTACAAAGAACAACACGGCTGCGTTTGTGAGCGGGATTATTTTTGCATTCAGTGCGTTCCACATGAGCCAAACCCCCCATCTTCAGCTTCTCAGCTCCGGATTGATCCCGCTGGCCCTTCTCTATCTTCATAAATTTTTTGAAACCAGCTCCCAAAAACACGCTCTTCTTTTTTGGTTGTTTTTCACAGTGCAAGTCCTTGCCTGTCTGTATTACGGACTCTTTTTCATATCTATCCTGGCTGTGCTGATCCCTCTTTTTCTAGTCATCTATTGGCGGAAAATCAAATTACCCGGTTTACTGAAGCTTGCCTGGCCATTTATTGTATCGGGCGGGATTCTGCTGTTTTTTTCCCTCCCCTACCTCACATTGTTCAAAGAAACCGGATTTAAAAGAATCGTGGCAAGTGGAGCCGACCTGGAAAATTATTTCGCTCCGATGAACCGCAGCGTACTTTTTAGATGGATGACACCTCTAGGAGCCAGCGAACGTCATCTTTTTCCCGGCTTCCTCGCTCTGTTTTTGATGTTTCTTTTCGTGTTTATTAAAGTGCGTTCTGTTAAGATCTCTCCAAGAATCCTCAGGAGGGCAGGACTCATCCTGGGGATTGTGCTGTTCATTCTGGCAGTGATTCTGGCCATTAAAGGCAATGTGATATTTAATCTTGTTTTGATAAAAATATCACTTGTCCAGCTGATTTCCATCCCGCTTTGTGTGGTCACTCTTATCCTTTGTTACTGGATCGTCATTTTTATTATAAACAATCTTAAATTGAGCGAACAGAATCGGGAAGAAAATTGGTATTTCCTCATTTATGCGGTGCTCGCAGTTTGGGCTCTTTTTCTTTCTTTCGGAAGAGCCTTTTCCTTTTTCGGGCAGTTTTCAATCGACCTTCCCTTTCCCTTTGCCTGGCTGTACAACAACGTCCCCGGATTTAAAGGCATACGTGTGGCTGCAAGATACGCTGTTTTTGTGCTGCTTTCCGTATCGGTTCTGGCGGGATTCGGCATGAAATATTGGCTCCGGTTGTTCAAAAAAAACAGTATCAAAACATATTTGGCCGTAGCCATGGTAATTGTGCTTAACCTTGAATACCTTGCCATCCCTCATAACATGAAAACTATTCCGGTCGGAAAAGACATTCCGCCGACTTATACATGGATAAAAGACAATGCGCAGGATCATCCTATTATTGAGATTCCATTTTTTGGTGCCCTGGGGAGGAACTCCCTCTACATGTATTTCAGCCTTTTTCATAAAAAAAATATTGTGAACGGATTCAGTGGATTTTTGCCTCCAGCCATCAAGTATTTTGAAGGTCTCTTCAAAGCATTCCCATCCGACACATCTCTTGATGTGCTCAAATCCTTAAAAGTGAAATACGTGGTTTTACATATGAAGATGTGGAAAAAGGAGTTTGCCGACATAGTGCTCCGGAGAATAAAAGAGTATTTCCCCGATGACCTTAAAATAATCGAAAGATTTGATTACACTTTCCAGAAGGAAAATTTCCTGTCTGATAAATTTGGCGAGGACATCATCGTCGAAGTCAACCTTGATAAAGAAGTGGACAAACCAGTTCTGCGCTCGAATCTCACAAAAATACCGAAAAAAGAGTGGACAATACGATCAAATGCCATGCCGAACCTTCTCATGTATTTGAAAGACAACGACCTGAAATCACGCTGGACAACACAGAGGCCCCGAAAAAAAGGAGATTTTATAGAGCTTGAATTCGATGAACCGAGAGATGTGGCCAAGATCAGCCTGCATCTCGGCCCCTTTCCCACTGATTTCGGCATCAATTTCTCGGTAGAAACATCACAGGATGGAGAAGAGTGGCGTAAACAGCCGCAGTCATACTATCCAAAAGAGCTCGTGGAGAGCCTCATCAGTTTTGATAAGGATCCTGTCCAGGACATTGTACTCAATGCGGGAAAAGTCAAATTCATCAGGATAATCCAGATCCACCAGACAAGAACATACTGGTGGTCTGTCGCTGAACTTGAAATTTATGAAGCAAATTAAGCTGACCAAAGAAAGGTTTAAAAGAAACATGAGATACACAAGAGGTGAAGGATTAATTGAAAATTATCTTGCACGAAAACGTGCAAAGCTCGTGGACAGGCTCATTCCTGTAAAGCTGCGGGATGGAAAAATTCTGGACATCGGATGCGGGAGTTTTCCGTTTTTTCTTAATAAAACAACTTTCAGAGAAAAACATGGAGTGGATAAAGGCCTGTCTTGTGAGGCTGAAAATATTTTATTCAGACAGATCGACATAGCCAAACAGGGGCTCCCTTATGGAGATCATTCCTTCAATCTGGTCACGTTGATCGCCGTCATAGAGCATTTTTCAGAGGACAAGATCGCTGAAGTTTTTAAAGAAGTAAACAGGGTACTGCACCCGGAGGGCCTCATTCTTGTCACGACCCCGACACCTCGAGGTCATAAAGTGCTGATGCCGATGGCCGCAATGGGAATTGTGAGCAAAGAGGAAGTCAGAGAACATCTTGATGGGGGAATAACGGAAGAGGACATGAAAAGGTATTTAAAGAATGCAGGGCTTAAATACAAGATAATAAAATCGGGACGTTTTGAGTTGGGGATGAATGCCTGGTACAAGATAGAGAAGAAATAGGATATCCCGAACCGACACTTAGAATCACCTACTGGGAATTTTAAGTCCCCTGCTTAGTTAAGCAAATTATATGCTAATCAATTTTTCAGATAGTCAGAGTTTGATTTCCTGAGCAAAAGATAACGCTCCATCTCAAATATTGTCAATTTAATCCACAGAAGAATTGGATTTTTTTTAAATAATCTGTCATTATTTAAAAATAAGGAGAAGGAAAATGCTTAATAAAAAGGAAGCGCAAACAAAATTTTTGTCTATCTCACAGAACATCGAAGCCGAATTAGATGAAATCCTGTCCAACAGAAAGGAAGGCATCGAAGATGAGCTCGAAGAACAAATCCAACGCATGAAAGAGGAGGCAGAGAGTAAGATTACAAAGACTACGGCGGAGATCGATGAAGAAAAAATGAGGCTTAAAGAATATTCCCTGCTTATGATTGAGCTTGAGGAGGAGGGAAACAAGCTTAGACAGACAATGGACAATCATCTCAAACGAGTAGCTAAATTCAGAAAGGAACTATGGGGACTGCTGGAATCAATGGGCACAGAATTTAAATCGGTGATGGAGCTAGAGAAGGATTACGAGAAAATTCAGAATGATGCCTTTCAAAGGGCAAACATATTAAAAGAACACCTCGAAGAAAAATTCGGGATTAAAAGTATCGTCCCTGAAAGACATGTCTTTAGTGAAAAGATCAAAATTGATTTAGTCTATGAGACTGAAAAACTGCAAAAGACAAAAGTGCTTATGGGACCATTAGATGTCTCAGAAGCTGAAGAAAGTTCTGTGGGATTGGAACAGCCCGCTTAATCAGTCTTTATCTTTACTACTTTGCCCCGCAGTCCTTCCAGAGTCACAGGATCACGGTTAATAAAGGGATCGCATCTTAATCGGTTTTGGGACCAATGATAATTTCTATTCTTTTGTTAGGAGAAAGTATATCTTTTATAAAAGCATTCATCTCTTCCAATGTTGTTTTATCGACTTCCAGAAAAATCCGATCCAAGAACGAATAACCAAGTCCCATCGCTTCACAAAAGAGGAGAGAAAACATTCGGTCTCGTTTCGTTTCAATCTGCCTTAAGAAAAATCCTTTGTAGTACGCAAGATTTGCTGCATGAACTTTTTCAGACAATCCCTCTTCAATCAGGTTATCGAGAATCCCCTGAAGAGCTTCACGCGCAACATCTAATTTCTCATTATCAGTCTCAAGATAGACCTCAAATAGTCCGCCCTCTTTATAAAGAGATAGGCGTGAGCTGACATTGTAGGCCAGTTTTTCCTTAACTCTAAGGGGCCAGAGTACCGAGTTGACACCTTTGCCTATAAGACTATCCAAAAGGTTTGAAAGCACATAGTTGTCTTCCGTTAATTTCGGGAGAGGATAAGCAAACAAGATAAGGTTTTGTTGGGTTTCCTTTTCAATAAAAATAGACTTTTCTTCAGGAAGTAAAGCTTGAAGAGTTCCCGTGTCTTCAATCGCCGGTCCTTCCGGAATATTATTAAAATGTTCTTCGAGAATTTTTTGTATCGTGTTCTTGTCCAGATCTGAAGACACAAAAATGGCCGTATTTTTCGCAGTAAAGTGAATCTCATAAAAATTATCGACATCTCGTTTTTTTATGGACTTCAATGTATTTTTCTGTCCATAGATAGAGCCGGAATAAGCCGTACCGGCGTAAAAGACTTCCATAGTCTTTTCATGTGCCAATTGAAGAGGATCTTCCAGCCGGAGCTCCCGGGAACGGGTCATCGCTTTTTTAACGCTGTCAATCCTGATGGAGGAAAAGAGAGGTTTAAGAAGGATCTTTGAGAGCAGCTTTATTGTGCCGCCAAAATGTTCAGAGAGGGAGGCAATGCTTAAGAAAGAATAATCCATACTGCCAGTCATGTTGATCTGTGTAGCCTGAGTCATGATTTTTTGAAGAGTGGTTCGGTCCGGAATTTCTAAACTTAACCGCGTCATCATGTAGGCCAATCCATCTTTTCCCTGAGGTTCGCCCATTTTCCCACCCCTAACAAGGAATAGCATAACCGTCACTTCCGATACCGGGTTGTATTGGTAGATGACGGTTAATCCATTGGAAAGGGAAAAATGGGACGCCCGCTGGGCCTCTGAAAGATTCATCTGTGAAGGAAGAGAATCCCCTAAACTCAACAGACATAAGCAGCTAATCAAAAAAGAAAGGACAACAGTTTTTTTTGCTCTCATATCAAAATATCCATCTATTTTTTCGGAGGAGTTATACGCACAATGACATAGCGCCCCGTACCCAAATAATGACCGCCCGATTTCCGGAGATCGGAGGATGTGAGTTTTTGGATATTTTCCAGGTAGTTTCTGCTTTCAGATGATTTTTCCATGAGCAAATGCCTGGCGAGAGTTAGGGCCACGGATAGGCCTTCCTCTTGAGATTCATGAGCTCTGAATCTGATCTGATTTTTTGCATTTTCCAAATAATCTATGGCATAGAATCGGCTTTCTCCCACAAAATCATCTTTTGAAAAACTCTCTTTTCTCACAGACTTTAAATACTTGATGATCTCTCTCTCTGCAGTGTTGATATTCTTGGGATCTATAGAGACAGAAACAAAGATCGCTCCACCGTAAACATAGGCCCCATAGCTCATGGATAAAGAGTTTGCGTAAAGACGTCTCTGACTCAGCGGTTTGTAGAGCAAGGGATTCACACCGCGGCCAAGAATTTCGGACAGAAGATCAATACTGTATTGATCCGGACTGTTATAATCGGGCCCTATCATGCCAATCACTAAATACCCCAGATTGACATCCATTTCCTTTTCGATTCGTATTGTTTCAGAGAGGGAGGGGATACTCTCAAATTCAGCAGCAACAAAATTTTCGTTTGTCAGATTCTCATACAAAGTTCTGACTTTTTCCTCCATTTCAGGAAGATTAAAATCTCCAAGAACAACCAGAGAGGAATTTTTGGGGACAAAAAAGCGAGTATAGAATTCCTGAACCTGGTCAACAGATAAATTCTTTATAGCCTCTATGTTCCCATACACGGGATTTTGATAGGGATGGCCGAGAAAGAGATTTTGGTAGGCCAATGCCGTGGCATACCTCATGGGATCATCATGAATTTTACTTATCTCTTCAAGAATGACTTCCTTCTCATCATCCAATTCCTCCTGAGTGAGTTTGAGGTGAAAGAGGATTTCTTTCTGCAGTTCAAGGCCAAAATCCCCATTCTCAGACGGAAGAGTCATCTCAAAGTAAGCCAGGTCATGACTGGTGTGTGCATTGAAGTAGGCCCCATGCTCTCTAATAGCCTGGGCCAGTTCATCTCCGCTCCTGAATTCAGTCCCTCTGAACATAATATAATGCTCAAGAATGTGAACTATCCCTCTCGTTTTTTCTGTCTCATCTTTTGAGCCGCAGTTGACAGCTAAAACAAGGTTGATCAGTGGGACAGAATGCCTTTCATAGAGAAAGACCTTTAATCCGTTTTCGAGTTCGAACTGCTTGGTTTTTGCGTCATCCTGAGCAAAAGACGGAAGAAAGAGGCCGAGGAGGAGAATAAATATGAAAAGAGAGCTGCTGACATATTTGAAACATCGCATAACACTTTTTTTTATTATGACATAAGACATCGTAAATTCACACAGTTGGCTTAAGAATAACAACTCCTTTTGCGTCCGATTTCGGACAGTTTGAAAAACATTATATTTTTGCAAAAGGTTTTCCCATACGATAAAATTAAATACTGATGAAATTATGAGTAACTCCATAAAAATCAGAATTGGTATCATTTTTCTGTTTGTTCTCCTCATCTTCATCCATCTTCTCCCCTTGTCTCTTCATCCTTTTGATGCCCTAAATGACACAAAAGATTGTGTTTTAGCTACCTGGATTCCAGGTTGGGTTCAGCAGCAATTGTTCAAGGATCCGCTTAACCTTTTTAACACAAACACTTTTTATCCCCATACCAACACACTCAGCTATTCAGAACATTTATTTCCGCAGGCCCTCATCTCCCTTCCGGTCCATTTTCTGACAAATAATCCGATCGCCGTCTACAATTTCATCTTTTTTTTCTCTTTTTTTCTCAATGCCTACGGAATGTTTCTCCTGACACGGCATCTGACCAAGAATGATTTTATTGGGATCGCCTGCGGGATTATTTTTGCCTTCAACACCTATCAAATCAATCAAATCACACATCTTCAGCTCCTCAGCTCAGGATTGATCCCCCTGGCTTTTCTTTACCTGCACAAGTATCTAGAAGAAGACAATCTTAAAAATTCTATTCTCTTTGCTGCATTTTTTACTCTTCAAAGCCTGGCCTGTATCTACTATGGACTTTTTTTTGTTTCAATACTTTTTATTCTGCTTCCCATTATCCTCATTCTTAACAGAAAAAAGCTGAGTTTTGCATTTGTGTGGCGGCTGGGTCTTCCACTAGTTTTTTCAAGTGTCATGCTAGCTCTATTTTCGCTGCCTTATCTGTCCTTCATGAAAACATTTGAATTTGATAGAGGCCTCAAGAAAGGAGCGGATCTTATCAACTATTTGGCTGTAGATTTCACAAATGTCTTTTTATCTAAGATTCTCACTCCTCTAGGCCGCCAAGAACATTTTCTTTTTCCAGGGATAGCGGCTCTCTTTTTTGCCGTCTTTTTTCTTTATAAAAAAAGACATATCTTTTCAACGCCTCCAAGAGTGGCCAGGTTGGCGTTTCTTATTTTTCTCATAGGCGATTTGATCGCCATCTTAGTAACTCTTTTAACTGGAGGTGTTTCAATCAACTTAGGGATTCTGACTATCTCTCTGACTAACCTGACAAAACAGGTTCTTATCCTCCTTTTTCTCGGTATAGTCTACAGCCTGTTGTCCATGGGAATATTCTTGAATAATAAACGCTATGAAGAGTCCAAAGAAAACACAAGCCTAATCCTATATGTTGTCATTGGAATCTGGACGCTGCTCCTCTCCTTTGGAAGCCATTTTACATTCCTGGGCAAGTCCACCGATGTTGTACCCCTTCCTTTTCGAGAATTTTTTTATTACGTTCCCGGATTCAAAGGGATCCGAGTTCCGTCACGTTATGGTGTATTTGTCATCTTCTGTATCGCCGTATTGGCGGCCTACGGTCTAAAATATTTTTTTGAGAAATGGGAGAGGAAAAAAGTCAATGTGATTGCGGCAATAGGTTTGCTTGTTTTTTTAAATCTCGAATATCTCTCCATCCCCCAGCAATTGAAAATAATTCCTGTCAAGGAAGATATCCCGCCGGCTTATATCTGGTTAAAAGATAAACCAGGCGATGTTGTTATCGCAAGCCTGCCGTTCTTTAATGAAACACCCATGGAAGCAAATTATCTCTATTTTTCCCTCTATCACAAAAAAAAAATCATCAATGGCTACAGCGGATTTGTTCCACCCGTCACCCTTTACATGCAGAGGATGTTTAAAGCTTTCCCTTCATGGCCGAGTGTGGATATTTTAAAATCTCTAGGCGTCGATTATGTCATCTACCATCCCACAATCTGGGAGAAAAAAGTGGCATCGGGCCGCGTGGAAAGAATCGAGAAGGACTTTTGCGATGATTTAAAACTCGTAAAAACATTTAGTTATGAATTTAAAAAACCCGGGGCCCTCTCGGATTTTTTTGGTAAAGATCGTGTTTATCAAGTGATTGGCCATGAGGGTAAAGAAGTTATACCCAATCCCGCTCTCTTTTCCGAACTCAACCCAGCAGAATGGACAGCCATTGCCAGCAGCGGGGCCGAAACAATATCTTTTCTACATGATAAAGATCTCAAGACAAGATGGAACACAGAGGGACCAAAACAGACAGGAGATTTTATTCTTATCGAATTCGAGAGACATATCCATGCCGCCAGAATCTCTCTTCACATCGGCAATTTCACCACCGATTACGCATTGAACCTGCACGCGGAAATATCTTCCGATGGAATGGAGTGGACAAACTTTCCACGTCCTTACTCGGCTGGAGAATTCACCAAGGATTGGATCGATAATCCTTTAGAACCTGTTCAGAATGTCTATGTCGAGGGAGACATGATTAAATACGTTAAAATCATCCACTTTGGAAACGATAAGTTTTCACTCTGGTCAGTGGCAGAAATGGATATCTCTGTTATTTATTAAACTAAGATACCATGAAAAAAGTTATTATTTTTGTGATTGTTTTTCTTATCTGTTCTGCAGTATCCCCCACACATTTGTCAGCTAAAGAAGACAAAATCAAACATTTTGGAGTCTCCATACTGTTTGGAGCGGCAGGGGAAAGCTGTCTGCATTATTGGACAGATTTGGAAGGAGATAAAAGAGTTTTTTTTGGAACAGCGCTGGGGACTCTTCCAGGACTTATTAAGGAAGTGGTTGATAGCACAAAAGAGGGAAATCGCTTCAGTGGAGGTGATTTAGCCGCAGATATCCTGGGATCTTTCTGCGGAGCGCTGTTGAGCAATGTGATCAACACAAAACTTCAAATTAATTTTAAAACAGAAAAAAATAATCGAAGTTTTGTTGTTCAGATAAGCTATTCTTTTTAATATGAACCTAAGAATTCTTAGCCCTCCCGATAGAAAAATCCAAAATGTTTTTTATGCCATCCCGATGCACAACAAAGGGAAAGTGGGTATTCCCGACAAAATCCAACCCGGAAATTTAAAGTAATGATGATTAACTTAATAGAGGTTATCCCATGAAAAAAATCTTTCCATATTTTTCGTTTTTACTTTTACTGACTCTCTCCTTAACGGCAATCAATTGTCAGAATGAAAAGATCTCTCCTTTAAGAAAAGATAAAGTTAAATTTCAAAGTCAATTTCCCAGAGGCACTTTACGCACCTGGATCGGTCCGGACTACTGGGCCAACAGGCTTCAGGATTGGCAGATCAGAGATGGAAGATTGGAATGTCTGGAGAGTAGAGAGATAAAACCGATGAGGACTGTTCATCTGCTCACCGGGCGGATTGCAGAGAGACAGGGAGATTTCACAACATCTGTCACTACTGGAGCGATGAATCCATCCTCTCCCCTTTCATTCGACGCCGCCGCAGGTTTTTTGATTGGATCCGGTGCCGATATAGACTACAGAGCCGCAGCCCTGATTCACTCGAGTTCAGGTGAGGGAGCCGGCCTCTTTGCCGGAATAAACGGCGACGGCAAGCTGTTCATCAGAGATTTCGCCAAAGAAAACGAATTTATTGCCATTCAAGACAACCCTTCAGTTTTCCCTGAAAACGTAGCACTGGAGCTATCGGCGGAATTTGAAAAAGGTGGATACACCCTTACTCTCTTATGCCGGAATCCCCTCAATCAGAAAGAGATAAATCGGCTCACACATAAAGGAATCGATGGACATCAGCTGACAGGAAACATCGCGCTTGTCTCCCATCCAGGAACGGGTGAAGAGACGGTAGGATTTTGGTTTCAAGACTGGATTATTGCCGGCAATAAAATTGATGTTTTCCATGAGAGGCAATGCGGACCCATATTAAGTTCAGTATACACGCTCAGTCAAAACGTCCTCAAATTAACGGCCCAACTTTTACCGCTGGGAACAAACGACACAAAAGATGTCTATTTTCAGATAAAAAAGGACACACAGTGGCGAACCATCTCCACCACACGCATCCGCGAACCTGGATTTACCGCTCCCTTTAAGATCAGCAACTGGGATTCGAACCAAGATATCCCTTATCGAGTGGCTTACACGCTCAAGACTGCAAAGAACATTTTGAAGGAATACAGTTGGGAAGGAACCATCCGGCATGATCCCGTTGAAAAGGAAGAGATAGTTGTGGCTGCATTCACAGGCAATCACAATGTGTCTAAACCCGGAGTGGAAAGAGGCACTTTCCACTGGGATACGGATGTTTGGTTCCCCCATCTTGATATCGTTCAACATGTGGCTGTTCAAAAACCCGATTTTCTGTTCTTCAGTGGTGACCAGGTGTATGAAGGGGCCAGTCCAACAGGTGCCGATCTCTCTAAGCCTTACCTGGATTATCTCTATAAATGGTATCTGTGGTGCTGGGCCTTTCGTAGTTTGACCAAAGATATTCCCAGCGTAATTATTCCCGACGACCATGACGTCTTCCACGGAAACGTTTGGGGTGAAAAAGGGAAGGCCACAGACGAAGGACTCTCCGGAGCCAATGCGCAGGACAGCGGTGGATATAAACTTCCCCCAGAATTTGTGAATATGGTTCAACGGACACAGACAAGTCATCTGCCCGATCCTTTTGATCCGACACCAGTCCAACAGGGAATTGGTGTCTACTACTGCAGCATTCTCTATAGTGGAATCAGCTTTGCAGTGATTGAAGACCGAAAGTTCAAGTCCGCGCCGAAGCAGTTTCTTCCCGAGGCTCAAGTCCGGAACGGCTGGGCCCAGAATCCCAACTTTAATGCCAAAGAGTCCGCCGATGTCCCCGGAGCCAAGCTGCTGGGAGACCGACAGCTGAAATTCCTTGAGGAATGGGCCGCAGACTGGAGCGGCGGCACCTGGATGAAAGTCCTCCTCTCTCAGACACTTTTTTCAAATATCGCCACACTTCCCAAAGGAGCCTTAAGCGGTTCCATCATTCCCAGTCTTGAAGTTCTTCCCATCGATGGATATGCAGAAAACGACCGTCCGGTATCCGACATGGATTCCAACGGCTGGCCGCAATCAGGGAGAAACAAGGCGATAAAGACTATACGAAAGGGATTTGCCATCCACCTCTCGGGAGATCAACATCTTGGCAGCACCATCCGGTACGGAGTGGACGATTGGAATGATTCCGGATATGCCCTCTGTACGCCTTCAATCGCCAATTTCTGGCCCAGACGCTGGTATCCGAATACTCCGGGGAAAAACAGGTCTTCTGGATCACCCCCATACACGGGAGAGTACGAAGATGGATTTGGGAACAAGATCACTGTCCATGCCGTATCCAATCCGCACATCTCAGGGAAAGAACCGGCCGGACTGCATGACATGTCTCCCGGATATGCCATTGCCAGATTCAACAGGAAAACCCGTGAAATTTCTCTTGAAAACTGGCCCCGTTGGGCGGATCCGGAAAATCCGGAACATCGTCCCTATCCCGGGTGGCCCATCAAATTCAATCAAGAAGATAATTACGGGAGAACAGCAGCGGCTTATCTTCCCGAATTTGTCGTGGACGGAATGACAAATCCGGTTTTCCAGGTCATCGATGAAGCCAATAACGAGATTTTACTGACAATCAGGGCAAAAACCAATTCATACAGACCAAAAGTCTTTAAAAAAGGTGTGTACACGGTGATCATCGGAGAACCCGGAACTGACAAGATTAAAATACTTAAAAATGTACAATCAGTTGGAATAAATGAACAGCACAGGCAAACCGTCAGCTTTTAATCAGACGAAATCGAGATATTTGCCTCCACTGTCTTCAGAAAATTCTGTGACAAATCGTGTGATGTAGGACAGTTTAACTATGTTGTGGTTCGGCAAAAGATTAAAAAACTTCATCTTTTCATAAAGATCTTCACTTAACTCGTTTTTAGTATTTAACCCCGAATGATTTACAGCTGACATTATTTTCTCCTAAATAAAATTCCGTCTTTTTTATTTTTTTTTCTTTTTTTTTTATTGAGACAATAGAATAAGCAAGAACAGTGCCAAGTTAAGAGAATCA
>SDBS01002001.1_pt1 | contig 20514 bp, 16 predicted proteins | sample 2277091 | NCBI WGS metagenome assembly SDBS01 (sample SAMN10404972, study PRJNA504765) | marine sediment metagenome | isolation source: marine sediment core GS10_PC15, 163 cmbsf | place: Arctic Ocean: Southern Knipovich Ridge | collected 2010 | reverse complement strand
GCCGTCGCCGTTAACGCAAATCGAGCTGTAGGTGGGCGCGCCCTTGGCGGCGGCTATGTTTTTGAAATTCCAACTTCCGCCGAAGGTCGATACGGCGTAGTTGAGCCCCGCGGAATTTACTTTCGGAAAGCTGAGGTGGATTTTGCCGTTCGGCCCGACGAACCCGTCGCAATCGATGCCTTCGGCGATATCTTCTATCGACCACGCTGAGCTACCGCGCTCGCCGTGTTTAATGCTTTGGCTGGAGACGTTGTAGAAGAATACGTGGGGTGTGTCCTCGTTGTCGACGAAAATGCAGTTGAATAAGCCGCCCGAGCCGGTGTTCAAGATGTATTCGGTTTGCCAGCTCCCGCCTTCTCTGAAACCGTATTTCAAATGCGTGTTAAAACCGGACGGCACTGTGTACGCGACGCGGGGGCCTACGGGCCAGACCGTGATGGAGACGTATTGGCCGTAGTCTGCGCCGCCGTCTATCTTCTCCGTTCGCCAGCTGCCGCCGGAAATGTAAGCGTAGGTAACTTCTTCGGTTTTTCCGTCCTGGAAGATAACGTGCGGTTTATCGAATGCATCCAGCGCTATCGCAGTATCTCCTTGCACGTCGACGTCCGATGCGATAGTCTCGTACTCCCAATACGAGCCCGTATACCGGGCGTACATCAGTTTACTTTGCGTGATGTCTAAGTAGCTGATGTGAGGCCGTCCCCACCGGTCCGTGGCGAGGGAACACCCGGCGCCGACGTTACCCTCGGAGGCTACTATCTCGGACTGCCACGCCGGCCAAGCCGTCGCGGCCAGAGCTAATAGCACGGCCGTTATCGCTTTACATGTTAACTCCATAACCGGCACGCTCCCTTTCGTTGTTTGAGTTGGGTCGCCGGCAATGCAGGCTATTTTCGCGTAAATATGTCAATATATAATGTTGCCCCGAACCGACGCCGCATTGATAAACCTGGAAAAAGCCGGTAACTAAGTAGCGCCGGTGTCTTTTTGCGGGACCTACGCCGGCCGGGCCTTATTCTCGGTGGGTGATAATTCGGAGCCGGACGTAACAGAAAACCTCCGGCGAGCGCGGAGGTTAAATCCGCTCCCGCCGGGGGAATGCTTTTCAGCGTGCTTAATAAGGCCCGGGGCGTGTGCCTATTTAATAACCACCATTTTACGAGCGGCCGTTTTAGCGCCGGCGTCGAGGCGGTAGACGTATACGCCGGGCGCGAGCTCGCCCGTGAAGGGTACGTCGTGGCGCCCCGCGGCGAAGTAACCCTTGGCGACGGCCGCGACCTTCCGGCCCGCGGCGTCGTAAATGGCGAGTTTGACGTCCGACCCCTCGGACAGTTCAAACGAAAACGTTGTAGCGCCCGAAACCGGGTTGGGGACGTTCTGGAAGAGGGCAAAGGTCCCCGGCTTAGTTTCGTCCGGGTGGCGGTCGGCGGGCGGCCCCGGGCCGACGCCCAACGTGGGATCGTACCGGGCTAACATCAAGTCTTGTTTGTCGCCGTGGTAATAAGCGATCATCGGGCGGCTGCCGGTGACGCCGGAGGAGTGGGGAAGGCCGACGTACGCGCTGTTCGCGACGACTTCGTGGGTCCAGGTTCCGCCTTTCTTGATTACTACGCGGAGGTCGTGGTTGTCGAAGTTGAAGTACGAGATGAAGACGTTGCCCGCAGCGTTGACGCAAATCTGCGAAAATGCGGGGGCGCCTTTATAAGCGTTCACGTTTTCGATTTTCCAACTCCCGCCGGACGTAGAGACGGCGTAGTTGAGGCCGTCGTTGTTGGGTTTGGGGAAGCTGACGTGGACCTTGTTGTTGGGCCCGACGTAGGCGTCGCAATCGATGCCTTCCGCTATGTCGTCAATCGACCACTCTCCGCCTTTGCGGACGGCGTGCCTAACGCTCACGGTTGAATAGTTCCAGTATACGACGTTGGGGTTGCTGTCGTTGTCGATGAACAAAGCGTTGTACATGCCACCGCCGCTGGAGACTACGGTTTCGGTGTGCCACCCCCCGCCGTCGCGGTAGGCGTACTTTAGGCCGACATTCTGACCTACAGGGCGAGTGTACGCGATATGGGACCCGGCGGGCCACGCGCTAATGGAGAGGCTCGCCCCGTAGCCCGAGCCGGCCTCGACCTTTTCCGTAACCCATCTCGTGCCCGAACGGTAGCCGTAAGTCAGTTCGTTCTTCTCTTCGTCCTGGAAGAGGACGTACGGTTTATCGAAAGCGTCGAGGGCAATGCCGGTATTGCCGGTTACTTCAACGTCCGAGGCGACGGCCTCGAATTCCCAACTCGAGCCCGTGTAGCGGGCGTACATAACCTTGCCGGCGGTTTTGTCGACGTAGCTGATATGCGGCCGGCCCCATCGGTCCACCGCAAGGCAGCATCCGTCGCCGACGTTGCCTTCCGACGCGACGGTTTCTATGGTCCAACCACCCCAGGCCGCCGACGCCAGAGCTAATAGCACAGCCATTATCGCTTTACATTTTAACTCCATAGCCGTTACGCTCCCTTTCGTTGTTTGAGTTGGGTCGCTGGCAATACTACTATTTTCGCATTGATATGTCAATATGTAATGTCGCCCCGAACCGACGCCGCTTTGATAAGCGCGAGAAAAGCCGGTAGCTACTTGGTGCCGTTGGCTTTATGCGGGACCGACCGTGGCCGCGCCGTATTCTAGGTGGGTGATAATTTGGAGCCGGACGTACCGGAAAAACCCCCGCGAGCGCGGAGGTTAAATCCGCTCACGCGGGGGGAATGGTTTTCCGCGCGCTTAATAAGGCCTGGGGCGTGTGGCTATCTAATAACTACCATTTTACGGGCGGCGGTCCTCGAGCCGGCGTCGAGGCGGTAGACGTAAACGCCGGGTGCGAGCTCGCGTGTGAACGGGACGTCGTGTTGCCCCGGGGCGAAGTACCTATCGGCCACGTCGGCTACCTTCCTACCGGCGGCGTCGTAGATGGCGAACTTGACGTTGGAACCCTCGGCCAGCTCGAAGGAAAACGTCGTCGAGCCGGAAACCGGGTTGGGGACGTTCTGGTAGAGGGCGAAGGTCCCCGGCGTAGCCCCGCCCGGGTCGCGGTCGGCGGTCGGCCCCGGGCCGACGCCCAACGTGGGGTCGTAACGCGCCCACCGCAAGACTTTCGCGCTGGCGTCGTAGAAGACGATCTGCGGATTGTCGGTGTTGCCGATGGCCATAACGTGTGGTATGCCGGTGAAGTTATTATTCGTTATTCGTTTGTGCGTCCATTTCGTTCCGGTTTTTTTCACGGCGTGGAGTTTCAGGTTATCGAAGTTATAATAGGAGATAAACACGTCGCCGGCCGGCGTTACGCAGATCTGCGTGAACGAGGGGGAGCCTCTCGCGTTGGCCACTTCCTCCGTGATCCACTCATCGCCGTCGTACACGGCGTAGAAGAGGGCCGTGTTGTCGATTTTGGCGAAGCTCACGTGAATTTTGCCGTCGGGGGTCAGATAAGCGTCGCAATCCGTACCTTCGGCTACCTTTTCGAACTCCCACGCGCCGCTTTTCCGCACGGCGTGTATTACGGCGCTCTCGTCGTAAGCGTAGTATATTGCGTGCGGCACTTCCTCGTAGTCGACGATGAGCGTATTGAACCCACCTTTGGAGCCGCCGGTAGTTACGTTTTCCGCGGCCCAGGTAGTGCCTTCTTTGACAGCATATTTTAAATTCACGGCCATTGCGGACGGCCGGTCATAAGTAACGCAAACGTACCCGGTGGGCCATTGGCCGAAGGACATGTTGCTCCCCAAGACGCTGCCGGTATCAATTGTTTCTTTAACCCAATTCTGTCCGATATCTTTGTAGGCGTAGACTAATTTTTCTTCTTCCTGGTCGTGGTACATCACGTACGGCCTGTCGTAAACGTCTAGCGTTACGGCTGTGCTGTCGCTGGACGTTACGTCTACCGCTACGGTTCCGTAATGCCATTGTTCGTCCTTATGGGTGGCGTACATTACCCAGTCTTTGCGTTGAGTTTGGTCGAGGAACGTGACGTGGGGATTGCCCTCGTTATCGATTTCGAGGCAGCAGGCTTTGCCGCTTTCTTTCGGCGTGATTTTCTCGACGACCCAGCCGTCTCCCCAGGCCGTCGCCGCCGAAGCTATGCATAAAACGGTAAATATAGTAGTTCTATTCATATCGGTTACTCCTTACGGAAACGAGCAGTTAATCTCTATTTAAATATATCACTTTTGCCGTGGAGGGTCAATTCGTTTTTATTCAAAAAAAGTGGTCGTCTTAAGCCGGCCGGAGGCACCCCCTCTCGATGCCATTTTACTCTTCGGTTACACCTTTGTCAAGCACAAAAAACTCCCCGGCGGTCAAGGAGGGAGGGGGATGTCATTATTTATAATTTCAGACCGCCGGGGGAAACTTATTCGAGCGGTTGTCTTATTCGGCGTCGTCGGGTGAGCATTCCGGCGAATGCGTGCCGGGGTAGGTCGGCGTATCGGAACCCGTAGTTGGGCCGGGCGCCGCGGGTACGAGGTATGCGTCTGTTAGCGGCCCCTTCGAATCCGAACCGCGGCCGGCGGCGTAGAGCGCCTTAACGCGGCCGAGCGACGCCGGCGCGAGGATAGATTCTGTCTTATAACGGAGGATCTTTCCCGCGGTTAACGCCCAGGCTTCGGTTTTAGATACGACCTCGACGCTGCGCACGCTCTCTTCTACCGGGCTTACGCGCTCGTGCCAAACGCCGTTGCGGAATTGCCACGTCCGGCCGTAGTACTGCGTCCCAACTTTCTCCGCTCCGACCGCCCAGCCGTTGTAGTTGTTCAGCATCGCGACGTCGTACACGTACTTGTTTTCGCCCGGCCTGAACACCTCGCGCCACCCGCCGCCGTCATAATGAAGGACGATATTGCCGGACCCATCGTGGGGGTAGCCTACCGCCCATACGTTCGTCTGCGACTTGAACGCGCAGGGTTTGATACTTTGGAACGCGGCCAGCTCGAGCCAGAGGTACCAGCTCTGGCCGTTGAACCGGTAGATGCGGTTGTCGGCGAACCCCCATCCGTTGGTGTGAGAGAAAAGGTGCAGGTAACGCATCCCGTAAGGGCTCGGGTCGGGGTAGTAAATCCACTTTCCGCGGTAGTAGTTGACGATGACGTTGCCCATATCCGGACCGTAAGGTCTGCCGGCGAACCAGATGTCGCGGTAACCGCAGAGCGTCAGAGCCTGCATCTCCCACATACTCGGCGCCTCGATCTTTTCCAGCGACGAGCTTTCGGCGCGGAAACGGGACACGTACGTTTCCCACCCGGCGTCGCCGGTGTAGTCCGGGTCGATCCAGCCGAACGCGCCCGCGCCCCCGGGCGTAGTGTCGAACCCGCCTAAGACCGAACCGGGCCGGCTTTTATATATCGGCGACCAAGTCCCTTGGTACCGATATATATAGAAGAAAGCCTTCGGTCAATCGGGGCCGCCGCTTCCGGCGTCGGGCATCTCGTACCCCAGGCAGTAACCGACGGGCCAAGTTTTCAAATCCAAGCCCGATAGGCTTACGGCTCCCGATTCGTAGCTGACTTCCCAGGCCGCGCCCGCGGCGGAAATAAAAAACGCGGCGCCGAGCAAGCCGGCCCGCATCATTATACTTTTTCCCATCAGCACGTACCCCCTTTCGATGCCATTTTACTCCTAGGTCACATCGTTGTCAAGCACAAAAAATCCCTCGGCAGTCAAGGAGGGAGGGGGATGTCATTATTTTTATTTCGGACCGCCGGGGGAAACTTTATATGAAGGCGTGCGTCACGCCCGTTCGCTCAAAAAGTATCGAACGCGGCGTACGTTAAGCCTATGCCCGCAGTCACGTACGGCCCCGGCTTCCAATCGTTGGAGAAGCCCTCGACGGAACCCTCGTACGAATATTCGGCGCCGAATAACATGTTGAATTTGACCGGGAAGGTTAAGATCATCTTATCTGAAAAGTATAGCGCGGCCCCCGCGCCGGCGTACCAACCGAATGCCGGACCGGTCGAGCGGACTTCTACTTGTTTGCCCTCGAGGTCTTTTAACTCGTATTTGCTTCTACCGAATATTATACCGCCGGCGGCGAAGGGCCGGATCTTTCCGCGCGACCGGAAGCTGAAGCGCGGACCGGCGTAAATATCCATAAGCGACCATTTCACGTTATCTTCCAGCTCTAGCCACTCGGAGGATTGATATTCGCCGTTTTGCTCGTCTGCGGTTTTGATGGTCGCCTCTTTATTTTTATAACCGGTATGCAATTCGAAGCCGGCTTCGATACTCAGCAAAGGCGTGACGGCGGCGAGCGACGTTAGGGCGAAGTTGGCCGGGCCCATTTTAAGCGGCCAACCGTTGGTCATATTGACCGGCGCCGTTTCTCCGTCGACGTGTACCGCCATGATTTTGGATTCGCCTATGGGGATTCCTAAAAAGTAAGTACCGCCGAAAGCCAACCCGAGGGCGTAAGACGCCCCTGCGCTGAGTACTACCGCCGCTATAGTAATAAACGTTACGCGTATCATTTGGCGCCCTCCTCTAATAATGTTTGGATTAATATAGATTATAAGCTCGCTTGCGGGATAAGTTAATAAAAAAAAATCCCCCGGCAGTCAAGGAGGGAGGGGGATGTCAATATTTTTAATTTCAGACCGCCGGGGGAAACTTTATATGAAGGCGTGCGTCACTTCGCTCTACCTAAATCGACCTTGGAGTGGGGCGTATTTAGTGCCGGCTTTTCCCGGTTCGCCCAGAACCGGTTCCGGCCGGCGCGCCCGGTAACTCCCTAGAAAGGAGGTGATCCAGCCACACCTTCCGGTACGGCTACCTTGTTACGACTTCACCCTCCTTACCAGACACACCTTCGGCGCCTTCTTCCCCGAGGGGTTAGAGCAGCGACTTCGGGTGCACCCGACTCGGATGGTGTGACGGGCGGTGTGTACAAGGCCCGGGAACGTATTCACCGCGGCCTGCTGATCCGCGATTACTAACGATTCCAACTTCACGGAGTCGAGTTGCAGACTCCGATCCGAACTGGGGCCGGCTTTAGGGATTGGCTCCACCTCGCGGTATTGCTGCCCTCTGTACCGGCCATTGTAGCACGTGTGTAGCCCTGGACATAAAGGCCATGAGGACTTGACGTCATCCCCGCCTTCCTCCGGCTTAACGCCGGCAGTCTCGCTAGAGTTCCCGGCCGAACCGCTGGCAACTAGCGACGAGGGTTGCGCTCGTTGCGGGACTTAACCCAACATCTCACGACACGAGCTGACGACAGCCATGCAGCACCTGTCCCGGGCGGAAGCAAGCTTCCAGTCCCACTTTCGTGGGGTTTTCCCGGAATGTCAAGCCCAGGTAAGGTTCTTCGCGTTGCATCGAATTGAACCACATGCTCCACCGTTTGTGCGGGCCCCCGTCAATTCCTTTGAGTTTCAACCTTGCGATCGTACTCCCCAGGCGGGGCACTTAATGCGTTAGCTTCGGCACGGAAAGGGTCGATGCCTCCCACACCTAGTGCCCATCGTTTACGGCCAGGACTACCGGGGTATCTAATCCCGTTTGCTACCCTGGCTTTCGTGTTTCAGCGTCAGTATCGGGCCAGAGAGCCGCCTTCGCCACCGGTGTTCCTCACGATATCTACGCATTTTACCGCTACACCGTGAGTTCCACTCTCCTATCCCGTACTCAAGGTCGGCAGTATCGAGCGCAGTTCCACGGTTGAGCCGTGGGATTTCACGCCCGACTTACCGTCCCGCCTACACACCCTTTACGCCCAGTAATTCCGGACAACGCTTGCCTCCTACGTATTACCGCGGCTGCTGGCACGTAGTTAGCCGAGGCTTTCTTGGGAGATAACGTCAGCTCGAGCGGCTATTAACCGCTCGCCTTTCTTCTCTCCCGGCAGAGGTTTACAACCCGAAAGCCGTCATCCCTCACGCGGCGTCGCGTCATCAGGCTTGCGCCCATTGTGAACGATTCCCGCCTGCGCCTCCCGTAGGGGACAGGGCCTTGTCTCAGTCCCTGTGTGGCCGTACGCCCTCTCAGGCCGGCTAGCCATCATCGCCTTGGTAGGCCGTTACCCCACCAACAAGCTAATAGCCCGCGGGCCCATCCTCCGGCGCCGGCATGCAAGCAGAGGCCGACTTTCTTCCCCAGCCGATGTCGTCTGGGGACCGTACGCGGTATTAGCCCGCCTTTCGGCGGGTTATTCCCCACGCGGAGGGTAGGTTGCCCACGTGTTACTCACCCGTTCGCCGCTTTATACACTCCCCGAAGGGAGCTTTAATCGCACGACTTGCATAAGCTTAAGCGCGCCGCCAGCGTTCGTCCTGAGCCAGGATCAAACTCTCCATGGCAACTTTACTCCTCCCCCGAGGGGGAGGGGAATTAGCAAGGTACTACAGTACAGGCCGCCGAAAATGGAAATTCTACTCCGACGACCGCTTGGGCCTTTCAGCGGAGCTTGGTGAACTGCACGCCTTCAGTTTTCAAAGATCGTAGCGCCTTCTTCAGGCAGCTATATATATAACATAGGGAGTTGGGGATGTCAAGGGTAATCGTTAATATTTATATACGTAACGCCGCGCCCGTCGCGCCCTGTGGGGGGCGCGTTCTGTAGGGGCCCGTTCGGTAGCGGCGTAAGGCCTTACGCCCCTACTCAACCGGCGCCTTCGCGGGGCCGCCTCGAGCCGGCTTCGGCGCTTTGGGCTGCGGGTTCTTGTATTTTTTCTTTACCTTGAAGACGCGCAGGCGGCTTTGGGCGTGGACGCGTTTGTAGAACTTACGAAGTTTCTTGGCGACGGGTTTTCTGCTGGGCAGCTCCCACGTGACGACGTAGTCTACGGCCGGCGCGAATTTTTTAACGCGATACTTTTCCGGCGGCCACAGGTCCCAGGGGTGCGGCCGGAAGCCCGGGTAGTCGAAATTCACCGGGAACGTGGATTGGTCGGCCTCGTAATTATTGAAGTTCGGGACGTCGCGGCCTATTGAGTAATAACTGATCGCGCCCGCGAAGACGGAGATGCGATATTGCCATCCCGAGAAGTACAGGGACGCCACTTTCGAGCCGTCTTCCACGTACTCGATGCCCGAGCAGAAGTCCCGCAGCTCGCGGTTGAATTTCCTATAGCGGCATAAGGTGTCGACCCAAAAAGTGAACGCGAACGCCGTCGCCGCCAACAATAGGACCCACCGGCCGGCGCGTTTGAAGTCGTCGCCGGCCCAAACGAAGAAGAGCGGCCAGGGGATTACCAGAAGCCGCGCCGAGAGAACGTCGAAGCCGCTGCTGGCGTTAGGCGCCAGGAAGTACAGCGCCCACGTTCCGAGGGCAAGGACCAGCAGGCCGTTGCGGGGGGCGAGCCAGGATTTCGTCCCCGGCTTACGCGCGATAACGTGGAGTGAGACCGCGGCCAGGACGACGCCCAGCGACGCGACCCCCAGGTACAGCTGGCTCGAGCTGAAGAAGCGGAACGACGAGCCTGTAATGAAGAGATGGACGACGTCGCGCCAGGGCTGCCATCGGAAAGCTGACGCGGGAGACGTCGCGATAAAATAAGCGGGGAGGATGCAAGCGGGCAACAGAGCCGCGAGAACGGCCAGGCGCTTTTTCAAGTTCTTTTGCCCCTGTAGCCTCTCGCTTATAGCCAGCCAGCCGTTTAGTACGAAGATGCCGGCCACGAGCACAACGGCCGTACCGACGTGGGCGAAGTAGGCGAATATGCCGGCGGCGTTTAATATTATAAGATCTCGAACCCGGAGGTTATCGCGACGGCGCCAGAAATAGGCCCAGGCCGCGTAGGCGATGACCAAACCTACGCAGTAATTAAAGAAGCCCATATGGAACGGGAACGCGAGCGCGTAGGGGAGAGCGGCGACGGCCGGGATCGCCGTGCGGGCGCCCGCGGCCCGGGCGAAGGCGTACGCCGCGGCCGCGAAACCTATGACGTAAAGGGAAAGGAAAAGCCGTTCGGCTGCGAACGGAGGGAGGAAGGTGGCGAAGGCAGCGACGGTGGCGTGGCCTAGCAGGTTGGAGCCCGAGCTCCAGTTCAGGCGGTAGTACTGCTCAACGCCGGTGTCGCCGGGAAGGCACAGGTCGCGCAACAGCAGCGCGTTCTCAAGATGGCTGGGGCCGTCTTGGGTCGGCACGAATTGGTTGAACCAAAACAAGCCGAGGTAGAGGGAGATGAGAAGGAGAAACGCTACCCACGCCGTTTTTTTAAGGTCCATCGTATATACCGCGCCGTATAACCTGCTCGATAGTGTTAGGCTCCCTGTTTAGTTTCTTAAACCAAGAACGTTCAAAAGGGCGAGCTACGCGCTCGCGCCGTCACGCCACCGGGCGGCCCTAAACTACGTTATTTTAATTCGTTGACTTTTTTACAGGTATTCCAGCTTGCCGTAGGATATTACGGAGCGTACCGGGTTTCAACTCTTTATGGTCAGGAATGGAGAGCGTACACCGGCGGCTCGCCGCCGCGCAGCATTAAGTGGCTACCTATTTGGCGCACGAATGCGAAACCCGCCTTCTCGAGCCGGCGGACGGTTTCTTTCCCCGATACGACCGGCAGCTTCGTCATACCTCTACCGTAACGAGCTCAACCGCTACGTCCCCCGGCGGTACCTCGTCGCCGTACTCGCGCGATACTTCTATCCAGGCCGCGATCGCTTCCTTGACGTTTGCCAGCGCTTCCTCGTACGTATCGGCTTCGGAGATACACCCCGGGAGGGACGGCACCGTTACGGTGAAGCCGCCGTCCTCTTGAGCCTCGAATATGCATTTATAAACTACCTTCATATCCTTACCTTTCAGTAGGATCTTAACTCCTATTATAATATAGCATAACATTTTAAACGTTGGAAGGCGATATCGCGAAAACAAAAGCGCGAGCTATGCGCTCGCCCCGTCACGCCCGAAACTCCGGATAGCTTACTCGAGCGGCGCCTTCGCGCCGCCCGCGCGGGCCGGCGGCGGGAGGCGGTTGACGGCTCCGCACACGAGCCAAATTATAACGACGTCGAATATGAGTTGCGCCGTCTTAGTCGTCTGCGATAAAAATAGTAGCACCAGCTCGCGGCCGTAGAAATCTATTTTCAATATATGTACCGGGTTAACGGCCACCGCGGCGACGGTGAATATACAATAGGCGAGGAAGAGCTTATCGTTGATCGGCGCGAGGTTCAAACTTTTTTCGCGAGCGTAGCGATTGTACGCTTTGGGCCAGCCCCATACGGCCCGGAAGAACCAGTACAGGTTGTACAACGGCACCAGTAAGAGAAGGGCCATCCTGGCGGCGTTAAACTTTTGTGCGCCGCTGGCGATAGGCCGCCAGGCGCGATACTACAGGAGGACAAATATCGCGAAGGCGTAGAACGAGGCTATCATACTCCACGCCCGTACGGGAGCCGCGTCAAGGCCTAACGCGTCGATATTCACGACCCACGAGGCGACCATAAAAGCCGCGGGAATCGCTACAATCGACGTGAGATAGAAAGGTTTCGACATCCGGGTCACGACTCGCCTCCTCAATCTTCCCTAAGCCGCCTTAGCGTACGTAAGTTTTTCTTATCCCAATCGCTCTCTTTCGGCGTTTCCAACACCATGGGGAGGTCGCGGAGCGTCCGGTGGTTAATGATTCGTTTGAATCCTTCGCGGCCTATGGTCCCGTGCCCTATGTGGGCGTGGCGGTCAAGGCCGGAACCGGCCGCGGCCTTGGCGTCGTTGAGGTGTAGTAGTTTTATTTTGTCGACGCCGACGAACGCGTCGACTTCGGCCAGGATGTGTTCGAGGCCGGCGCCGCCGGCGGCCAGGTCGTAGCCCATAGCGTGGGCGTGGCAAGTGTCGACGCACAGGCCGACGCGCCGCTGACCTTTTTTACCGATCATTTTATATAATTTTGTGAGCTCGGTAAAGGTAGTTCCGACCTGGTTCGATTTGCCGGCGGAGTTTTCCATTAAAATCGTAACGTTGGCTCGAGCCGTCTCTTCCGCGGCGCGGCGAATTGCCGCCGCCGCGCGCTCCCGGCCCATTTTAACGCCGGCGCCGCGGTGGCTGCCGAGGTGCGTTACGAGGTATCGGCCCCCCAGCCGCGCCGTCGTCTCGACCGCCGCGACCAGCGCCGCTACCGACTTTTCGTAGAGCTCGTCGTCGGGGGCGGCGAGGTTGGGGAGATACGGTACGTGGACGAAGAACGGCTCGAGTTTCGCGCGCGTGACGGCGAGCTTAAATTCCTCGACGTCTTCGGGTTGGTGGGACTTTTGGCGCCAGCCTCGCGGGTTGGACGGGAATATCTGGAAAGTGGTGCAACCTAACGCCGCGGCGCGTTCGGGGGCGAGGTAAACGCCGCCCGAAATCGATACGTGTACGCCCAATAGGAACTTGCGCTTGGACACCGTCGACGCCGCGAAATCAAAAAGCCGCCCCGCGGGCGGCTAGAGTGGAATTCTGCGGTTATTCCGGAGAAGGTGGTGCTTCTTCCGAAGGTTGTTCTGTTTTCGTAGGTTCGCTCGGTTCGGTCGCTTTCCAAGGGCGCGACGGCTTGGCCGGCGTTTTTTCCGTCGTCTTCGTTTTGCTATCTTCCATCACGGACTTTCCGCCGCGCGGCATCGCCGATAACTTCGCGAGCACGAGCGACGTTACCATAAACATAATTGCTGCTGCCGTCGTAAGCTTTGTCAGGAACGTCCCGGGGCCCCGGCCGCCGAAAAAAGATTCCGAGGCGGCGCCGCCGCCGCCGAAGACGCCGGAAAGGCCGGCGCCTTTGCCCGTTTGCAAGAGGACGATCGCGATCATCGCTATTGCGAAGATTATATGTGCCACAATAGCTATCGGGTGAAATATATTCATTTCAAACTCCTACGCGGAATATAACATATTTTAGGCCGACCGTCAACCGCCCTTTCTATTCTCGGAACCTTATGATAGGGACGAACGTCTCGGCCTTGAGGCTCGCGCCGCCCACCAGCGCGCCGTCAATGTCCGGTTCGGCCATGAGTTCCCGAACGTTGTCCGGCTTGACGCTGCCGCCGTAGAGGATCCGCGTCTCCTCGGCCGTCGCGGCGCCGAAGGTTTCCGCCAACGCCTCTCGGATCATGGCGTGAGCGTCCTGGGCGGCCTGAGGCGTGGCGGTTTTCCCGGTTCCGATGGCCCAGATCGGTTCGTACGCGATCGCCACCGGCCCCAGGCTCTCCGCGCCCAACCCCGCCAAGCCAGCCCGGACTTGGGCGCGCACGACCTCTTTCCAGCTCGCGCCGGCCTCCCTTTCCGCCAACGTTTCTCCGACGCACAGGATCGGTTTCAGGTCGTGGGCGAGCGCGGCTTGAACTATTTTGTTAACGACGTCGTCCGTCTCGTGGAAATATTGCCGTCGTTCCGAGTGGCCTACTAGGACGTGGGAGACGCCGAGCGCGACCAGCATGAGAGGCGAGACCTCGCCGGTGAACGCGCCCTGGTCTTCGTAGTACATGTTTTGGGCGCCCAGCGCGATAGGGGTGCCGGCGAGTTCCTCGGCCACCGCGGCGAGAGAGGTAAACGGCGGACACACCAGGACGTCAACGCCCTCGACGCCGGCGACGCCGTCGCGGAGCGCCCGGGCGAGATTCCGGGCTTCCTCCGGCGTCGTATACATTTTCCAATTTCCAGCTAAAAACGGCGTACGCGGCATGTGTTCCCTCCAGTTTGTGTTAATCGCAGTCGTGCTATGCGAGGGCTTAGTCGCGAATCATAATTAACAGCATTTTGAATCGGCCCCGGGCCCGCAAAGCATGCGGTTTGTGCGCGGGCATAATAATCATATCTCCGGCTCGGAGGTGGTGCGGCTCCCCGGCGATTGTGATTTCAACCTCTCCCTCGGGAACGTAGACTAACGCTTCGAACGGCGCCGTATGTTCGCTTAACCCCTGGTCCTCGTCGAAGGCGAAGAGGGTTACGGTCCCGATTTTCTTGTCTACGACGGCCCGGCTGACGACGGCGCCGGTTTGATACTCCACCAGGGCCGCGAGCTTTTCGACGGTTCTCGGCGTGACGGTTTTCGATCGATTATTCAATTTCGGACTCCTGAACGTTATATAAGGAAGTTGAGGCGCCGCGCGCCGCTTTCGCGGACGGCACGCGCCAATCGGCGCGCCTCGTCCGCCGTAGCGTGCATCTTCCAGTTTACCGCGATGAGCGGGTTCTGTAAAATAATGAGCGTTACCTCGTTTCGGGTTTTCCGCAAATCTTTAAAAGGCGTCCAAAGAACCGCGGGTAATATAATTAAAATTGTATATATTTTCAAGCTTAAAACACTCGGCCTAAATTTCCTTTTAATTTTAACTTTCATCGGTTATATTTACGAGTTCGGTTGAGAGTGGTCGGAACGAGCCGTTGAAGGAATCGTCTTTGGAACCCCGGATAGAAATCCCGACGCGCGACGTCGCCGCGGAGTTGGCACTTGCCGAAGAGCTTACCGTAGACCCGGGCCTGGCGCAAGTGCTGTACGCCCGCGGCATACGGGATGCCGACGCGGCGCGACGTTTTCTTTTACCGGACGCCGCTTCGCTTACGCCGCCGTCCGATTTCCCGGACCTGGGGGAGGCGGCCGAACTCATCGTAGAGCGTTGCCGCGACGGAAAAACTTTCTTCGTCGCAGGCGACTACGACGTCGACGGCCTCGCGGCCACGGCGCTTTTGGTTGTCGTACTCCGGCGCTTGGGGGCGACGGTGCGTTATTACATACCGGACCGTTTGAGCGAGGGTTACGACGTTACCGCGGCGACGGTCGCCCGGGCGGTAGACGCCGGGGCGGACGTTTTGATTACCGCGGATTGCGGCAGCCGCGCGCACGACGCCTTGGCGGCGGCGCGGCGGGAAGGCCTCGCCGTCGTTGTAACCGACCATCACCGTTTGGACGAAACGCTGCCGCCGGCGGACGCCGTTATTACGTCCCAACGACTGGCCGAAGGCCACCCGGCGCGCGGCTTCGCGGGCGTCGGCGTCGCGTATAAACTGGCCGAAGAAGTTTTGCGCCGAAGCGGCGCATCGCTGGACGCTGCGTCGCTTCTGCCTCTGGTAGCGGTCGGGACTATTTGCGACGTCGTGGACCTCAAAGACGAAAATAGGACACTCGTATCCGCCGGTTTGAAGAAATTTCCGGGCGAATTATTCCCCGGCCTTGCGGCCCTTTTGGCCGAGAGTCGCGTGGAGGTCCCCGTGACGTCCTGGCACCTCGCTTTCGTAGTGGGGCCGAGGTTGAACGCGGCCGGCCGGCTGGGCCACGCGATGTACGCGTTGGAACTCCTTCTCGCGGAAGAAGATGGGCGCGCCCGCGCTCTCGCCCGGAAGCTCGATGATTTCAATACGCGGCGGCGGGCTTTGGAGAAGCGGGTCGCGGCCGACGCGATGGAGAAAGGCGCGGTGCAAGTAGCTTCCGGGAGGCGTTCGGTAGTACTTTGGGGCGAGGGGTGGCACCCGGGCGTCGTCGGCATCGTGGCGTCGCGAGTGGTCGAGCGCTTCTTTCGGCCCGCCGTGTTAATAGCCGTCGAAGGGGGCGTGGGGCGCGGGTCTTGTCGGAGCGTCCCGGCGTTCGACGTCCACGACGCACTTGCGGGTTTAGGGCAATATCTGGTACGGTTCGGCGGCCACCGGCTCGCGGCCGGTTTCGAAATCGAGGAGGGAGATATCCCGGCGTTCTCGGACGCATTCGAGGTTTACGCCGCGGAACGCCTTGACGACGAGGCCCTGTGCCCGGAGGTACGCGTCGACGGCTATTTGCCGCTACAAGCCGTGAATGGGGCCCTCGTTTACGACCTTGGGCTGCTCGAGCCGGTGGGTAAGGGCAACCCGGCGGCGGCCTTCTACACCAGGACGCGCGTCGCCGAGGAAGCGCAGCGCGTTTTTAAGAACGCGCACCTCGAGGTTATCGCCGTGGCCGGGCCGACGAAGGTTCGAGCCATAGGTTTCAACCTCGCTCGCGACGGCGAGATGCTTGAACGCGGCGAATACGGCTTAGTCCACACGCCGACGTTGAACACGTGGCGGGACCGGGAAAGGGTGGAGCTAAGGCTCGAACATATATTACCGGTACCGCCGGGCGGCAGCAAAAATAAATCGGTAAAAATCGTGGACGAGAGGGGTCAACGCCGACCGCGTCGGGAATGGGCGTGCGAACCGACGGCGGACGTTATTTTCGGCCTTCCGGGCCAAGAGCTTCCGGCTTGCGGGTGCGAGTTCGTCGAATATGCGGGTATCGTCGAGGCGAAGCGTCGGTATCGCCGGGTATGGGTGGCGGCGCCGCCTTTCGACGCGCACCGGTTGACGATGCTGTTGAACGCGGCGGAAGAAGCCGTTCTGGCGTACGGCGACGTCGAGGCGCAGGCTGCCCGAGAGTTCCTCGGGCGGTATTACCCCGACCGTGATACGTTGGTCGCGTTATACCGCGAGCTGCGGGAGCGCGGGCTTTCGCCCTCGGAGAGTGACGACCCGGGCGTACGCCGCGCGCTCGAGGTATTCCGCGAATTAGATCTGATAGAGTACGTTGACGGCGGCGTGGTCGTAATCGACGACGGCTTGTCGCCGACCGCGGGCCGAAAGTCGCTCGACGATTCGCCGTTGTTCCGCCGGTGCGAGCGTCGGCGGGAAGAGGCCGAAAGGTTCATCGCGGCTATATGCAAGTGGCCCGTCGCGGCCTTGGAAGATTTCGCGCGGGACCTTTCGTTCGCTGCTTAGCCGCGATACGTCGCCGGGCCTCCTTTAGCACATAGAGCTTTTATCTTGAAGGGATAAAGAAGTGATACGCATAGCCGTCGTTCACCCGGACGTAATCGGCGACGAACGTTTGAGGTCGGGGACTCCTCGCTTCAACGCCGAATGGCTCGAGCTTTTCAACGCCGGGGGCGGCCCCGCAGACGCGTACGGGTACTTCGTAGTAAACGGCCGGGGCGAAGGGTTCACCATCGAATTACCTCGGCGTAAAGCGTTGGTGTTGGGCCCGTACCAGGCGTTGGTGATATTCTCCGGTTTCCCCGACAAACCCGCCGACCCCGCGGTATGTTACCTTGCGAACCAGGCGACGCGGCTATTCCTCAAGCGAGATTCTTATTTATGGGACGCGGAGGAAGATAACGTTTACCTCTACTCGTCGCGCGAAGCCTACGCTGAAAACGCAGAAGGGTACGTCGACTATTACCATTATAAACGGCGTTCCGCCAAGGTAATCATAAAACAGAAATCTTAGCGAAGGTGACAGTGTATGGACCATATCGATTTCGCTTCGTTCCGGCGCCGCTTCTTCAGGGAGAAACGGGCCCAGCTCGAGCGCTTGCTCGAGCAGCCTTTGCTTTTATATTGGGGCCGGTGGGATGGGCCCAACGTCCGCGCGCTGACGTTGGCCGAGGGGTTTACGAGGCCGACTTTTCTTTTATGCGAGGCCGGCGGCGCGACGACGGCGTTCGTTCAAAAAATCGAGGTCGACGAGCTGGCGCCGTTGTCCGATGAGATGGAGTTGATTACGTACGGGGCGGCCGCCGAACTCGAAGAAAAGCTGGCGTCCTATCTTAAAAAGTTCGACGACGTAGTGGTAGAAGCTTCGGCGAATTTCCCCGCGCTCGACCGCCTGCCGCCGCATTACTTCAAATTCGTATCGTCGATCGCGACGGCTCGAGAGTGCGACGACGTGCTCGTGCCGTTCCGGGCGTTGAAGTCGCCGCTCGAGCTCGCGTTGATGAAACGAGCTTCGGACGCCACGTTGGCGGTTTTCGCCGAACTCGAGGAAAGGGTCCGGCCCGGCGTGGCGGAGGAGGACCTAATGAACTTTGTCCTCCACAGGGCGATCGACGCCGGCGGCGCACCCGCGTTTTATCCCATCGTGGCCTCCGGGCCCCGTTCGCAGTATCCACACCCCCGGCGACGCTCGAACAAAAAGATAAAACGCGGCGAACGCGTAGTCGTCGACTACGGCGTCGACGTATGGGGTTATAAAGCGGACGTTACGCGAACGTACGTCGCCGGCGGCGACGCGAGCGCGGACCCGTATTACGATATAAGCGTGGAATTGGTTTCGTTCTTGCGCCGGGCCGACCTGAGCGTATTGACGCCGCTCGAGCTCGGCCAGGAGGTCGCGCGCTTGGTCGAGGAAGCTGGGTTGAGCGACCGCGAGCGCCACGGCTACGGCCACGGCTTGGGCGTAGAAACCCACGACCCTTATCCGTACGTCGTAGCGAAGGCTATGCCGTGGTTGGACCGACCTTTCGAGGACGGCATGGTTTTTACGTTTGAACCGGGCTTCTATGATGAGCGGGGAGGTTTCCGCGTCGAGGACGACTACGTCGTGTGGAACGGCCGGGCGGTGCCGATGCAGGAATTCGACGTTCCGGCGTAACTTTATCCGCGGAGTCTTCCGTTACGGGCGGAGTTTACTCGCCGTCGTCTCGGTCGGGTTTTGGAGGAGCTGGTCGCTTAGGGTTACGCTCGGGTGTCGGCGGCGTGGGACGGCCGGGACGTTTGGCGTCGCAGCGAGGTTCGGAGCGCGCGGACTAACGTTATAGGCGGCGGCGGTTTAAAAGGAGGAACGGGTAACTAGGTCAATCCGTAGCCGGATACTCTACGGGTGCGGAGTCGATTGGTTTTCGGAGGAGTAAGGGATGTTACCTTCCGCGAGTAATACGTGGGTTCCTCTCGCGGCGGCCGTAGTTTGCGGCCTTGCCGCCGGGCTGGTATCGCTTCTCGTCCGGCGCGAACCCGCTACGGAACTGCGGACGCCTACTAAATTCGTGTGGTTTTTAGCGGGAGCGTATTTCGTCGTTTTCGGCGCGTGGGTGGTAGGCCGCTTTTACAATCTCGAATACTGGGGGACTGATCTAGGTGAATATGCCGGCCTCGTTTACAACACGGCGCGGGGCCGGTTTTTTACGCAGACGTTCTTGGGTTTTCACGGTTACTTCGTCCATTTCGCGCCGCTGCTATTCGTAATATGTCCGTTGTCGTACGTTTTCCGCGAACCGGTTTATTTGGTCGTTATTATCGCGTTTTCGGCGGCCGCGAGCGTAGCGCTCGTATATTTTTTAGGGGCGGCGCGGGGCGCCCGGTGGCCGGCGTTCGCGCTAGCCGCGTCGTACGCCTTATCTCCCTTTCTCCACGGCGCGACGTCGTACGAGAACCCCTTGCGAGCTATGGCCGCGCCGTTGGTCTTGGCAGCGCTTTTATTTTTCGTCCGCCGTCGTTTCTGGTGGGGAGTTCTTTTTACATTCTTGGCGGCGACCGCCTCGGAGGAGATGGCCGTTTACGCAATCGTCGTGGCCGCCGTTAGCGTATGGGTATGTCGCAAGCGGTGGAGCAGCGTTTTAGTCATTTCCGCCTTTGCCTTTTACGCCTTCGGCATCGCGCTTCAAATGTATCCGAGGCTCGTGTTGGGGCAACCGCATTTGCCGAACTATTGGACATACCTCGACCAATTGAAGGAGGGCGGCGTATGGACACTTTTCGAGACGAAGGGGGGCCTACCTTTGAGTACTCGGCTTTGGTTTTTCGTTACGACGTTGGGTCCGGTGGCCGCGTTTTTACCGTTCGCCGGGGTCGCGGCGGTACTTATAGTAGCGCCCGGGTACGTTTTTTTCACTCACGACCACACGAGTATCGTCAGGCACGGCTTTGGTTTCCCGTTTCAGTTTTTACCGTTCGCGTACGCCGCGGCGGCCTTCGGCCTGGCGCGGATTAGCGCCCTCCGCCGGGTCCGGCTCAGGAGGTTCCTCTTGGTGGGGGGGAGTGTGGCGGCGGTGACCTTTCAAGTGGCTTTGATCGCGGGCCCGTACCGTCCTTGGTACGTAGGGATCGCGCGGAGTTTGTATCCTACTTACCATAGACTTGGGACGCTTGCCGGGATCAGGAAAGTCCCTCCGGAAATAGCGATCTCGGCGGACCAGCCGGCGTTCACGTATCTGGCGCACAACAGGCACGTGGCGACGTTGTACCCGCGGGGTTTGGGGTTGAACGGTCTGGAAAAGGTGGACGCCGTGTTTTTAGACCGCGACTTTCATCGCGCGTTGGTAATGCCTTCGGATATGGCGCGGTTGCGCGCGGCCGGTTTCTATCCGGCAGAGGTAGCGCGGGACTACGCTTATTTTACGCGAACCCCGGGTAATTACTCGTACGACGACGTGTGGGAGGTTTGGTACGGAGTTATCAGCGAATCCCATTTTTGCGCGGCGGGGCGTTATCGAAGACCTCTCCGCGATTCGCGGGCGTTGCACGACGGCGTCGTCCGCCGTTTCGAGAAAACCGGGTTTTTATGGGAGAGGGAACGGTATTTTTTCCCTCCCGGGCGTTATCAGTTCATATATATCCTGGCGTGCGACAAAGACGCGTTCTGTCACGTTATTACTCGTCTAACTTTCCATAACCCGCGTACGGATGCGGTGCGGCGTAGCATTAATAAATGTTGGACGCTGAACCGGGACGGCGAATACCACGGGTATATTATTAAATTCAGAATCAAAAAACCTTCGGTCGTCGCAGTCGATTTAACCGGGTCGGCCAGTTACTTCTTTGACGACGTGGTCGTAGAGGGGGAG
>SDBS01002000.1_pt1 | contig 20516 bp, 22 predicted proteins | sample 2277091 | NCBI WGS metagenome assembly SDBS01 (sample SAMN10404972, study PRJNA504765) | marine sediment metagenome | isolation source: marine sediment core GS10_PC15, 163 cmbsf | place: Arctic Ocean: Southern Knipovich Ridge | collected 2010 | reverse complement strand
TTCTTTTACCATTTTCGACATGACAAATTCTCCTTGCTTGGAAAACATTTTAATTAATTTTTGGCGCTACGCGCTAAAATTAATTATTATCCTTTTTGTCGTCGAAATATGTAACCTATACAGAGGATGACGGTCGGGGGCATGAGACGCAAAATCTTGCGTCTCTACTGGTATTCTGCTAGCATAGCATCATGCTAGAGACACACCTAAGACACCATTGCCAAAGGCTATTTATTGATCCAGTGGTTAAATTCATTGCCAAATATAGCAATGCCAATTTCGTTACCTTTTTATCTTTGCTGTTTGGCGTATTAGTTTTATTTAGCACTATCAGTCACCATAAACTTATTGCCATAATATTTTTATTACTGTCGGGATATTGCGATATGCTCGACGGCAGCATTGCTCGTTATTGCGGCCAAAACAGTGTGCTTGGCTGTGTGTTTGATATAGTCGCGGATAGATTAGTAGAATTTGTTATAATTCTAGGGTTGTTTTTGTATGAACCAACTCGTGGCTTATTATGCATCTTAATACTTGGTAGTATTTTATTTTGTATTACATCTTTCTTAGTAATCGGTATTTTTTCTGAAAATGATGGTCACAAAAGTTTTTTTTATAGCGTTGGCTTAATGGAGCGTGCTGAAGCATTTATATTTTTTGGCGCTATGATTATCTGGCCGCATGCTTTTACGTATTTGGCCACAGCCTTTATCATCTTAGTCAGTTACACTGCTATCCAGCATATTTGGAAATTCGCTGTTTATGATAAAGAACAGCAGCAAGAAAACTAATGCTTTGTTTTACAAAAACCTTGAGCAGGTATATCTAAAGCGTTATTAAACTTGCTGGATAAGTTTTGGAAAGCAATTAGGCCTGTCAGTTCTACAATCCCATCGTCATCAAAATATTTGCGCAGCTGTTCAACCATTTGGTCTGTCACTTTCGAGCCGCTGCTAGTCATAGCTTCTGCATATTCGAGAGTAGCTTTTTCTTTGCCATCAAAAACATCACTTTCGCGCCAGTTCTCTAAAACATCAATTTTATCCATCGAGCCGGATCTTTTAAGCAAAGTTGCAGTATTAATATCCACGCAGAATTGGCACCAATTAATCTGTGCAACCCGTAAAGTAATTAATGAGCGCAAAGCCGGGGGAATGGGAGATTTTTTCCTATTAACCGCTCCATATAAGAGAGCCACAGCAGCAAAAACCTTGGGTGAACGCCCCCAAATCAAACCAGGCGTTAAAACTTGGCCATACGTCTTTTTTTGCTTCCAAAAAAATATTCGTATCCACCATGGGTATGTACCAATCTTTTTTTCCTGCACTCTCATGACTTCCTCCACTTACATTTAGAATATCTGTAACAACCGTACTAATATTTTTGTTTTAGCTGAAAACAACATGGGCTTATAAAAATCACCTGCAGCCATCTTGCTGAGCTCGCTGCGAGTTGGGTATGGTGCAATTAACCCAGCAATGTCCTTTAATTTTAATTTTTTGCTGATAGCCATGCTCCACGGCAAAATCAACTCCCCCGCTCCATGCCCAACAATCGAAACACCGAGCACATAGCCCTTGCGTGTGGCAATGATTTTAATACCGCCTTGCGTATCACCTTCTGCTTGAGCTCGATCATTGTCAACAAAGCTTTGTTGGATGATTCGAATATCTTGATATTTCTCACGTGCTTGCGCTTCAGTTAAACCAACATGAACAAGTTCTGGCTCGGTATAAGTGCACCAAACTATGGCACTATAATTAACTTTTGCCGGAATATGAAATATAGCATTGCGAATAACTATGCCTGCATGATAATTAGCAACATGAGTGAATTTATAACCAACTGTAACATCGCCAATAGCATAGATCTTTTTATTACTGGTTTGCAATTTGGCATTAACTTCTATGCCCTTATTAGAATATTTTATGCCTGCTGCTTCTAAGTTTAATTCCGACACATCTGCTGCTTGACCTGTTGCCACCAATAAATGCGAACCTGTTACTTTTAAAGTTTTTCCTTCCTGCTGACAATGAACTGTTATTTTGCCTGCTGTTTGGGTGATTTTTTCAACACCAGTATGTTCCAAAACATCGATGCCATCTGTTATTAACTGTTGCCTGACAGTTTCAACAAGCTCTGGCTCATCTTTGTTTAAAATAGTGCTGCGCTGAATCACAGTTACTTTTGAGCCAAGCAAACAATGAGCTTGCGCTAACTCGCAACCAATCGGACCGCCGCCTAAAATAATCAAATGCTGTGGCAATTCTTTAAGCTCAAAAATAGTTCTGTTGGTTAGATAATCTATCTTTTCTAGGCCTGGTAATGGCGGAATTGCTGGCAGCGAACCCGTAGCTATCACAAATCTTTTGGCCTGAATAAGCTTATCACCAGCAGCAACAGTATGAGTATCAATAAATTTTCCAGTTGCTTGAATTACTGTCACACCCATCTTTTCAAAGCGCTCTACTGAATCATGTGGCGCAATTTCAGCAATAATTTTATGGACATAAGTATTAACTTTGGCAAAATCTATATTAACTTCTTTAGCTGTAATACCAAATTTTTCACTGTCTCGAATCAGCTTGACTCTTTTCGCAGCAGATAATAAAGATTTAGACGGCACACAACCGTAATTCAAACAATCGCCACCCATTTTATGATGCTCTAATAATACGACTTTAACGCCAAGCTGCGCTGCGCCGGCAGCTACACTCAAGCCACCTGAGCCTGCGCCGATTATACACAAATCACATTTTATGGTCTTCATTGCTCACTCCTTTTACTCTGTATGTGTTTATACACAATTGGAATCAAAGATAATACGCCTAAAAATATTAATGGAATAAACACACTTGGTCGATAAATTATCGTCATATCAAGTGCTTTACCTTGATCTAAAATCACACCCAAACCATTGCCCAGCAAGACAAAGGTAAAGGTCCCGGGAATAATGCCAAAAAAAGTAGCAATTATATAAGTACGTAAACGCACGCCTAAAATTCCTGGAACAATATTAATAACCCAAAACGGAAACAGTGGCACTAGCCGCAAAAACAGCAAATAACTTAAAGCGTTTTTTTGAAATCCAACTGTGAATTTTTTTAACCATGGTTTGGCTTTGCCGGCAAAAAAGTCATACAAAGCGGTTTTGGCAGCTATAAAGATAACAACGGCGCCAATCGTAGCACTGACAACCACATAAATTGTCCCAAAAATAGGTCCAAATAAAAATCCGCCAATAATAGTCAATAGAGTCGCGTTAGGAGCTGAGATTGCCACCATCAAAGCATACAAAGCCATAAAAATCACTACGGACATGAGGTAATGCTGATCAGTCCAGCCTACCAAAAATTCTCGGTGCGATTTAAGTGCTGTAAGAGTTAAATAGCGATGTAAACCAAAATAGAAAAACGCTCCAAGTGCTAATAATAAAATCACCAAAGGTAATAATTTTATGATAACTTTTCTGGATTTTGCTTCCTGCATTTATATCTCCTTATTCTAAAACACAGCGCACTGGCTCAGCTTTCCCAACTAGCTCTAGGCAACCATTACAAGAAATACATGTGGCGTCAGCGGTATCACCATCACGCCAGCGCTTTACTAAACCTGGCTCCCTAATTAAGGGCCGTGACAACGAAATATAATCCGCAATATTATTTTCCAACAAATATTGAGCACTGGCAAAAGTCCGAATACCACCAACTAGAATTAATGGCACTTTGATGTGCTGTTTATAGAGCTTAGCTTCTTCTAGATGATATACTTCTTGTTCCATTGTCTTGCCTAAACCCTTGCGGATGGGAGTTTTGTTATCTTTTGAATCTGCTGTACCACCACTCATCTCAATGGCATCTATTCCAGTTTGTTCAAGTAACTTACAAGTCTCAAGCATGTCTTCTGCTGTCATACCGCCAGGAATATGATCTGTCGCGTTAATTTTGATCAATACAGGATAATCTTTCCCTACTTGATCTCTAATTGCCGCCAAAACTTCCAATACAAATCTAGCTCTATTTGACACAGAACCGCCATAAGCATCATCACGTTTATTATAATATGGTGATAAAAATTGGCTTAGTAAATAGCCGTGGGCTGCATGTATTTGCACGCCATCAAAACCTGCTTGCTGTGCACGTGATGCCGCCATTGCAAAAGCTTGAGTTATGCGGGCAATATCGTCCAATGTCGCTTCATTAGGACCAATAATTTTAAATTTATCTTTTATTGAAGTATTGGGACCACAATGCGCCAACTGCATGGCTATTTTGCCATCAGCCTCATGCACAGCTGTTGTCATTTGTTGTAATGCCGGAATAAAATCATCGCTATAAATAGCCGACTGCTTCGCTCGTGCCTGTCCATCTAGTGCCACAAAAGTGTCACCCGAGATAATCAAACCAACTTCACCTTTAACTAGATTGACAAATAAATCAGTTAAAGCCGGCGTACAATAACCATCATCAGTTGCCATGGCTTCATAAGTGGCTGAACGTACAAAGCGATTAGCTAATTTTAGACCCGCTAAATTGTTTTCCGTAAACATAATCAATTCCTTATTGCATATAAAATATGATGAATTGTACCTTAATTAAATATTATTAGTCTAATTGCTTAGTTACGAATTAGCAGCTTTACCAATCAACTCCCCAACTTTTTTGGTAGTATTAGGCTGAGTAGGAACATTAAGATTCACTTGGTTTTTCTGAAACAATAAAATTATTTCCGAACCACCATAAGCAAAATGACCAAGCTCATCACCGACTTTGACATTATCACCGACATTTTTATCAAGATAAATTGAGCTGACATCATACATACCTATAATGCCCATCGCCACATAGCCCATATGTGGAGTTTTTATAATAAAATAGGCACGACGGTGATCCATTGCTGCAGTGGGATTGCCACTAGCAACATAAAATCCTGCAAGTTGATTCTCAGCGACAATTTGACCAGTAACAGGAGACCAGAAATGATGATAATCTGTTGCCCGCAAGTATATAATTACGGCACTACCACCAATAAATTTCGAATATAACGGATCTCTACCCAACAAAGTTGCGATATCTAAATTATCATTTTTGAGCAAGAAGGTTTTATTTTTACCAATATTACTACTTGCAAGCCAGACATAACCATCTGCAGGCATAGTAATATCGTTCGGAGTTTGATCCACTGGTCTTACGCTGCGCTTTATCTGACGGGTAAAAAAATCATTAAATGACGTAAAGCCACCTAAAGGAATCACATAATCTGTGATATGAATATTTGGATCAGACGTCCAGAAATTTAGCAAGATGGTCGACAGCTTAGAATCTAAATACATACCTCGAGCAATCATAAACTCTCGCAACCAATCCAGCATCGGCTCTTTACCTAAAACTTCGCGACCATTTTTTTCAGCAAGCAAATCATAAATAGTTAACGAATATAATTGGGCAGTATTTGGGATTTCATTAAATGTAAGCCAGCTAGCAAAAAAACTATAAAAATCATTCAGGCTTTTGCCTTTCCATTCCTTAGAAGTCGCATTTGCAAGCAAGTTCTGCAAATCTTGCTTCAGTTCAGGATTAGAATTTACAAGGTTTTTTAATTTTGTGATTGTGGTACCCCATGGTTGCGCTTTGATATTAGCAGGTTGTGCAGCAACAATAGACATAGAAAACATCACAATAAATAGAAAAAGAATTTTTGTTTTCATGGCACAATCCCTCAAGTAAAATTAATATTTACAGACAAATATATTTTATAGAATGGTGTCCTTAAATACAAGAGATCAAAAACCAACTCTATGATTTTTATTTTGGTGTAGGGGCATCCCTTGTGTCTGCCCTAATAGGAATTAGCATAACGTCCAAAAAAGGATAGACACAAGGCCTATCCCTACATATAATATAATCATCATTAATCATAACAACCATTAGGAGAAACTATGTGCGTACTAGTAAATAAACCAGCCCCGGATTTTACCGTCCCGGCAGTATTAGGAAATGGGTCCATCGTTGACGAATTTAATCTGGCAAAAACCATAAAAGGCAAATATGCTCTAGTATTCTTTTATCCATTGGATTTCACTTTCGTGTGCCCTTCTGAGCTCATTGCTCTGGATCACCGCATGAAAGAATTTAACAAACGTGATATCGAAGTAGTTGCTGTTTCTGTCGATTCGCAATTTACCCATTTTGCCTGGCGCAATACCCCAGTCAACAAAGGCGGCATTGGCGAAGTCAAATATACTATTGCTTCTGACGTGGCTCATCATATTTGCCAAGCTTACGGCGTGTTACATTCAGAATCATCTGGCGTTGCATTACGTGGTGCGTTTTTGATAGATAAGAACGGCGTTGTACGCTCACAAATAGTCCATGATTTGCCATTTGGCCGTAATATTGATGAAATAATTCGTATGTTTGATGCTATTGAATTTTTTGAACAGCATGGTGAAGTCTGCCCTGCAGGCTGGCAAAAAGGTGATAAAGGTATGAAAGCAGATCCGGAAGGCGTTGCTGACTACCTAGGCAAACACGAAGAAGAGTTATAAGTTTCACTAAATTATTTCATGTGAATCTCAGGGCATCCCTTGTGGGTGCCCTAATATGAATTGGTATAATGTCATAAAATGGTAGACACAAGGCCTACCTCTACGGATAAAGAATGAAGTTTCAGAAGCAAGTTGGATTTTATAGCTTGATGTTTACAGCAGTTGGCGGCATAGTTGGCTCCGGTTGGTTGTTTGGACCTTTTTATGCTGCTAAACTCGCAGGCCCTGCAGCAATGATCTCATGGCTTTTGGGCGGTTGCCTGATGATGGTCATTGCTTTGACATTCGCTGAATTGGCTACTATGTTTCCGGTTGCCGGTGGCACAGTGCGCTTTGCGCAATTCAGTCACGGCACCTTTGTGAGTTTTACCATAGCCTGGATATCATGGCTGGCGGCTATTATTGTCGCTCCAATTGAAACCATGGCGGCAATTCAATATATTGCCAATTACTTACCAATTCTGGCTCAGTCAACTCATCATACCACTACTTTGACACCTATTGGCATAGCGCTCGCTGCTGGAATTATGCTGATTATGTGCTGTCTTAATTTCATCGGCGTAAGATTTTTTGCTAAAACCAATAACGCCATTGTGACGTGGAAATTAATAATTCCAGCAGCAACAGCAGTAATTCTATTTTGGCATCATTTTGACTTCAGTCATTTCACAAAATTTGGTGGCTTTGCTCCTTATGGCTTAAAAGGCATATTGACAGCATTACCAGCTGCTGGTGTTATCTTCTCATTCATTGGCTATAGCCCGGCAATTCAATTAGCAGCAGAAGCCAAAAACCCACATCGAGCTATCCCTTATGCAATTATTATAGCTATTAGTACCTGTATTGTTTTGTACGTCGTGATTGAGGCGGCTTTTATTGGTGCAGTTAGCTCTTCTAGTTTACAGCATGGCTGGGCCTTGATGCGCTTTGCTGGCGAAGCGGGTCCTATTGCCGGAATTGTAACTGGACTGGGGATTTTCTGGTTTGTGGCAATACTATATGCTGACGCTATTATTTCGCCGTTTGGCACCGCTTATATTTATACCGCTGCAACCGCTAGAATCAACTACGCCATGACCGAGAACGGCTATATGCCGAAGTTTATGCAAAAACTAAATAATAGAGGTGCTCCAGTTACAGCTATTCTCATCAATTTCGCCGTCGGTATGATTTTCTTCTTTCCATTTCCGGGATGGCAGGCAATGGTTGGCTTTTTGGTATCATGTTTTGTAATCGCATATGCAGTCGGACCAATTGCCTGTGTAGCCTTGCGTTACAAAATGCCAGATGCTCCCCGCTCGTTTCGTGTTCCTGCTGTAAGATGGGTAGCTACACTGGCTTTTTATATTTGCAATATGATTGTGTATTGGACCGGCTGGTCAACTGTGTGGCGCATGCTACTAACCATTGCAATTGGTTATATCTTTCTATTTGCATATCGGATCATACAAAAAGAAAAACCTGGTAAACTCGACTTCAACAAAGCTTATTGGCTATTCCCGTATTTCATTGGCATGGGCATAATCTCTTATTTAGGTAATTTTGGCGGCCAAAACATTATTAAATTTGGCTGGGATTTCTTGGTTATAGCTATTTTCAGTACTGCTGTTTTTTACTGGGCAGTGAAGGCAAGCAAACTAAATGAAAAAATTGAGATTGGAAAAATCATTAATTGAGTTTGCTCGTAAATATAGCCTGTGGACCTAATGAGCCGTAGGGGCGAACGGCCGTTCGCCCTTTTTCGAATACCTGCCAATCTAATTCAGGGCGAACGGCCGTTCGCCCCTACATTAAAAACGATTCTGTTATGAATTCAATTCAGCAAAGATATTTAATTCATTTAGCAACTTATCTTTCTCAGCCTGCGGCAAAAATGTCGCTACAATAGAATTCTTTGCCAATTGATAAATATCCTGCTCTGTAAGATCCAATGCTTGCTGAACCGCAATAAAGTTCTCATTGATATAACCACCAAAATAAGCCGGATCATCGGAATTAACAGACGCACAAATATTTTTATCCAACAATGTTTTTACTGGATGCTGTTGCATGTCGTCAATACCTCATAGTTTTAAATTAGAAAGCGGACACATAGTCAATGGCATCTGCTCCTTACTCAATCTTTCGACTAACTTATCATCATCTAAGCATCTATTGCCATGATCAATACGCGATACTTTCAACAGATCTAATGCTTCCCAAATGTACTCAGCTGGTCCCTCTTCACCTGCATGCGCTACTGTTAACAATCCAAGGCCACGAGCTTTGGCAAATACTTCGGTAAATTTACTTGGTGGGTTGTTTCTCTCTACTGAATCCAAACCCACAGCAGTAATCCAGTCTTTAAATGGCAGCGCCTGTTCTAAAGTTTCCATAGCTGCATCAGCACTCATATCACGCAAAAATGACATAATCAAATATGACGAAATCCCGAGCTGCTTTTTACCATCTTCTAAGGCTTTATGTATTCCATTGATAACCGTTGCAAATTCTATTCCGCGCTCGGTGTGAGTTTGCGGATCGAAAAATATCTCGACATGACGCACATTCTGTTGTGCTACTTTTTGCAAGTAGGCATAAGTTAGATCGTAAAAATCCTGTTCATATAACAGCACATTTGTACCGGCATAATAGAGATCCAAAAAAGACTGCAGATCTTCAAACTGATAAGCACTACGCACTTCATCTACTGATTTGTATTTAAGTTTAATATTATTACGTGCGGCAATCTCAAACATTAATTCCGGTTCTAAAGTCCCTTCTATATGTAAATGTAATTCACACTTTGGTATATTTTGAATAAATTCGTTTATATTCATTTCACTCCTTGAAAAATTTAGCAACTTTATGGCAGATAATAAAATGGGTTTGGTAATTTGAAAGTCCTATCTGCATACCCGCCTTTCAAATCACTCCACTGATCACCAATATTTACAATGATGTCATAACCCATATCAGTTATTTGCTGTCTCATTTTTAACTTAAACTGAATTGTATTTAAGCTATTGTATTCGCCTGATTTTAATATTATTTTTTTCCAGCCGGAATAGCCAACATCTTTGAGGTTTTTGATAGTTGCATTTAATTGATATGGCTTACGGCCAGTAATAACAAATATGGTCACGTCATCTTTATTTAATAATTTATATAATTTTAAAGTTCCGGCAATTGCAGGGTCATTAGCTTCATCTTCCTGCTGGCGCATTTGCTTTATACTGCCGCCAAAATTCATGATAACCATTCCAGGATAATTAGACAGCATGGTTTCATCAACATCAAAAACTGCCGCTAATTTTTTCGGATGTGTAGTTTTATTATTCTTCTTGACTCTGTATGCAACATGATCCAGCGCTGCATTTGTTACAGTATTAATATCGTGTTCATACGCTCCTGTATCGTGGTAACGAGTAACAGCCTGGATACAAAAAGAAAGATTTTGTGGCTCATTGGCAAATACTGCTAATGGCAGCAATATAAATGCAATAATATATATTGGTTTAATTTTGTGTATAAATCTCATTTTTCTGGCACCCCTTCATCAAGTAAAATAATGAACAGAATTATAAGTTTATTTTATAGCAAATGCCAATTTTTATGTTAGCACCATCAGCTTTTTCTCAAGCAATTTAAAACCACCAATGATTACGGCATTTATGAGCAAATAAATCACTCCTGCAACTAGCAAAAACATCATTGACTCGTAGGTTTGAGCGATAATCTGGCGCGTGATGCCGGTTAATTCTAAAACTGTAATAGTACTGGCTAATGAAGTTCCTTTTAGGATCATAATGACTTCATTGGAATAAGCTGGTAAAGCGATTCTAATAGCCCGCGGTAATACTACACGCCATAGTGTCTGCAAATATGACATACCCAAAGCTTGGCAAGCCTCTACTTCGCCTTTTGGCACTGAATTTATCGCACCACGAAATAAAACCATAGTATATGCACTAGTATTAATAGCTAGAGCAATAACAGCACAAGCTATGGGCGATTTAAAAATATCCCATAATGGCGTTGCTCTTAGCCAAACAAACTGTCCACTGCCGAAATATATCAGGAAAAATTGCAATAGCATTGGGGTACCACGAATAAAAAACACATAAGCATTGATTGGAAATTTTAAGAACCATAAATTAGATTTATGAGCTAATGTTAGAATAATGGCTATTGTCAGCCCGATTGATACTGACAATACAGTTAGCTCTATAGTTATTGCAGTACCTGATAAAATTTTGGGTAAATATTGTAATATATCGCTTACCATGCTTTACCCTCATATTTGTTAGCGTGTTTGGTTAAAACATTCAGCATTAATTGCGAAATAGTCGTCAAAGTTAAATATATCAAAGCCGCTATAAAATAAAACGTAAATGGCTTGAATGTTTCACTTGCTGCTATCTGAGCCTTGCTCATTAAATCAGCTAAACCAATAAGAGAAACCAAAGCAGTATCCTTCAATAAAACCAGCCACAGATTACTCAAGCCCGGCAGAGCATGACGAAGTGCTTGTGGCAATTGAATATGAAGAAAAACATAGCTTGATGTCATTCCTAAAGCTTGCGCTGCTTCCTGTTGCGCTTTTGGTACTGCTAATAAAGCCCCGCGAAAAGTCTCAGTTGCATAGGCAGCGAAAATGCTACCTAAAGCGATAATACCTGCGGTTATGGCATTGAGCTCAACATAATGATGAAAAATAGCAGTTAATAACGCTGTGCCGCCGAAATAAAATATAAACAGCACAAGCAGCTCGGGTAAACCACGAACAATTGACGTTATAGTAAAAGTCGTGATTTGTACTAGCTTATTTGAACTCAAGCTACCAATAGCACCAAGCAAACCAAATATAAGGCCAAAGACCAATGAGCCACAAGCCACAATAATGGTTAGTTTAGTGCCAAGCAGTAATTGTCCTAAAAAGCCATTCATGCGTTACATCACTCCGTTTTAAAGTATTTATGTTGGATTTTAGCCAAAGTGCCATTGGCTTTAATTTTTGCTATAGCTTTGTTCAAAGCCTGCAATAATTTAGTATTACCTTTTTTCACCGCTATGCCATCACCACTGCCAAAATACTTTTTACTTACAATGTGTTTGCCGATAATGGCAAAACTACTACTCCCAGGCTTTTTGAGCCATATTACTGATAATGGTGTATCACCAAGAAAAGCATCAATACGGCCATTTTTTAAATCCAATAATGCATCTTCGTTGCTTGCATAGATTTTAATCGTTACAACTTTGCCATATACATCACTCAAATAATTCGCAAAAGTAGTACCACCTTGAACACCAATGGTCTTGCCCTGCAAACCAGCTTTAGAAATAGTCAGATTGGTACTTTTGGCCGCAACGAAACTTGCCGTATTAAAATAATAGGGATCAGTAAAACTCACTTGTTTTTCTCGAGCTGGAGTAATGCCTAACGAGGCTATGATGGCATCGAATTTACCAAGCTTTAAACTTGGGATCAAACTATCAAATGGTTGATGCGTAATGGTACATTTGGCGTCAATTTGTTTACACAAGGCATTCATCACATCAACATCAAACCCTTGAATTTTGCCTGCAGGACTAAAATATTCAAACGGCGGATAGGTTGCTTCGGTAGCAAAATTGATAGTTTTAATATTGCCATAGGCGCTGAATATTAACGCTGGAATAAATAATAATGTAATTAATTTTTTCATTTTTCTGCTCCTAAATCAACATCTTAAGTTACTGATTTTAAAAATTGTTGTAAACGCTCAGTCTGGGGATTTTTCAGCATCTCTTTAGCCTCACCCTCTTCGTGTATTTTGCCATGCTCTAGAAAAATCGCGTGTGTTGCTACATCACGGGCAAAAGCAATTTCATGCGACGCAATCACCATGGTCATGCCCTCTTGTGCCAGCAAACGCATAACATTTAGTACTTCAGATACCATTTCAGGATCCAAAGCTGATGTTGGCTCATCAAACAGCATTACCTCTGGCTGCATCATTAATGCCCGCGCAATTGCTACCCGCTGCTGCTGTCCACCAGATAATTGTGACGGATAGCTTTGTTGCTTATGATCCATGCCAACCTTCTTAAGTAGAGTTTCTGCTTGCGCAATAGCTTCATCTTTGGATTGCTTTAGCACATGAATTGGCGCCGTAATTAAATTCTGCAACACTGTCATATGCGGCCATAAATTAAAATGCTGAAATACCATGCCAGCTTTAGCGCGCAAATCATTCAACATTTTTTTGCTTGGATATTTTTTAGTTAATTTTTCATGATCAATAGTAAAACCATTCAGCTGGATAATACCCTTGTCGCCCTGCTCCAATAGGTTAATACAACGCAACAAAGTGCTTTTACCGGAGCCACTACTGCCCAACAAAGCCACCACATCACCTTTTTCAGCTGTGAATGAAATATCATCAAGCACAAGGTGCTCCCCGAATGATTTTTGTAAATTCTTTATCGACAATTTATGCATATTTACACCCTTATAACGAATAAATAATCACTTATAATGAATAATATGTCATATTTTCGCTTTTGTCAACACTTGCATATTAATTTAAATCAGCTACAATACAATGAATATTTATTCAGGATCAGCAACATGACAGATGAAACTAATAAACTAAAGTCACACAGCTTAACAGATGCTTTACACGAACTTCTTACTGAGGGAGCGGCTGGCACGCAGGAAGAGATCTGTCGTATGCTAGAAAACCAGGGGCATGAAGTAAACCAGACCAAAGTTTCGCGCTTATTACGCAAATTAGGAGCGGTAAAAGTTAAAGATGAACGCGGCCAAGTAGTTTATTGGCTACCCAAAGAACCTCCACCACCAGAGACCTCAAGCCCGGTTTCGAGCTTAATCTTTGAAATCATGGCTAATGAGAACATGATTTTGGTTCATACCACTCCCGGGGCAGCCTCACTTGTTGCTAGGCTACTGGATTATAGGCAAAAAGAAACGGAGATCATCGGAACAGTTGCTGGAGACGATACGATTTTTATAGCACCGAAATCCATCAAGACAATTGATAAGACTTTGGCAGAAGTAAAAAGGTTGTTATGGGGACACTAGCTCTTATTATCTGCAGGCAGCCACTTTACGACAAAATCCAGCAAGTCTTCCTGTAGTAGTGGTTTGACTGCAAAATCATCTGCACCCGCTTGATAGCTATCTTCGGCTGCGGACTCCCCATACGCAGTCAAAGCCAAAATTGGAGTATGAACTTTATTTTGGAACTCTATGCGACGAATATCATGACACAAATCAATCCCGCTTTTACCTGGTAAGCCAAGATCAAGCAAAATTACATCATATTTGTGCTTTTTATATAGATCCATAGACTCATCATAGTCAGCTGCCGCATCTACAACAAATTCAGCTCCTTCCAGAATATCTAAGTTTATCTTTTGAATTAATTTATTGTCTTCAACCAGTAGAATACGGAGGTTTCCCACAGTAGCTTTCGGTTTGATTTTTCCTGACTCATCATCAAAGCAAACATCATAAACTCCTGTTTGCCAATAAAGTTTCGCTATATCACGATTGAAATAATTCTTTTTAGATAATGATTCTGGCATTTTGCACCCCTCTTCTGTTTTACTTATTTTATAATAAAAACACACATAGGTAAATAAAACACTCAAGATTTTTGCTAAGAAATCTAGAGAGCGAAATCTCGCAGCTAAATACTTAGACATTATATGAATAATATATAAAAAAACGCACAGTGTAGTAGTTATTGCTTTTTCATTGCAATATCATAGTCTCACCGCCACAGCTAAAATATCAATGGGTCTAAATTCACATTATATGGGAACTTAGACTCTATTACCAAACGAACCAAATCGTATTTCGAGCTACAGCTCAGTCTCTTTTTCATATTATTAACATAATATTCTACCGTTCGTGGCGACAACTCCAACATATCTGCAGTAGCCTTAACCGTCATCCCTCTTAAGAAACATACCATGCATCTGGCTTCCTGCCTAGTCAAGTAGTCTTCCTGTTGCTCATCATCCAAATAGTATCTTTCTTGCGGTTTGTTTTTTTTCTCTTTCATTTTCTCAACTCCGTTATTATTTAATTTTTCAAATCACTATAGTAATAAGTTGAAAACTTTTAAACAGATCTTTATTACCATCCCTATTTAGGATGTATAATCAGGATGACTTTATGAGGGTTGAATTTTTATATATAACATGTGAAACTTAAGTATATGAACCATTAAAAATTGGAGACATGATGTCAAAAGAACATTCAAACACTTCCTTTGAAGCTCATACAGCCAGTATCGAAGAGTTACGCTGGGCTGATGTAAGGGATTCAATAGCTACTATTAATGCAGAACTAGCTGATATAGTAGATTATCTAAAACCTAGTGATGACCTTACGCTATTTAGAGCAAAGTATCCTTTTGGCACAAAAATATCCGATCATGGTATTCTCCATATTCCCAACTCAAACGGCAATATTGTACCAATCTACGATGATTCCATCCCAAAAAACACACGAGACAAACTGTCTTATAATCCCATACCACTGTCATTAGTAACTAAAAATAATTCTGAAGTATTCACAATATCTGACAACAGATTAATACCTCTTAAGATCTTTGAGCCTGGAGAACTTTTTGGCACTTGGGAATTACTTGACCCAGAACCCTTTAAACAACAAGCATATAATTGGAGCTTTAGTGCTGGAGCTCGATCAATTTTCATGCTACCCAAAATAGCTGACGCCTATTCGCACAGTAGATTACGCTCAAAGTACGGGGTAAGCCTCTCTACTCCAAAATACCTATCAGATCATCATGAAATCTTCGCAAAAATAGCGAATCATCGCACATTCCCTTATAAATGGCATAACGAGATAATATTCTTCTCCGATAAATGGCTAAACAATCTTTCGCAGCGCTCTAACATCAAATGGACAGCATTATACTTTCTAATTCTTAAGGCTGCTTGGAACCAATTTTTAAACTGGCGCAGTCAAATAACCACAGAGTTAATTTGGCAATCGTTGTCAGAAGAAATGAGTAGAAGAAACATGCATACTAGGAATTATCTAGTAAACACCGTAAAACATTTAATTACTCTTGGTATTGGCACTACTCCCGCGTTCGTGCCAGCAACAACCGAAGACTCTGCTCCCATTAACGGATTACAAACTGCTTATATTGATGATTACAAACTAAAATATAACCCTACTATTATGATCCCAGCAAGCCTAAATTTTGCTAACCATACCACATCAGAAAACATATATTACTCTTTACAAGACCCATCGCTACTAACATACACAAAAAGCGCCAGCCACTCTCGTAGCGCCATGAAAGACTTGCAAGACATCAAGTACCTTCTGGATGCTTTACTAGATAGATTAAAAAACGACATGCCACCAACATACAAGTTAGTCAACAATCTTAATTTCGAGTATTTTCATACAGAGATTGATCAGTATGGCGACATCATTCCATCTAAAGATATTTCTATAGAAGATAGCAGATTTATCCACTGTGGCAACGACAAAGGAGATACCCTACCTTTTTCTGACTCTGCCTCATTTTTACGAGGGTGTATTCGTATTTCTCGTAGCTACACTTAAGGCTATAACGAAAAGTAATTCTGTACGCTTTCTTGCAACCAACACTCATGCTAAAATCCCCACATGAGCAATACCTTTAAAACTGAAGTTATAAAAACATCGAGTGTAAACAATGCTCGAATCACTAAAATCACCACTCCGCATGGCGAAGTGATAACACCTGCATTTATGCCAGTTGGAACTCGAGCTTTTGTGAATCATTTGACTCCACATGACTTATTAAACACTAATAGCCAAATCATTTTAGGCGGCAATACTTATCACATGCTGGTAAACCCTGGCATGGAGATTATTCAAGCTGCTGGTGGCATGCATAAAATGATGGGCTGGGATAAACCCATGTTAACTGACAGTGGCGGCTTTCAGGTATTTAGCCTATCTAAGAATGGCAAAATTTGTAAGATTGACGCCAATGGAGCTCATTTCAAACACCCTATTACCGGAAAAATTATTAATCTAACACCAAAAACCTCTATTGCAGCGCAAAAAATCATCGGTGCAGACATTATTATGGCTTTTGATGAATGCACACCTGAAAATGGCGGCAAAGAAGCAGCTATAGCGGCAATGGAAAGAACTCATCGCTGGCTGCAACTATCAAAAGAAGAGCACGACAAAGATCCCTGCTCAGCTTATGGCCATAAACAAGCACTATTCGGCATTATTCAAGGCGGTAGTTTTGAGGATTTACGCGAACAGAGCACACAGTTTATTCTGTCCCAAGATTTAGACGGCATTGCCATTGGTGGTGAAGTTATTGGCTTTGATATTCAAAAAACCTGCGAAATTATTGATTGGGTAAGGCCTCAGCTGCCAGAAAATAAAACTCGATATACTATGGGCGTCGGTTTAAACCCACAAGATCTAATCGATGTAGTGGCTAAAGGTGTTGATGTTTTTGACTGCGTAGCTCCAACTAGAAACGCCCGTCACGGCGCGCTTTATCACGGCTATTGTATTGAAGAAAACAACTGGGTTAAATTCAACAGCGAACATAAAAATAGCCGCATTGTTATCAAAAAAAGCATTTATGCAAAAGATGAAAATCCAATTTTAGATGGCTGCGAATGTTATACCTGCCAAAACTTTTCTCGCGCTTATTTACATTACTTATTTAAGACCCAAGCACCACTCTATTTTCAATTAGCTTGCATCCATAATATCCATGTTATGAATCACACCTGCGACTTTATGCGACAACTTATAGCAAATCCCCACGAATAAGATTAAAGAGCCAACTAAGTTTTTATAAAATATATTGCGCCAAAAAGCCATTTATCCTCACAAATAAATCAATAATATACTACACTACACATAAGAGCTATATTGTTAAAGTTGCTTTTGGGGGAATGCAAGTTCATTGCATCTAATTAAAAAAGATATGCATATTAAATGGATGATGTAAGCCTTATGGATGCTCAATCAAAAATCCGCACTAAATTATTAGGCATTCTGCTGATTGCCCTGCCTGCTGCTGGCACCTTATGCATAGACATGTACTTACCAGCCTATAACAGCATGGCCCATACTTTTCATGTGTCTGCAGGCGTCATTAATCTTTCAATTGCCATATACTTGATAGGGTTTGCTCTAGGACAACTAATTTACGGGCCATTAGCAGATCGATTTGGCCGCAAAAAGCCTTTGATCGCCGGACTAATACTCTTCGCTATAGCCAGCCTTATATGTGTATTTGCACCAAATTTCGACATTTTCTTAGTTGGCCGACTATTACAAGCTATAGGTGTCAGCAGCAGCATGGTCTTATGCGCCACCATCATAACCGACCTTTATGCTGAAGCAAAACGAACTCGCATGCTGGCATTAACACTGGCAGTAAAAATAATATCGCCTACTCTTGCTCCCTTGCTTGGCGGTTTGATCATAGCAAAATTTCATTGGCAAGTGATCTTTTTGGTATTAGCTTTGATTGGCAGTCTTATGCTGATAGCGGTATTCTACCTGATCCCTAAAACCACAGCCGTACAAAACAAAAACGCATTGCAACTATCACTACAGTATATGAATTTAAAGCGCGTACTTAAGAATAGGTTGTTTATAGGTTATAGCATTGGCCTCGGCCTTGTATACGCTGTGATATATGCATGGATTACACTATCACCAGGATTATTAATAACTCATTTTCATGTATCACCACAACACTTTGGCTTGTATTACATGTTTCCCGCGCTAGGAGCAACTATTGGGGCCTTGACGATTGCCAAATTCAGCAACAAATGCTGTTTAATCAAACACAGTTTCATGGCCCTGAGTATCACCACGCTCTTCGTTCTTTTGTTTGCGCTACTGCATAACCACATAGCCACCCCTTTAATACTAGTGCTTCTTGTGGCAGGCATATTTTTCGGCTGTGGAATGTGTCGCCCATTGTTAACCTCAGGCGCGCTAGGACAGTTTGCTGACATAAGAGGATTTTCTTCGAGCATCATTGGATTTATTCAGACAATTTTTGGCGCCGCAATGGGGTTAATTACAGGCATTATATACCACGTCGATATGCCTACTACAATATTACTATTGCTAATACCAGCAGTATTGGCGCTGCTTGCATATGCCTATGCAGTTCTTAAAGTAAAACATATAAAGTTATTACTTCCAAGATATGCCTCGTAAACGAGCCAGCAAACTCTCCAGAATTTCCAAACATATTCTTATTCGCATAATCTCTAATAAAAATATCACCTTCTCTGATAATTTATAAAATAATGTACTATACTTTATTTAAGAAAATAGGGAATCGTTTTGGGGAGATCTGATTTTAACGGATTAAATTAAGAGTTTTACATCTAGATGAAGGATTGTAGGGCACATGGAAACTAAACCAAACCTCAGCACTAAATTACTAGGCATACTACTGGTTATTTTACCTTTAACCGGTACGTTATGCATAGATATGTATTTGCCAGCTTATCACAGCATGGCGAACACTTTTCATGTGTCTGAAAGTGCCATTAATTTAACAATTGCTATTTATCTAGTGGGATTTGGTCTGGGTCAACTAATATATGGGCCATTGGCAGATAGATTTGGCCGTAGAAAACCCCTGATCGGCGGATTAATATTATTCTGCTTTGCTAGTCTTATCTGTACATTTGCCCCCAACTTTACCGTTTTTTTACTGGGGCGCCTACTGCAGGCAATGGGAGTCAGTGGCTGCATCATTTTATGTTGTACTATCATAACTGATATTTATAGCTCTACTATGCGCACTAGAATGCTAGCATCAATAGCAGCCGCAAAAATATCCTCACCAGCTCTTGCCCCCTTGCTTGGAGGGTTAATTGTAGCAAAATCGCATTGGCAAATGATTTTCGTAGTCCTCGCACTATTTGGCAGTCTTATGCTTGTAGCAGCATGGTACTTAATTCCAGAAACCTGCACCAATCCTAATAAACATGCGCTTAAACCCTCTCAACAATATTTGAATTTAAAACGCATACTGAAGCATAGGTTTTTTATTGGCTATACCTTAGGTCTTGGGTTTTTATCTGCCGCAATATTCGCCTGGGTCTCATTATCACCTGATATTTTGATGAACCATTTCCATGTGTCACCGCAACATTTTGGCCTATTTTTCCTAATCCCGGCTATTGGCGGATCCGCCGGCGCATTACTTACTGCCAAATTTAGTAAAAAGTTTTGCATAGTTAAACATACTCTTTTCGGTTTAAGCCTAATGCTGGTTTTTGCCATCGCATTTGCTACCTTGCAAGATGTAATCACCGTACCATTGATACTAGTATTGTTTATAACGGGTATCTTTTTCAGTATTGGTATTGCGCGCCCATTAATGTCTTCAGGTGCGCTAGCACAATTTTCAGACATCGGAGGCTTCTCATCCAGCATAATAGGTTTTGTACAAACATTCTTTGCTACTACTATGACCATTATTACCAGCATTCTCTTTCATGCCAGTATAGCTACTACAATACTACTACTGCTCATACCAATAACTCTTGCCGTAGTTGCGTACCTGTATGCAGTGTTGAAACCAAAGCATTTGAGGTTTATGATACCCCGGTTCGCCGTTCAAAGTGATTAATTGTCTGAACTATGATTTCACTGATTAACTGTCTGAACTATGATTACACTGATTATATGATTTACTGTGATTTTTTGATGTTGTGCATTAAGCGTTTGAATTGCAAGCTTTTACTTCCAAAGTTTATAAGCAAACCTATTTCCATACTATAGGCCTCTAAATAATTAATTGCTTGCGCCAAATGCACATCTTCTAATTGTATTATAGCTTTCAACTCAAGCATGATTTTTCCCTCAACAAAAAAATCTACTCGACGGTTACCAATTTTTTGTTCTTTATAGTAAATATCCATTTCATGCTCA
>SDBS01001997.1_pt1 | contig 20524 bp, 16 predicted proteins | sample 2277091 | NCBI WGS metagenome assembly SDBS01 (sample SAMN10404972, study PRJNA504765) | marine sediment metagenome | isolation source: marine sediment core GS10_PC15, 163 cmbsf | place: Arctic Ocean: Southern Knipovich Ridge | collected 2010 | reverse complement strand
TCATTGATCTGAAGTGTTTCATTATCTGTACAATTTCTTCGAACGTTGGTTCTACTACATAACCAGCAGCAGAAGCATTAGCAAAACAGATAGGGCAAGTAAGATTGCAACGATTTGTCACATCAATTAAACAAATATTCGGAGCACTTTTGTGATTGGTACATAGCCCGCAATCATAGGGACACCCCTTTTTCTGATCCTTAATCCCAGAGGAGGTGTATTCGGGCTGAGTAGAATTATTTTGGGTGGAACCAATATCAGTTGTAAATGATTGTTGCCAAATATAATCCTTAGAGTTACTGGATAATTTATCCTTGAATTCTCCATGATCCTTACAATTCTTTCGCATCATTACAAAATCAGTTTCTGGATCCACATAAATTTCTGCCTTAACATGCTGAACACATTCTGGACAAATGCTTGTTGTTGTACGAATAATTTCGACAGAATCATTTTTGACCTTGTCAGTAATTCCTTCAGTCATGAGTATTAAAATCTCTTATTAGTTTATTAAATATTTAATTTAACTATTAAATAATAATTTATTTAAATAGATACGTCACTAATATTTCATTATGTTTTTAAATTTCTGCATTGTTTATAACTATTATCAGTATTATTAATAAATTAGGCTTATTTTAATAAATTTGAACAAATAAATTCAAGGTGTAGTCGGTTTCTAAGAATAGAATAAAAAATTGTATGTGAATTAACAATTTTCAAATTTAAATTGAAGTTAGAAAATTTAGAATTGGATTAGAAAGGCAATTAGAAAAAAAAAAGGTAAAGATGCGAATTATATTTTTGGGAACAAATGGTTGGTATTCATCAGACATGGGAAATACTGTTTCAATTTTAATTGAAACTAAAAAGTATTATATTATTTTAGATGCTGGAGACAGTCTTAATAAAATTGATAATTATATTAAAGATACGAAACCAATTCTCATTTTTCTCAGTCATCTTCATCTTGATCATATAATAGGCTTTCATTCATTTGCTAAGTTCCGTTTTAATCAGATAATTAATATCTATGGATTAAATGGTACAAAAAAAGGAATAGAAGACATAATAAAACATCCTTACTCTTCTCCATTTGCAGATTTACCCCTAAAAATAAAATTCCACGATTTACAAGAAGGTAGACATGATATTGGAATCCCTATTACCTGTAAGCTTTTAAAACATGCAGATCCTTGCTTAGGATATCGATTTGAAATTGAAAATAAGGTAATCACATACTGCACTGATACGGGGATATGTCCAAATCTATACGATCTTGCAAAAAATGCAGATATTTTTATTTCAGAGTGCTCATATAAATCAGGGCAAGAAGAGTGGGGGTGGCCTCACCTAAAACCGGATGAAGCTGCAGAGATTGCCTTAAAGGCAAACGTAAATAAATTAATTCTTATACATTTTGATGCTAGTACTTATACAACAATTAAAGATAGGGGAGAAGCTGAAGAAACTGCAAAAAAGATTTTTCCAAACACTTTAGCTGCGTATGATGATTTAGAGATCGGTATAGAATAATCTGGAGGAACCCCCTTCTGTAAATGGAATAATAACTATCATTTTTCTAAGCGCATGCTCTCTAAAACGATAATTCATATAGTTTTAAATTAATTAAGATAAAGTGCAGTTTTTACGTAAATTTTATTATTTTTCCTCAATATTTTTTTATTATTACCTTATTATTGTTGTAAATAAGAAGGAAAATTACTGAAAAAATAGATTTAAAATGAAATGGAAAAAAATTTTATTTTTAGTTGCTAATTTTAATACCACTGGTTATGATTTTTACGATTCTGCTTTCCCACCTTTAGCTCTTGAATATATTGCCGCATATGTAGAAGATTTGGTAGAGGTAAAGATCATAGATTCTAAAGCCGCTAATTTAAACCTTTTAGAAGTTAAAAAAAAGATTAAAGAGTTTAAACCTGACATAGTAGGCTTATCCGTTCCAGTTACAAGTGCAATAGATGTAGTTCTCAATCATGCTAGAGTTGCAAAATTATGTGGGGCAACAACAGTAATAGGAGGATGGCATCCTACTTTAGCCGTCGAACAAACCTTATCTTCTCCTTGGATTGATATTTTGGTGAGAGGAGAAGGAGAATTTACATTCCGTGAACTTATTCAGAAGGGATCTCCTGAGAATGTTGATGGATTATCATATAAAAAGAATGGAAATATAATCCACAATCCAGATAGACCACATCTGAAAAATTTGAATGAGCTAAAATTACCCGCTCGTCATTTGGTTGAAAAATATAATTATAAAATATTTAACATGAACTGCGATGCAATAGAAACCTCACGCGGTTGTCCTCAAGCATGTAAGTTTTGTAGTACTAACGTAGTCTATGGTCGAACGTGGAGAGCTAGGTCAGTTGAGAGTATTATCCAAGAATTAGAAATAGTGGCAAAAAATAAAAAAATCACAGATGTGTTTTTCGTTGATGATAATATTCTTGTTAATATGAAACGTGTTGGGGAATTATGTATCGAGATTATTAAACGTAAAAGAACGGGAAGAATTAGAAAAAATTTACATTTCTTTTTTCAAGGACGCTTGGATTCAATGGCCAGACGTCCAGGAATCATTAAATTGATGGCCGAAGCGGGATTTTGGCTTGTATTAGTAGGTGTTGAAGCTACTGATGACAAAAGATTGAAAGCTATTAATAAAGGATGTAATATGGATCAAATTAAGAAGGGTATAGAAATTTTGCATAAAAATGGTATTATAGTTATGGGAAATGTTATTTTAGGAGTAAATATAAATGATACTTTGGATGATATTCTTACCTGCATTAATATAACTGGAACATTGACTTTAGATTTACCAAGTTTTACACTATTAACACCGTTCCCTTCAACAGGTTTTTACGATGAAATGAAGAAAAAGAAACTTCTCCTCACAGAAGAATACAGCCAATATAATTGGCTTAATGCTGTTATTAAAACTGTTAACTTATCACCTGAAGAATTAAGAAAGCTACTCTTTCTTGGATTTTATGCGGTTGGATATTATGCTGGAAGTTTTAAAAATAAAATAAAATTATTTCGTAGAACTGTTGGTTCCAGAGGATATTTATATGTATTACACCCCACAAGAATTTATCGTTCACTCAAATCTTATCTTAAATGGAAGAAAATCGTCCTTAATAACCTAGATGGAATTAAAAAGCGGAAAATAAAACAAATGAGATCGGGTAATCTAAAACAAATGGAAGGTATTAAAAGTGAATTAATCAAACCCATGATGTAAAAAATGGAGAAAGAAATTTTTTCAAATCAGAATCTTCGTTGGAAAAAAATATTACTTATTAAACCGAATTATAGAACAATTGGTTGGGATTATTATAACATGGATTTTCCTCCAATTAATTTAACTTATATAGCTGCCTATTTAACTGATTTAAATGTTGAAGTTGAAATTCTTGATACAAAGGTACGAAACTTATCCAATTCTCAAATTAAAAAAAGAATTGAAAAATTTAATCCCGATATAGTTGGAATTTCTGTTTTTGTAACAGCAGCTTTAAAAAGTTCATTTAATATAGCAAAAATTGTAAAAGAGGTCAATCCAAATTGTCTTGTTATATTTGGTGGTCGACATCCCACTTTTGAACCCGATTCAACATTAAATTTCAAAAAAGTTGATATAATAGTAAGGGGAGAAGGAGAGTTAACCTTTAGAGAATTAGTAACTAAGGGTACTCCTGAAGCTGTAAACGGGATTTCCTATAAATCTAATGGAGAGGTAATTCATAATCCTGATAGACAATTAATAAAAGATTTTAAAAACATAAGATATCCAGCAAGAGCACTAACAAGGAATAACAAATATAAAATATTTGCAGAGAGATTAGAAACCGTGGAAACTTCTAGAGGTTGTCCTTTCAAATGCAAATTTTGTGCTACTCATGCCTTCAATAATCAATTATGGAGACCACGACCAATTGAAAAAGTCATAACAGAATTAAAAATGATTTCTCAAAACAGAAAAATTAAAGAAATTTTTTTTGTAGATGATAACTTAACGGCCAATACTAAAAGAATTGAAAATTTGTGCGATAGAATAATTGAATGCAAACAAAATAAGGAAATTAATGATTTTAAATTTTTTGCGCAAATTAGGGTAGACTCTATCGTAAAATCACCTCAAATGGTAGAAAAGATGGCTAAAGCTGGATTCTGGGTTGTTTTTATAGGAATTGAAAGTGTCAATGAAGAATCTCTTAAGGAATCAAGAAAAGGATTTGAATTTAAAAAAGTAACTGAAGCGCTTAAAATTTTACATGCTAATAATCTAATTGTAATAGGGAATTTAATTATTGGGATAGATTTAGATGAAACCGAGGAAGAAATAGTAAAAGAAATTAAATTTATGAAAAATGTGGATGTAGATGTAGTGAGTTTTGTACTATTAACTCCCTTTCCTGGAAGTAGTATAGTTGAAGAATTACAAAGTCAAGGTTTAATTGTTTCTAAAGATTGGTCTAAGTATACAGTTTTTTACCCTGTTATTAAAACTCGTCAATTAAGCTCAAAACAATTACATAATCTTTTATATTTCTCTTTTAGAGAATTAAAATATGTTAATAATTTGAAAGGTTTAGCTAATCGCGTATTTAAAACTCGAGGATGGCGATTTTCTTTTAACCCGAGGAGAATATTAACCTTTATTAATTCTGGCTTAAAAATGAGAAGTTTATTCAAAGACTTCAAGAAAAGCTGAAATCTCTTTCTTTAGTATTTTAATAATAAGATTAACTGATCCAAGTTAATTTCTAAACTTCTAAAACGACAGAAAATTAAAAGAGTGACTCCTGTCCTACAAGACGCAAATAAGCGTCGAAACAAAATAGGGTTAGGAGGGCGAAATCAGAGTGTAAGAATTTACACTACCAAAAGACAAAAATCCAGGGTGTAGGCAGGAGTCATGGTTTTAAATTTTTTACATTTATTATAGAGGGTGATTTCCTCTGTTTTTTTACATTTTATTAAGTGAAGTTTACATCAATCCTTTTATCTTAAGAGTTATATATCATTAGAAGTTTATAAATTAATTTGTTAAATTTGTAAGGATATTTCGCGTAGCAATTATGAATTATAGAAAAGAAAGATTAGAATAAAAATGGATTCTTAAATATTTATAATAAAAAAATTTAATCTCAATTATGTCTTATAAGAGTGATAAAGTACAAAGTGTGGGAAGACCTGAACCAGAATTTAAGTTTAATATTGGAACTGTAGTTTTTATAATTATAGGTTTTATAGTCTCATGGTGGAATATGTTAATAATCTTTAATTCTATGCAAATCTGGTCGTATTTGTCAATTATTTTTACAACTATAATCCCTACAATAATTATTGCATTAAAGTATCGACTTTGGGGATATGGATATTTGCTTGGATTTGCAATTGCAGGGATTCCATTCTCAATAATGGAAGATCTTTTTGTAGGTTGGTATACATTTGCTACGGCCATATTTATCTTTATAATATTATGGTTGGTTTTTTGGACAGCGTGGAGATCTCTTTCATCAATAAAACAAGTTTAACCCTTTGAGATTGAAGTATGTAAAGATTAACAAAGAGAGTCCTATAAGATTATTATTTGCTTACACTTTATACACTTTTTACCCTCTAACTTCACTTTTTTAGCGCATTCTAAACAATAGATTGTTTTACAAGAGGGACATGTGTACTCTTCACCTTCTATATCACCTTTATGGAAAAGACAGAAATTTTCCTTTATTTTAACTGAAGGAGGCAATACCGGTGGCAGTGGTTCTTTTTTTTCGCCCATTATATCACTTTGTCATAAATTCTTGTTTATTAATTTTGAGTTAATATGCAACTATAAAGTAATGTATTAGAATTTTATATTATTTTAAGTTAAAGTGGGGATATCTTCAATATCTACACTAATAACATTTGCAACGGCCATAAATTTATCTTTAATAACTTCTGCGGAGTGTTCATTGGATTCTATTGATTCCCCAATAATATATGTTTCATAAAAACAATTTTCCATTTCATAACATAATCCAGTAGTATGTAAGATATCTTTACTCAGGTTAAGGTTATTTAACACATTTGAGATGCCTTTCACTAGTTCTGGGGAAAATTCCTTTAGTTTCACTAGAATTTTTTTAATATTTCGATTTTTTGTTGGGAAACAACTTATTTTAACAACATCTTCTCGTGATATAAAAATCAACAAATAGAACGGTGAATTCAATATTTCTCCCTTAATCTCTGAAGGAAATAGGGGATTACTATTTAATTCATTATTGGTCAATGTAAGACCAACAGATATTTTATTTTTTTGGACAGAATTATCAGTTTCCATAATAATCAAAAAAATGAGTCATTAACAGTAATATTTTAGTGAAAATATATAAATTTTTTTTATTTAATATTTTTAAATTTTTTGTATGTTTTAAACATTTTACTTATAGAGCTAAATTTCTCCTTTATCCTCTTTTTAATTATTAGATTCAGTAAGTAATTAGAAAAAAAATAGGTGTTACTAGAATAATATTTATATTTTAAATGTAAAACCATTTTTCATCAATTAATAATACCAAAAATTAAACTATCGCAAATTTTCCTAATTTTTAGTTTTATTATGAATTTTCTTGAAGGTGTTGATGGTGGTACATAAAAAATTTGGTTTTAGTCTTGAAAGAATAAACTCTAGTGATTGTAGATTTCATGCAATATATTTCTTAGATAATGAGACTGGGTCTTTACTTGTTAGTAATAGATATTCTAATAATATTAGTTTTTTAAGAGATGATCTCATCTGCAGTTTTTTAAACGCAATTAATCTATTTATAACTGAATTAAAAGAAGGTTCAAAGGAAGAGCTTCGAGAAATAAATTTTAGAGATACGAGAATACTATATGAAAGAGAGGGTCGATTATTGGTAGTTGCTATAACTAAAAAAACAAATTTGCAAATCGAGCGGGGAATATTACGTGAAATTGTCGAAGATTTTTATATCAGATTTAAGAATTTCATAAATAATTTCGATGGTGCAATAGACCCCGATGTTTTAAGTTATAAAAAAAGACTAAAGAATATAAATTTAAACTCTTTGTTTAAATTTGATATCCACATTTGAATTAAGAAGTTTATTCCGCCTGATCGTCTTCCTTCTTAATTTTATCAATTTCAGTTTCAAATTTTTCAACAATGTTTCTTGCATCTGTCTTAATTTCTATGCGTTTATCTGTAATTTCTTTTTGTTGATGAATCTGATCTGCTTGCTTAATTATTGAACCCTCAATTTTCTCAGCTGCACCAGAAATGTCGGGATGAAGAGCAGTCCGTTTCTCATCTAATTCTCGTTGTTTTCCAATCCTATAGGCTTTCTCACCAATAGAGCCCTCAATTTTCTCAGCTGCACCTTCAATATCGGGATGTAACTCAGCTCGTTTCTCATCTAATTCACGTTGCTTTTCAACTCTGAAGGCTTTCTCACCAATAGAGCCCTCAATTTTCTCAGCTGCCCCAGAAATGTCGGGATGAAGAGCAGTCCGTTTCTCATCTAATTCTCGCTGTTTTTCAACTCTAAAAGCTTTCTCACCAATAAAACCTTCAATTTTCTCAGCTGTCCCAGAAATATCGGGATGAAGAGCAGTCCGTTTCTCATCTAATTCTCGCTGTTTTTCAACTCTAAAAGCTTTCTCACCAATAGAGTCTTCAATTTTCTCGGCTGCTCCTTCAATATCAGGATGTAATTCAGCTCGTTTCTCATCTAATTCACGTTGCTTTTCAACTCTGAAGGCTTTCTCACCAATAGAGCCCTCTATTTTCTCAGCGGCCCCAGAAATATCGGGGTGAAGAGCCGCCCGTTTCCCGTCTAATTCACGCTGTTTTTCAACTCTAAAAGCTTTCTCACCAATAGAGCCCTCAATTTTCTCAGCTGCCCCAGAAATATCGGGGTGAAGAGTCGCCCGTTTCTCGTTTAGTTCACGCTGCTTCTCAACCCTAAAGGCTTTCTCACCAATAGAGCCCTCAATTTTCTCAGCGGTCCCAGAAATATCGGGATGTAATTCTGCTCGTTTCTCATCTAATTCACGCTGTTTTCCAATCCTAAAGGCTTTCTCACCAACCGAGCCCTCAATTTTCTCGGCTGTTCCATCGATATCAGGATGTAATTCAGCTCGTTTCTCATCTAATTCTCGCTGTTTTCCAATCCTAAAGGCTTTCTCACCAACCGAAACCTCAATTTTCTCGGCTGTTCCATCGATATCGGGGTGTAATTCTTTTAATTGTGTTTTTGTTTCTTTTTGACGATCGATTCTAAATGCTTTCTCATCAATCGAATCAGATATAAGTTCTTTACCCTCTTCAAAAGCTTTTTTTCTTTCCTCTTCAGTCCATTTTAAGTAAGCGTCCCTTTCTTCCTTTTCCTTCTTGTAAATATCATCTACAAGTTTTTTTTGTTGTTCTATTTCCTCACGAGTAAAAGATTTTTCATTTTCACCCAAAATTCTCACTTAAGTAAAATAATTTAAATTCTATTATTTTTAATTATAATATCAAATTTCGTATTTAATTATTTTTATGTTGTTACTTTAAGAGTGGTTTAAGAAAGTAAAAAAAATCGGGCATTACACAGACAAAATTTAATTACACATTAGTTATTTTATCGGTACAGGTTCGAATGAATCATCAGGTATATGCTCCATTAAACTTAACAATGTAAATTTCATTGTAAGCATCTCCATAACGTCTAAATGAATAATTTTAGATTTATCAGATTCTTTTGTTAAATTATATTTTAGAAGGATTCGATCGAATTCCATATTTAATTGTTCTTTTAACCCTTCTTGATTATCTAGACTAATATCTCGAGAGTTTAACCATGTATTGATTTCCTTTTTAATCTTTAACTCAATTTCATCATTCAATTTGTAAGTAACCTCAACTGAATGATCAATTTTTAACTTATCTAGATATGTAATATCTTCATACATAGGTTTTAATAACAATCCTATGTTCATGATTAATGGTTGAGTTTGGAGTTTTTCTAAAGAACCTGATAAGTATTCTAGAACTTGATCTTTTTGATTAATTTGTGAGTAATTAATGTATTGTTGAATAAAATGCATCATAGAATTTTTGATCAATAATTCCTCGAACTCATATATATTGTCTAGTTTAATTTCAAGTGTATTATTAATACAGGAATATAAAGAACTCATAAAAGGTGTTATTTCTTTAAATGGGGTGAATTTATTGATAAAACTTAAGATCTCCCCCACAATTTCAAGTTTATTTTCTTCTGGCTCTGATTTAAAAATATGATTGATATTTCGTTCCAGATCAAACTTGTCGTCAGAAATGGACAAGAATTGCTTTATCTCAGAATAAACAGAACTTAAATCCACAAATATTTAGTTGTTAATTATCTTTAAAAAAATTTATTTTTTTTTGAGAAATTAGATTTAAAAAAAATATAGGATATTTCAAAATGAAAAAAATTATATAAAAAGCTAAATTTCAAATTTTAAGTATATTTCATTTTGTAAAAAAATATTTCTTCTTGCGACAATAGGATTAATGTGGCCAAAACATTTTAATTTTTTTGGAAACTTCATGCGTGAGTTAGCTACATTATTTATATTTAATACGCTTAAAAATTATCCAAATGGTCTTACTTATTATGATTTAAAACAGTATGGCGAGATTCCTCACTCTAAAATATATCGAATGATGAAGAAGTTAGAGGAAAAAGGAGACCTCATTAAAAAGGATGGTATTAGTGTCGAAACTGGAAGACCTAAGCACTTATTTTTTCTATCTAAACAAGGAGAAACAAGACTTGGTGATCTTAGGGAGAACCTTGGAAAATATTTTAAATTTATTAAAGAAAGATTTCCTCCTGCAAATGAAAAATTTGATCATAAATCTTTCCTAAAAGAAGCAACTTTTAAAGTTTGGAGTAGTCCAGTAGAACACATTATGCAGAAAGATATCTCCGATGAAAAAAAATCTAAAATCCTATCGAGGATGGAATCAGACTTAACTAATATGCTTGAAAAAATCCGAAAGGAAAAAAAAAGATTAGGAAGCTTTCAGAATGAATTAAAATAACAAAATAAACGAAAAAATAAAAAAAGAGATGTTCAATTAAATGGGTTCCGTTAAAATGATATTTAAATACTGGCTAAAATCTAATAAGGAATTCTGGGTTTCCGCAGCTTATCAGATTTTAGCTACAGTGCTTGCTTTATTTACTCCACTCTTCATAGGGAAAATCATAGGTGGTTTAGATCCAAATAATTTAATACTTACCACTGGTATGGATTTATTATTTTATTTTGTTCTTATTTTAATTTTCGGATTCTTAAGTTTCTTTGCAAATAGAGCTGGAAGACTTCAGGGAGCTGTTGTGGCTTCTGCTGCAGCTTATTACCTGCGTGCGGACATTAATAATGCTATTTATCGTCAATCTTTTTCTTACTTCGATAAAACGGAGACGGGGCAATTAGTTGCGAGAGCAACTTCAGATGTTGAAGAAACTCAAATGATTTTTGGAATGGGTTTTGCTCTAGGTCTTTCAGGAACGATCCAATTAATTGGAGTAATTTTTGTGACAGTTTTCTTAAATTTCCAGTTAGCTTTAATTTTTATCATTATAATACCAACTTCGCTTTTAACATCGTTAATATTAGCGAAAAAGATGCGACCTATATATTATGAGACCAGAGAAAGCTTCGGAGAATTAACAAACACTATTCGTGAAAATATAATAGGAGCTCAAGTTGTACGTATGTTCAGCAACCAAAATAAAGAACGGAGAAAGTTTGCAACTAATAATAAGAGATTTTTCAACGCTAGCGTGAGAACAGCTAAGCTAAATTCATTATACATGCCAGTCAATTATGTAATAATTGGTTTTACGATGATTTTCCTGCTATTTTTAGGGGGAAATATGGTTATCCAAGGACAAATACAGTTGGGTACTTTAGTGTCATTTCAAGGTTATCTTGCAATCATGCTCTTCCCATTAGTCATGTGGGGTCAAATCATGATGATGTATGTACAAGCTGATGCTGCTCTGTCACGAATTAGGGAGGTTTTAGAATCAACTCCTGATGTAAAGGATTTACCTGGTGCTATTTCTATTAAAGAAATGAAAGGAGACGTGAAATTTGAAAATGTAACTTTTGGTTATACGTCTGAACATAGAGTTTTAAAAGAAATTAACTTTGAAATTCCAGCTGGAAAAAAATTAGCAATTATTGGTACAACTGGGTCTGGTAAATCAACTATAATTAATTTATTACCCCGATTTTACGAAATTAACTCTGGGATGATAAAAATTGATAATATTAATATCCAAAAATATTTATTAAAAGATTTACGGAAAAATATTGGAATTGTATCCCAAGAAACATTCCTCTTTAATAAAACCATTGGAGAAAATGTTGGTTTTGGAGTAGAAAACGCTACTCAAGAAGAAATTGAAGAAGCGACAAAAGTTGCCAACCTCCATGATTTTATTACTTCCCTTCCAGAGGGATATGACAGTCTTGTAGGAGAAAGGGGAACTCGCTTATCTGGAGGGCAAAAACAGCGCCTTTCCATTGCCCGTGCTTTAATCACAAAACCAAAAATATTAATTTTTGATGATTCAACGAGTTCTGTAGATGTTGAGACAGAATTCAAGATCCAAGATGCTTTGGAAAGAATAATGAAAGATACAACTACATTTATCATTACCCAGCGTATTTCTACGATCCGAAATGCAGATAAAATATTAGTTTTGGATAAAGGACGAGTTGTAGGTTACGGAACACATCAAGAATTGTTTGTCAAAAATGTATTATATAAACAAATTTACGAGACCTTGTTTCATAAACAGAAATCCAATACAGGAGTTAAGAAAATGACAATAAAAGGAGGAATTTAAAATTGAGTGTAAAAGAACAAAAATTTAAAAAAGAACCCGAGAAGGAAATTCGCCAACCTATGGCAGGAGGCCATGGACGGTTTTTGTTTGATGAAGACAATAAAAACTTGGATAACCCTAGGAAAATTCTTTGGAAATTTCTATTTTCCTATCTAAAGCCTTATCGAGGATCTTTTATACTGTTTACACTTTTATTGCTAATAGGTTCGGGTATCCAATCAATAAGTCCGATTATCTCAGCAAATATTATTGATTTTGGAGTTATAGCTCAAAATCCTCAGTTCGTTCTTAACATGAGCATATTTTATTTAATTTTAATGATTTTTATGGCAATTTCCACATATATATCACAATATGGGATGGCAAAAATATCTCAGAATGTTGTATACAAAGTAAGAAATGATTTATTTTTTAAATTGCAGGATATGTCTATGACTTATTTTGATCAACATCCTTCTGGAGATATTATTTCAATTACAACAAATGATATTGATCAATTGAATCAATTAGTAGGAGGGCAATTTGTAATGATTATAATCGGTTTTTTATCAATTGTACTTTCAATAGTTATCATGTATATCCTCAACCCACTTCTAGCTACTATTGGTTTAGTGATATTTCCAATATTTGTGATAATGCTAAAATTATTTAAAAAAGTTATTACTGGTGTATTTAAAAAGACGAGAGAAAGCATTAGTAAAGTTACATCTTCTATACAGGAAAATATTGCAGGAGCTAAAGTAGTACAATCATATGGTCAAGAAAAGAAGGCAACATCTGAATTTAATGAGGCTAATGAGGAAAATTATAAAATTATGTTGAAAGTAAGAAGAATAATGTCAGTTTTCTTTCCTTTAATAGGTTTAGTCACTTCAATAATTACAGCAAGCGTTATTTTTATAGGAGGGTTCGCTATTTTGGGTAATGTATCTATCCTAGGCATCATAGTTTCGGTAGGCGTTTTATCTGCTTTTATTGGCATTTTGGCTCAATTCTTTCGCCCTTTCATGAGTTTAATGCAGGTTCAGCAAATTATTGAAGCAGCTTTAGCAGCTACAGATAGAATTTATTCTCTATTACAAGGAAGAGTAGAAATCCCTAATCCCGAAAATCCTGAGAGTTTCTCGGAGATTAATGGAGAATTAGAGTTTAAGGAAGTAAGTTTTGGATATATTTTTGAAAATGGAGATGGTCAAAAAAACAAAAGTACACAGAATTTAAAATCGCCTAAGAACATGATGGAACAAATGATGCAACAAAATCCAATGATGAAAAAAGCATTCGATGCCATTAAAGCATACCCTGAACCTTATTCTTCATTTATGTTAAAAAACATTATGAAAATCCCAGCTAATATTCGGCAGAAACTATTTATGAACTTAATGGGGAGTAACCCTAAGGATATTCCCCAAAAAATTGATAATATCCTTTCAGAATTCCACTTTGCAGTACCTAATACAGAATTGGCGAAAAATCACCCAGAATATAAAACATCATTTGATGAACCTGAGAAAGATATCGAAGTAGAAACTCAAATACCCCAATTGAATACGATGCAAAAAATGATGCAACAGAATCCCATGATGAAAAGAGCAATGGATGCCATTAAAGCATACCCTGAGCCTTATTCTACTTTCATGTTAAAAAATATGATGAAAGTTCCACCAAATATTCAGCAAAAGCTATTCATGGGCTTAATGGGAAGCAAACCAGATGAGGTTCCTCTAAAAATTGATAGAATTCTCTCAGAATTCCAAATTGCAGTACCTAATACAGAAATGGCAAAAAATCACCCCGAATATGAAACTTCATTTGACAAAAAACCTGGAAAAGATCATGGAATGTCTGCAGGAGGGATGATGCCCATGAGTCCGGAATTTATTTCAATGATGGCTAAAAATTTAGGAAAAATGCTGAGCGGTCAATCAAGTAAAATGCAATCTGGAGGGGGAGGAATGGGAGGAGAAGGAGGAGAAGGAGGAGGCATGATGGGTGGTGGTATGAATGCACCTTCCCCTCAAGCGCTTGCTCGTATGCTCGCAAATATGCCTATTGCTGATGAGATTTTTCAAGATTTTCCACAAATTGTTAAAGAAGCGATTAAAGAACAAAAAATACTTATCCAGCATGAACAGTCAAAAGGTTACGTATTAAAAGATATAAATTTTAAAATAAAAACAGGAACTACTTTGGCTATTGTGGGAGAAACAGGAGCAGGAAAAACAACTATAATCAAATTAATATCTCGTTTTTATGATGTTAATAAAGGAAGTGTTCTGATTGATGGAATAGATATAAGAAAAGTAAATAAAAAAGAATTACGAGATTTAATAGGCTTGGTTCCTCAAGATGCATTCATTTTTACTGGAACAATCAGAGAAAACTTACTTTATGCATTTGAAGACCCTAATCCTGAAATTGAAAAGAAAATGTTAGAAGTCTCAAAATTTCTTGGATTACATAATTTCATCGATACTCTTCATAAGAAATATGAAACTAAATTAAAAGAAAATGGTTCAAATATTTCAATTGGTCAGCGTCAATTAATTGCGTTTGCTCGGGCATTAATCACGGATCCAAAAATTTTAGTTTTAGACGAAGCCACTTCTTCGGTTGATCCATATACTGAAACTCTAATCCAAGATGCGCTTGATAAGGCACGGAAAGGACGGACTACTATTATAATAGCCCATCGGCTTTCCACAATAAAAAATGCTGATCATATTATTGTGCTGGGTGCTGAAAAGCATAATATCATAGAAGAAGGAAACCATGAGAAATTATTATCCTTAAATGGGAAATATAAGCGACTTTTAGAAATGCAATATAAAGGAACTGATGTTTAAAGATTAATAAAACGTATAAAGAGTTGTGAATTGAAAATCAAAATTAACTAACTTTATCTACTATTTTATTTATGTTTTAAAGAGATAAGAGGTATTCTTACGTGAACTCCGCTCGAATGGTATTTAAGTATTGGTTAAAATCGAAGAAGCAATTTATCGGTGAATCTATACTACATTTATTCTCATCATCTTTCTATGTAATTTACCCAATATTTATTGGAAGGATGGTGGGAGCCTTAGATCCAAATAGGTCTATATCGGCTAATGTGAGTGAACTATTGATCAATTTTGTTTTAGTTTTATTATTTGCTTCATTAAGATATGTTTTCAACAGAGCAGCAAGACTAAGAGGCGCTGAAGTATCGTCAAGTGCTACATATCATCTTAGAACAGATATAAGTAATGCAATTTATCGCCAGTCATTCGCTTACTTTGACAAAACCGAAACAGGTCAGCTAATAGCGCGTGCTACTAGTGATGTCGAGGAAACAGGGCAAATTTTTGGAATGGGTTTAACTCTAATCCTTCAATCATTCTTTCAATTAGGAGGTCTTATAATTGGGATTTTTTTTTTTGGAAAAGAATTAATATTTATATTGTTAATAGCAGTCGGTGTTTCACTTTTTGTATCTTTCATTATCGCAAAAAAGTTAAAACCTATTTTTTTAGAAACCAGAGAGAGTTTTGGTGATTTAACTAATGCTATAAGAGAAAATATTGTAGGAGCGGAGGTTGTTCGTCTCTTTAATACTCAAAATAAAGAATATAATAAGTTTCTAAAGAATAATAAGAGATTTTATGATGCAAGTGTTAATTCTGTAAAATTCAATTCATTTTATATGCCATTTATTCAAGTACTTATAGGGATTCTAACAATCTCAATCTTATTTTTCGGAGGAGTGAGAATTATAGAGGGAATAATGGCTTTCGATGCATTAATTACTCTCTTATCTTATGTAATAGCTCTTATGTTTCCATTAATGATGTTAGGACAAATAATGTTAGTATATATACAAGCTGATGCAGCTCTTACTCGCATAAGGGAAGTTTTAGATTCTGTTCCTGACATAAAAGACTTACCGGATGCGATCCCAATTACATTATTAAAGGGTGATATTGAGTTTGATAATGTCTCGTTTGGATATACTCATGACCATAGAATTTTAAAGAACATTTCATTTAAACTGCCTTCTGGTAAAATTTTAGCGATCTTGGGTACTACAGGCTCAGGTAAGTCTACGATTATCAATTTAATTCCCCGTTTTTATGAACTTAGTAGTGGTTGCATTAAAATTGATGAGTTGGATGTTAGTAAATATCTTATCAAGGATCTACGAAAAAATATTGGTATCGTATCCCAGGAAACTTTTTTATTCGATAAGAGTATAGCAGAGAATATTGCTTATGGAAAAAAGGACTCTTCAAAAGATAAAATTATTGAAGCTGCAAAAATAGCTAACTTACACGATTTTATTATCTCCTTACCAAAAGGGTATGATTCTATTGTTGGGGAAAGAGGTACAAGATTATCAGGAGGACAAAAACAGCGTTTATCAATAGCTCGTGCATTGATAATACAACCTAAAATTTTGATATTGGATGATTCTACAAGCTCAGTAGATGTTGAAACTGAATTTAAAATTCAAAAAGCATTAGAAAAAATTATGAAGAAAACAACAACAATTATCATTACTCAAAGAATTTCAACTATTAGAGGGGCAGACTACATATTGATTTTAGATAAAGGTCGAGTTGTGGGTTTTGGTACTCATGACGAATTGATTAGTTCAAATGTTCTGTATAAACAAATTTATGAAACTTTATACCAGAAGCAAAAACCAAAAGTTGGATTAGAAGGAGAATCAAATTAATAGGTGCTAAAACTGGTTAAAGAGCAAAAAACTGTTGAAGAGGATGTAGAACCAAAAGAAATAATACAACCAAGTGCAAGCATGCGTCATAAGTTCATGTTAGAGGGAGATAAAGCAAAATTGGAACACCCAAGAAAAGTGCTATGGAAATGGTTGATTTCATATTTAAAGCCATTTCGATTTAAATTCTCATTGTTTTTTTGTTTATTGTTAATCGCAACTATAATTACATCTGTAACTCCTCTATTAATTGCTAGTATCATCGATAATGGTATTGTTAAAGGGAATATAAACCATGTTTATGTGATGAGCGGAATTTATTTGCTTTTAATGATATTTATGGCTATTTCCAATTATTTCTCCTTATTTGGTCTGGGTAAAATATCTCAAAAAGTAACTTTTGATATCAGAAATGACCTGTTTTTTAAATTGCAAACACTATCTTTAAATTATTTCGACAAGAGATCATCTGGAGATGTGATATCAGTTGCAACTAATGATGTAACAATACTTAACCAATTAGTTGGTGGCCAGTTTATACATATAATTGCAAATATGGTTTTAATCGCCTTAACAGTCATTTTTCTTTTCTTGCTTAATCCATTTCTAGCGTTAATAAGCTTACTCATTTTTCCATTATCTATTTTATTAATGAAAATCTTCAAAAAAATTTCGATCAGCTTTTTTAAAGCGTCAAGAAGAGCAATTGGAAAAGTTACTTCTTCAATACAAGAAAATATTGCGGGAGCAAAAGTAATGCAATCATATGGCCAAGAAAACAGAGCTTCCTCTGAATTTGATGAGGCGAATAGAGAAAATTATAATATTATGCTTAGAATTCGTAGATATATGGCAACAATCTATCCATTACTTACGTTAGTTACTGTCATCCTAACAGCGAGTGTCTTGTTAGCAGGAGGTTTTTCTTATCTAGGAAATGTCTCGATTTTTGGTATTTCTGTTTCTGTAGGAGTACTCAGCGCATATATTGCCATCTTAGGGCAACTATTTAAACCTTTTATGTCGTTAATGCAGATTCAACAAGTTATTGAATCAGCTATGGCTGCTAGTGATCGAATTTATGCGTTATTAGATGATAAAATTGAAATTTTAGATTCCCTAGAACCTGAAGCGTTTATTGATATCGATGGTGATGTTAAATTTGACACTATTAGTTTTGGATATAAATTTAATAATAATCAAAAAAAAATAAAAACACACATTCAAAAGAGAGAATCGAACTCAATAGATCAAATAATAACTCCAGAGAGAATCTTGATGATGGTAAAAGGATTAGAGAGAAACTTACTTTCACTAAACAAGCCTCAACAAAGTAGTGATATGGACGCTGAAAAAGGAGGGATGATGGAAGGGGGAGGAGATCAGATGTCACCTCAAGCTATTATAAGAATACTTGCGAGTATTTCCATACCCACTGAAATATATGAAGAAATACCGAAACAAGTTAAAGATGCTATTAATGAACAAAAGAAACTTATTGAGCATGAGAGATCTAAAGGATATATTTTAAAAGATTTTTCATTAAAAATACCACCCGGCACTACATTAGCTATCGTAGGAGAGACTGGAGCGGGGAAGACAACGTTGATAAAATTAGTCGCACGATTTTATGATTTAAATAAAGGAAAAATCACTTTTAATGAAGTTGATATTAAAAATGTTCTTAAAAAGGATCTAAGAGAAAAAATAGGTATTGTACCCCAAGATGCATTTCTTTTTGCTGGGACTATTCGAGAAAATTTATTATATGCCTATGAAAATCCAACTCCTGAGATTGAAGAAAAGGTAATTAGTGTCTCAAAATTTTTAGGGTTACACAATTTCATCGAAACACTTCATAAAAAATATGAGACAAAATTAAGAGAAAACGGTTCAAATATATCAATTGGACAAAGACAATTAATTGCTTTTGCGCGTGCTTTAATAACTGATCCAAAAATCTTAATTTTAGATGAAGCCACGTCTTCTGTGGATCCATATACAGAAACTTTAATCCAAGATGCCTTAAACAAGGCACGTAAAGGGAGAACTACAATAATTATAGCACACCGTCTTTCTACAATAAAAAATGCCGACCTCATAATAGTTTTAGGTGCTGAAAGAAAAGGTATAATAGAAAAAGGAGATCATGAGAGTTTAATTGCCCAGAATGGCAAATACAAAAGACTTTTAGAGATGCAGCATCGCGACATAGAAACGGGGATTTAAAAGCTATTAAACCCTAAGTTTTCAATACATCAAAATGTTACTTTTATTAGTTATATTTGTAAAATCTAAATTGCTTCCATTGTTTATTACAAATATTAGCTAATAATTTTGGTGATTTATAATTCCTTATTTCGAATATTCTGGAAAACAGATTTTTTACCAGTTTAAGGATAATAATTCCTCTAACTCCCTTATTCTTATACACGGGGCAGGAGGTAATTCAAATATGTGGGAAAACCAGTTATATTTAAAAGTTGATTATAATATTATAGCTATTGATTTACCATCTCATAATAAATCAAGCGTATTTTCAAATCTTTCATTGGACTTATATGTGGATGTTATAAGAGAGATTATAAATAAACTTGAATCTAAAAGGATAATTATTGGAGGTCATTCCATGGGAGGGGTAATTACTCAAGAATATTATTTTAACTATCCTAAAGATGTTTCTGCTTTAATATTATGCTCTACAGGAGGGAAAATGCGAGTTAGCACATTCATTTTAAATGCTGTGAAAAATAACTATCAGGAATACTTAGATTATTTACGAGAAGGCTCATTCTATAGAAAAACACCTAAAGATATAATTGATAATTCCATTTTTGAGACTTCCCTAACAGATTCCAAGGTAACCTATAACGATTTCAAAATTTGTGATGCCTATGATACGTTAAATAAAACAAGCACTATTGATATTCCGTGTCTTATTATTTGCGGAAAAGCCGATCAGATGACTCCCGTGAAATATTCCCAATTTTTCCATGAAAAAATTGCAAATTCACAGCTTAGTATAATTGATAAAGCAGGGCATAATGTTATGATAGAACAACCTAAACAGGTAAATAGAGCTATTGAGAGATTTATTGATGAGAAGGTAGAAACAAACCAATAAAATAACGGATGACCAATTCTTGAATTAATAGATCATCCTGATCAACGATTTTATAAAAAAACTAAAATTTCTTTTTAGTCCAACCAATCCCATAAAGATGACCTTTCTCTTCAATTACTTCTATCTTACTAAAACCAGCGTCGAGTAATTCTTTCTTAAATTCTTCTTTAGACGTATTTAAGTCATAATTAATTATTTGAATCATATCTAAAAATTTATAGCTTATAAGGAAGACTTATCAATTATGAATTTAGATGAATATAAAGATTTTTTTGTCAAGGGAGAAACAACCTCACTCCCCGCAATAGGATTATGTGGGAGAATATTAAGAGGAAAATCACCTGTAGATTTTGAGACACTTACCGATGATCCCCAGAGAAAAATAATAATGTTAATGGGTGGGGATGGTTTAGAAAAACTCTTGGGTAAATCTGGATATGAAGTACTAATTACAATCGGTTATATGTTAGATTATATAAAATATAAAGTTAATAGTGGATTTCAATTTAAACTAGTTATCTTTAATGAAGGTGAAATAACCAAACTTGCAACATGGGATAATGTAGCCCATATGGTGTCTGAAATTTATCCCAAAGCTAAAATCAAGATAAATAATCAATTGGAAGAATTAAAGAATACTCAATTTTCGGAAATTGAAAGAAATGCAAAACGAGTATTTAACGTTATAGATAAAATTGGGCCTGAAGATAAGAATTTTATGACATACGAGAG
>SDBS01001996.1_pt1 | contig 20526 bp, 21 predicted proteins | sample 2277091 | NCBI WGS metagenome assembly SDBS01 (sample SAMN10404972, study PRJNA504765) | marine sediment metagenome | isolation source: marine sediment core GS10_PC15, 163 cmbsf | place: Arctic Ocean: Southern Knipovich Ridge | collected 2010 | reverse complement strand
GAGGTGCCATCTGCGAGTTTTCCGGATGGGAAGGCGGGGGAAACCTCTGCGCCGCCCAAGATGAGCTTATCTGCGTCGACCCTGGCTGCCAAATCTGCATAGCTCAACATGAAGGACTTGTATTCATCAAACCAGACCGTCCACCATGTGCGATCTCGCCCCGCACCAGCCCACCAATCCGCGAGATTACCGGAAGAAGGAAGGAGGCTTGGACGGATAACGATCATGGAGTTATTTTGCTGAGCAGCCTCGATCCATGATTCCAGCTCTACTTCGAACGGCGCCAGCGCGGGATCGAAGGAGATGATGGGAATCGGGTTTTGCCTCTCGAACACCCACGCTGGTGAGTACGTGACCGAATTTGCCCCGAGATTGTGGATATCTTCCAGCGCCTCGGGGATGGTGCTGTCCATGGACGGATGGAAGCGGGATGATAGCTCTATGCCCGCTTCGAATCCAGGCCTTGCGATAATCACGTCGGAAAGAATTGTGGTGGATGGAGCTTCCGAGCCATACCATTGCCAATTCTCGATTTCATCAACGACACCTCCTTGGTCATCGGAAATCGTCAGAGGACGTCCTGGAGCGTTTGGTCCGAAAGTTTCGATATCATCCGCGCTTCCGCATTGTAAATTGCGGCAATAGCGATACTCCAATTTCCCGGTGAAATCAAGCGGGCTGTTGATGATGTAGAACCACTCATTTGTGCCTATCTTCCACATCGAGATGGGCTCATACCACGTGGAGGGGTTGATCTGGAGAGTGACATTGTCTTGAGGGGGTGTATGATCGGGTGCTTTGACATGAAATGCCAGACTGCCTCGATTGCCGACATGCCAACTAGCAATCGTATCGCGTATCGTAATATCTTCGTCGGGCAGGATAATTTGCCTTGTCCGGAAGAATCCGCCCCCGTCGCGCTCAGCATTCCACAATCCATCACCCTGTGTGTACTTATAACGTAAATCTGTCCCTTCATAGAGTTTTAAAACTGCGATGTAGTGAAGCGCGTCTACCATGATGAGTTCGGGCATATGCTCGATCGATAAGTCGAGGTTGCCCTTCAATGCTACGAATCGATTCCCGAGCTGCACGATATTTCCCGCAAGACGGAGTGGGGTGCCGGGTATCGTGTCCGCAGGGACAGTTACCTCAAAAGTCACCGTCACAGGAAGAGCCTTGGGCAATTCCATGATGACAGGCGTGGTTTGGTCGGGGGCGATCTGAACTTCCTGAGCAACAACTCCCACTGAACCGTCAGGGCTGAACGCGGTCAGTGTGTGTAAACCAGGAGGCAATTGGTCGATTCTGAATTGGCCATCTGAATCAGTGAAAGTGATCTTTCCGCCGGCTAGAACGATGATCTCCCCGAGGGGATCGCCAGAATCCGATTCTGTTAGCCGCCCCATTATTCTTCCGGCTGTACCGGCATACTCCTGGCCGGACCATACTGGGACGATGTCGTGGATCTCAGCATGTCCGGGGAAGTGGGCGACCCTGTATCGTGTGGGGGATCCAGCGGTATTCCCCTCGATAATCTCATCGGGCTCTCTCAACACATACCGGTAGCGGAGTAAGGACCCTACGGGAGGCAGGAGGGTTGCCTGCCAATGCCCCTCATCCAAAAAGGTCATGGGGAAGGAATGCGAGTTGAGGTCAATACCTGTCACTTCATCCAGGATAACGAGATCGATCTTAGCATCCGCAGGCGTGCCTTCTGGTGGGGTAAGGTTGAAAACAACCTGAGCTGCGGGTAATGGTGTAGGTGAACTCACCGGGATCGGGGAGGGTCCAGCAGGAGGAGCTTTGAAGGAAGAACTTGCCCCACAGCCACTTAAGAGGAATGCAACAATGAACATGGAGAAGCGTAGGAATGTTTTCATGAACGAAATTCCATTTTCTGAATTAGCTGCACCACGAGGTCAACATTGAGAACATTCTTTGCATGGATCTTCGTCATCGTGCTGCCATCTACCCCGGAACGAATGATTAGACGCCCTCGCTCGAGGCTCACGCCACGGACTTGATCCCAGGGAATTTTCGCCCGAGACATGACGATCTCCTGGGTGGTGAGTTTCAGGGGACCAAAATCCAACGGCTGCCCACTCTGCAAAGTTTCCCTATAACGTTCGAGCAGCCCTTGATAGATCTTAGACTTAATCATGTTAACAAACGTTTCCAAACCCTCCAACGCACTTGGGAAGCGAAATTTCTTCCCCCCTTTTGGCACGACCCAGATTATGGTACGTTTGCCCAGCATAATCCCGGGAAGACCATACCTTTCTGACGATGTGCGAATACCTTCGATGTCCCCCCAGGGAAGCTTGCATTTTTGTACCCAGCGATTATCCACAATTCCATTTTCATGAATGATGACACGATATCTCCGGGCGTGATAGGCCGCAAGTAGCCAGGCAGATCCCAGGAGTGCCAGGACGAGTCCCATCCATAGCGGTCCTGCCGACCACTTCCAGACGACTATGGGCCCATAATGACTGTAGGCGAAGTACCAATTCCATATTCCCCACAGGGTGGCAATCCCAGAGAACAAGAACGAAAGAACCCCCAACCCGACATAGGCGCTTATCACGCGCCGCCTGATTCGGAATTCTGTAGGTTTCGAGCCTGTATGGGAGAGTTGTGGCTGCATAGTTTTCTCTGGTAGTTGGCGTTCGTTAGATCACTCGGCTGATGATCAAGGCCATGAGGATTGCCAGTGAGCCGAATCCCACTCCGGAAAGCGCCACACCTCTTCGATCGGTGGGAGAGAATGCAGCGCCAAGGCCAAACCCGATAGCATAAGTTCCCGCATAAATTGCCAAGCTGAGGGCTGGATCTGCGAGATCACCTCCAAGGATCGAGAGTGTGGCAATTGAAATGAACATGCCGCCAAGACCAAGGATTCGGGACAGGGCAGCAAATCGATTCGATCGATTAGGGATGACCTCGGGAATGTCTGGAAGGTCATCGCTGGCGCCGGTCATTTTTTCACTACCGAATAGAAGTCTGTAAAAAAGGAATTGATTGAAAGATGTGAAGATGAAAACAAGGCGGACACCAATAAGTGCGAGGATTTCGAGAAAACCCGAATCGAAAATGAACGAGAGCGGATCCGGGCCAATAAAATTACTTACCCCCGGGATTAAGGTAATCAATGAGATGCCCCATTGAACTGCTACCAGGGAAAGGTAGATGGGTTCTACGCGTGTCGCGAAGAGTACTGCACCGATGAACCATGGTAAGAAAGCGAGTGGGTAGTTTTGCCGGAGGGCAAAGAAGGATAAAAGAGCCATCCCGGCAAAGATCAAAGCCCAGATGATTAGCGTCCTACGAAGTCGACGTACGGCCATGATCAGGTTTGGATCGCTTGTGAGTATTGACGAATCAGGTGATTTTGGGTTCAAGGTGCGTCTCTCGCTCTTCTCAGGAGATTGGGTATTGATTATGGATTATCGGATTGGGTGCAACAATCTCATCAAACCTCTTGGACCAGGGTGATGCATCAGAGATACAACACATGTGTTGTCTGGCTTGTGAGAAACGTCGATCACGATGCAGGTTCCGCGCCAGAAGATCAATCCGCAGGCAGGAAGTAGACATCCGTCGGCTTCAATTTGCTATTCCGTAGAAACCGAGGTTTTACCTTCATTCCGATCCAATCAAGAGATGCCTCCTCCGGATCCACGCCCAATATTCGAGAAAGGAATAACGTCTGTACATCTTCGAATTCGATCAGGGCAAGCACAAAAGGAGTCTCTGGCAGGAATTCCTCGGAACCGAAATGGCACACCGTGAATGCATGAATTTTTGCTGCACGTTCGGTGATATCAATCCAAACGGTCTCATCCCCGCTGAACATATCATGACCGCGTGGGGTTCCATAGGTATAGCCACTGGTTGGATCTTGTGTGGTTAAGAGCACCTTGTTCGATGCGGCCGCGAACCAGGGGCTGTCCTGACCGTAGGAATGCAGGTAGGTTATTTTGTAATCCTGTTCAATCTGGAGCGGCATCATCTGTTTAAGGAACGCCAGTGCCTCTGGATCCCTATCTACGGGGAAAGGCACGCCGTGAACTATATAGCCTCCAAGTGTCTCGGGTTTTCGGTCAGATAGTTTTGTCATGACGATTCCTCCCGTTCGAGGATGGATACAGTGACGTAGGTCCCTGTCCCGGCGTGTGAGTGGATGGCTCCTTTACGCGGTTTTTCTACCTGAAGCGTGTCATCGTGAAAGTGCTTCTCAACTGTCCCCTGGAGCTGCCATATGGCAAAGACAGCTTGCATCAAGCCAGTCGCCCCCACAGGATGCCCACAGGCGATCAAGCCGCCCGATGGGTTAACGGGGCACAAAGGTTTTTCCGGCAATTTCTCGCCGTAATCGATGCCTGGCATGTGCGCCTTCCCAGAGACCGCAAACGGACCACCTTCACCATAACGGCAGAGACCTAGATCTTCATACGTTTGGACCTCGCTTGAGGTATACGCATCATGCAATTCAATGAAATCCAGCTCCTGGAGGGGGTCTTGAATCCCAGCGTGCCGGTAAGCCATATTGCCCGCAGCCCTTCCAGCCCGGAAGGAGTGAACTCCTGGATAACGGGTGCCGCTCTTCCAGAGGTCTTTATAGTAAGCGATCGTATCCTTATCGTTTTGTTCCTTGTCGGTTGCATAGTCGCGCATGAATGTTTCGTAATCCACATGCGGTCTGTCCGCCATTCGCATGGCATCTGTCCCTCTCCCAATGCCAGTCACGCGCACGAGCGGGCGTTTGATTTTTGCCCCAGCAGACTCGAGCTTTTCAAGGCCTTCTTCTGAAACGAGAATGGTCGCTGCCGCGCCGTCGGACATGACGCAGATATCGAGGCGCGTCAACGGCCAGGCCACCATGGGCGAGTTCCGCACGTCCTCGACAGTGTAGCGGTTGCGCTTCTGTGCATAAGGATTGTAGTAAGCGTTGATGTGATTTTTTACAGACACGGCCGCCATTTGTTCGACCGTCGTACCATATTCTTTCATGTGGCGTGTGACCATCATGGCGTAGTAGCCGGAATAGAATCCACCGACGGGGTAGTCCCAGGAGACATCAGAGGCGAGGGCGATGAACTCGTTTCCTTTCCATGTCTCCACATGACTCATCGTTTCAAAGCCATAGGCGACGCACACTTCCATATGACCGGAGGCGATGGATTTCCACGCCTCTTGAAAGCAGAGCCCACCGGTGGCGCCGCCACCCTCGACCCGGTGGCTGGGTTTTGGACAGAGCCCCAGGTAATCCTGCGCCATGATGGCGGCCATTAACTGACGGGTGAAGTGGTCTGAGAAGTACGAGGCTACCGATCCATCGACGATGGAGGTAAAAGTGGGGAAATCGAGCTCGATGTCAGCGATGGCGTAATCGTAGGCCTCCTTTACGATCGCCTGGAAGGTCTTATCCTGGCGAGCCTTCGCAAATTTGGAAACGCCACCCGAGATGGCATAGACAGGACGCATAGTTTTTATTCCTCCTGGTTATGTTTGGCGTGATGATAAGGCATTGTACCCCGGGAGAAAATCTCGGGCAAAATGGGAGCAGGCGCGTTCAGGAGTCCTGCGATAGGCCCCGTGCACGCCGCCTCCCAGCGAAGGCAGCCAGACCGATGCTGAGGATGTAGAGCAAGATCATGGGAGCCATGACGAGTCCCATATTTACCGGGTCGATCGTAGGTGTAATCGCAGCTGCAAGTACGGCGATCGCAATGATCGCAATTCGCCAGCCCTGTCTTAATGCCTTAGCGTCGACGATTCCCAAACCGGCCAGTGCATAGATGATGAGTGGAAACTGAAAAGAGATGCCGATCCAGAACATCATCCCGGTGACGAATCGGATGTAATTCGCCGGTCGGGGCACGGTGGTGATGCCCATAAAGTCCAACAAGAATGGCAGAGCAGTAGGAAGCATTACGAAATAAGCAAAAGCCATTCCTAAGAGGAATAGGATTGTTGAAAACGGGATCGTGGTCAGGATGAGAACACGCTCCTGGCGGCGTAAACCCGGGTTGAGGAAAGCGAATACTTCAAATCCAATATAGGGGAGTGCAAATACAAATCCCGTGATAAGCACAACACGCATGAATACCCCGAGTGATTCGGTGACCTCGATGGACTGCAATTGCTCGATCCCACCGATGGGAACGGATAACCAATCGATGATTTGCCTTGCGAAAAATGTACTCAGTACAACCATGATTGTCAGAACGATGAGCGTCCGAAAAAGATGCCGCCGGAGAGCCTCAATGTGTTCGATTAACAAGCTGGGGGATTTGAGAGTTTGTGAAAAAACGTCCGCGATCGGAGTTTCCTCCGGCTCATAGTTGATGAACCGTCGCCAGGCATGAAAGGGTCTTGCAATCAGACGAAATGGCGCTCCGAGAATATGCCATAACTTGCGTAGGAGATTTCGGATCATGACCTACTCGATGGTCTCGCCGTCCGCACCAGGGCTTTGATCGTCGGGTGGAGGGGGGGTCGAAGTCGACGTCCACGCCCTTAATCCTTCGTCCACGTCTTTCATTTCCTTAGAGATCTGATCACTTGTCTCTTGTACAGACTTGCGGACAGCATCCAGCTCTTCAAGCGATGCTTCCCGTGCGAGTCGATTTGGAAGCGTACGCAGAGTCCGAGAAGCCTCATTGAGCATCTTCCAACTTTCTGAACGATATACCTGATTGAGAAGACGTCCTACACTCCGGCCCGTTTTGGCGATATCTCGGGGTCCAACTACGAGAAGGATGATGAGAAGAATAAACATTAATTCGAGAGGGCCGATGCCGAGGAAGTCCACTTGGTTGATCCCTAATTCAAGGAAAGAAATTGGCGTTTAAGTTCACTCTCTCTCTGTGCGAGCGTGCCTAGAACGCCATTGATGAATCGTGGTGAGCTTTCAGAACCAAAGCGCTTGGCTAATTCTACTGCTTCGTTGATGGCAACTTTCAGGGGCGTGTCCTCTGAAACAGCGATTTCCCAGAGCGCCATCCGAAGGATATTCCGATCAAGGACAGCGAGTTGATCCACGGGCCACTCCGGAGCTGCTTTGGCGACGACTTCATCCAAATCGTCGGCGTGATCTACCACACCTTCGATCATCCGGGTCAGGAAAAGCACAGCGTCGTCACTCAGGGTTTCATTCTCCTCGATGACGCGGAAAAGAACTTCATTGTGGGCGTGATGAACAGTATCGACTTCATATAAGACTTGTATAGCCAGGCTGCGAACCCGTCTCCGCTCTCTTTTCATTAAACAGCCTGTGTTCTACTCCGTCATCTCTTCGAAGGCGATATCTTCGATGTGGACATCGATTCGCTCGACCTGCATTCCGACCATGTCTTCGATAGCACGAGCAACTTCCGATTGCACCTGATGACTGACTTCTCTGACCTTGGTGCCGTTCGCTAGCACGAGATAAAGGTCCACCGATACGGCGTTTCCTTCGACCTCGATGCGAACTCCAGTGCTCGAACCGCGTTTGAACCATCGATTCACGCTGCTTGGAATGGGCGCAACACCCACGACGCCCGGAATGCTCAGTGCGGTCATTTTCGCAATGGTAACAAGAACACCGGGAGCGATTGTAGTCGTACCCTGGGCTTGACGTACCTTCTGTTCCTCTGTATCCATGGTTTGTTAACTCCTTAGGCCATTGCCATACCTCCGTCAACGCTCAACACTTGGCCAGTGATGTAGCTAGCCTCATCAGATACGAGAAATGCTACGGCGTTGGCGATGTCCTCCGGTTCCCCGTATCGACCTAGCGGGGTCATTTCAATAAACATGTCTTTAAGTTCTTCAGGCAGATCGATTGTTAGAGCGGTCTTGACGAGACCTGGTGCAACAGCGTTTACGGTTATTTTGCGGGAACCGACTTCTCTGGCAAGGGCTTTTGTAAAACCGATGATGCCGGCTTTAGAGGAAGAGTAGTTCGTTTGACCCACTTGGCCAATTAATCCTGAGACAGAGGTGATGTTGACTATACGACCGTAATGTTGCTTCATCATTGGACGGATGACAGCTTTTGAGCAGTTGAATGTGCCTTTGAGGTTTATGTTGAGGACCAAATCCCAGTCGGCTTCTTTCATCCTCATGATCAGGCTATCGCGAGTGATACCGGCATTATTGACGAGAATATCAATGCGTTCGAACTCATCTATGGTCCGGTCAATCATGGCTTTGACACTGGCGCTGTCAACAACATCAACATGGACAGCGATAACCTTCTGACCAGTCTCAGCCATGATTTCCTTGGCTGTGGTTTCGGCTTTTTCCAACTGAATATCGGCCACGACTACATTAGCACCCTGCTGAGCCAAGGTAGTGGCAATCGCCCTTCCTATTCCCTGGGCTGCGCCGGTGATTAAAGCGACTTTATTTTTTAACTTCATTAGATAGCCCTCCTCAGAATCGATAGGTCATTATCATTCAGAGATTATACCCATAAATGCGTTCGTATACCGCGGATAGATGAAGAGAATTTTAAGGAGAATGTGGCTGATGAAAGTTTGGAGGACGGCCACCGAAGGGATAGCGCAAACACTATTTCTCTCCTTGAAGCCATAACCGAAAGACCAGATGAGCTAATCAATCTGCTGAGGGTAATTCATAGATTGAAGCTCAGATTAAAATTAAGAAGGAAGGATTCCCGGGTTGAGGGAGGCTATAGGGCTATTCAGACCCTCTCTCTATATTCTCCAATGCCAACCAGCGCTGAAACCAGTTGCTCGCCAGTTGATTATCATAAGAATGCCCCATCTCTTCCGGCTCAAGAAGAACTGTTTGACGCGAGGCGCCTAAAAACCGATACATTTGCCGGACGACCGCAAAGCTCTCTCGTGCCGCGTTGCTGGTGGCTGGATCGCGGCGACCGTTAACAAACATGACCGGTCGGGGCGCGATGAGAGCAGCCACATCGCCCATTTCGGCGTAGGACAGGATGCTTGGGATGTCATTGCACGGGCAGTGTGTTTCGTCTAAGCAGGTGACGATGTATTTCCCCAAATAGCTATTGATCATGGCCACCCGTACTCGCTCGTCGAGGGCTGCTGTGTACATGGTCAATGCGCCCCCCGCGCCAATTCCAGTAGCGCCGATGCTTCCAGGATCGACTTCCGGGCGGGTGAGGAGGTAATCGATGATGCGCATCCCATCCTGAACCAGCAGGCCATACCACGTTCGTCCTACCAGTCGGGCGGAGGCGTCTATTTGAAGGTGGCCGATGGCGCCCAGACGACCGAAGCCGCGCAGCTCCATGGTCAGTGTGATGAAGCCAGCTCGGGCCAAAGCCAGTGCGTTCGCCCGCTGATAAGATTTTTGCAGGCCGGCTGTCTGCTCGATTGTGCCATGACCCGGGAAAACCACAACCACTGGCAGTGGCTTCTTGATCTCCACAGGGCGGAACAAATACACGGGGACGTGCAGGCTTTCCTCTGTCTGCAACCAGATCAACTCCCGCCACAGGTCATCAAGTTGCACGCGTTCTTCCACCTCGGCGTTCAACTCCTCCTGATCCAGTGGCCGCCGAGCTCGTTCACTTACACCCAACAGTTCCCACAGTCGAGCACGTAACTCATCTCGCCAGATCTCCCAATCGTCGCGGTTCCCGCCCTGAAAGCGATAGGGCGGCGTGGTTATCACCTCACGGCGGATGGCAGCCATCAAGGCGACACCGGTCTCGTCGGGTTCACCATCCTCCCTGCTAGGAGGGATGCTCTCCACAAGTCGACCGCCGAGTTCTCCTAATCGTTCAACAGCTTTCTTAACCTGACGAACGGGCGTTGGCTTTTCACCGAAGCGGCGTGCCAAGTCGGAAGCGGCTTCTTCGAATAAGACCTCCTGATCGTAACGCATTTGGAGTTCCTCCTGGTTGCGCCGCAGCCAGAGATACAGATCAGCCTCGGTGTGGTTGGGGAATTCTTTGAGGATGCCCTGTTGGCGGATGATCTTGACAATTGGGTTGTAATGCGAGTCACACCAACATTTCACCGCTTGATCGAAAGGCACTTCGGGTTCGTCGGTTGTTGGAAGGTTTTGTTGCAGCGCTGTAATCTCATACAGCAGATCCTCATACCCATCCGGCTGTGTGAGTTCGAGGTTTATATCCGGGCAGAGCCGATCGATGTGAGTGTGCTCTAGAAAGGCGCCGTATGCAGCCTCGGTCAACAAATCGTTGACATCGGAGTCCTGCTTCAGGGGAACGCGGCTCTCATACTCCCAGATGTAAGCTTGGATGGAGGGGGCGTTGTTCTGCCGCGCCACTGAAACCCGATGGTTGCCGTCGCGCACAAAGTACACGTTACCCACTTTGTAAAGCTCAATTGGCGGCAGGCCTCCACCCACGTTGACAAGCTGGTCGATTTTCCGCCACCGCCCTTCGAGTTCGTCTTGACGTGGGAAAAAGTCACGAGTGAAATTTTGATATCGCCCAACGCTGCCAATAATGTTATCCAAGGGCACATCCTGCAGACCTAAGTACCGACGCTCGTGCAATTGCAGCCGCTCTCGCACCCCCTCAAAGGGCAGCAAATCCGCAGGGCGTTGGCGGAAGGTGGCAAGGACATCCTGGACAAAAGCCGCACGCCTGGCTCGTTTCCAATCGCGTCTGGTTTGGCTTGAATATGCGTCATCCATTTGATGTTCTTAAAAAAGTACAGGAGTTTCCAAAGCGGCGGCCATGGCTGGGGCATCCGTGGTCGTAATTCTATCAACGCCAGCGGCGATCATGCGCTGAGCCACGGCGATATGCTCTGATCGATCCGGATTGAGCGTCCAAACGTCTACCTCCGCCCCGCACCCGTGAAGATACATAATCCAATCAAAACCGTCATTGAGAGTAAGTTCGAGGGTTTGAGCCGGGATATACCACACCGCACCGCTCGGCGCTTGAACCCATAGCGCTTCAGCTCTGACGGCTAAGTACTCTTTCGTTTCACCCCAACGACGACTGGCCAACGGGTGATCATCCCAATAACCATACTCACCTAGACGGAAGGGAGGCTTCCGTGGATCTCGCTCGTCGTCTGACCTCACATCAAGATAAAGAAATGGATCAAACCCCAAAGGTAGATCGGCATCGAGGGCGCGCAAACGGCGGATAGCCCAATCGGCTGGGCTGGTCACACGAATCCGTTCTTTCACCGGCTCTACAGCTCGTAACAAACTCATCAGCAACGCATCCGTGTATCGGGTGTAAGGTTTGAGATCGAGTTGCAGTTCGCCCGTCTGAGGATGGAGGCGTAGTAATTCTAGCGCCTGATTAAGAAAGCCAACCGGTTCAGAGTTTTCACCTCGCTCTCGGGTGTAATTCAACTGGCGTACTTCAGAGGCTTTCTGATCAGTGACCAGGCCGGACCCATCGGTTCCATCCTCCAAGCGTAGGTGATGATAGAGTAGGAATTCGCCATCTTCTAGGGGAGAGATGTCTACTTCGATCACCCGCGCACCGGCGTCTAGGCACGCACGGATCGCCCGCAAGGAGCTTGGCGGGTGATTGTGCCCGCGCTTCGCCGCGTGATGGATCAGTATTGGGGAATGAGCGGATTTAATCATTCAGGTTATCCCTCTCGAAGCAATCCCAAGTCGACCAAGAAGGGATTGGATAAATATTTCAGGGAGAATTCAGCGCTGAAACTGGCGTGCCAAATCAGGGCGCTGGCCGGGTCTAGAAACCAATCGCCTTGCGATAGCACCTCTCCCGTCGTCTGATAGTATCCCCAAGGCGTGTTGGCTCTATCCGTGGAGAAATCATCCCCGTCGATAGCCTTGGGCAATATCTGCCCCCGATACACGAAGGGTTCATCGAATGTCCTGCCGTCACCTACATCATCCCGACGCGCCCATAGCGTCGGATATATCGGCGCCAATTGGTAAGAGACATGCTCATCATCTATACCCTGCGGCGCCTCGGCTTCCTCTCCCAGTCGATAGATCACCACACCCCCTCGAAAGAGGTAGGGGTCGATGAGAGAACCCGTTCCTCTGTGGCCGTAAATGCCATGACCAAGGGCCTCAACCCAGACCACGGGGTGATCCCCTTCCAGCACAGCCATCCCCGTGACGTCGAGAAAATTTTCACCCACCGTATCATCGAAGATGTACAGGTAGATAGCGTTATGGGCCAGTGTTTCGAGCGCCTTCGGCCTACCGAAGCGCGTGCCGTCTTTCTCCACTGTCAACTGGATGGATTCCAGGTCATTTTCGTGGCACCCTCCGCTTGTGTGACAGTCATCGTAGGTGTAATCCCGGGGATGAAACAGGGAGTAGAAGATGAACCAATGGGTCTCTGATTCGATGACCGAGTAATAGATATAAGCCGAGAGATCGCCGGTGGGCTGGTTCTCCCAATTATTGTTACCGACCCAGTCGCCATCGAAGTCTAGCGCGGTGATGTAATCCTGGTCGGTGATTGCACCCTGACGGATAACGGGCGCGTAGTGACGGGCCAGGACTTCGTAGCTGGCGGGTTCACCTTGCAGGCCTGGCGTCGCATAAAGCGGTTCCGTTCCCGCACAGGCGGAAAGACCCCACAAGCAGAATACGAGGGATGAAACTGTGAATTTCCCCATGGCTATCGGCTCGCGAGCAGATCCTCAACATCCTCTGGCGTTCCGCGCCAGGGACCGGGCTTTTCCTGCTTCAGTGTTGTGACCGCGGATGCGAAGCGACACGCATCCCATGGCGACGTTGTCAACCGTTTCCCGAGGTAGGTGGCAAAGCAAGTATCGCCTCTACCGGTGCGACCTTCGAGTGAACGAGAGGTGAATGGGGCTTCGTAGAGATCGCCATTGGCAAAAACAGTCACACCCGATGACTGTGTTACGACGATCTCACGCGGACCGTAATCTGCCAATTGGCGGGCGGCTATCTTGAGATCGGTCTGTCCGGTCAATAGCTCGGCCTCGGCACGGTCTAATTTCAAGTAGGTCACCCGTGACAAGCCCTCCTCCATATCAGACCATTGGCGGAAGATCAGGTGACCATCCTCACGGGCGCGGACAAAACCCTGAACGTCAATCGCCACTGGGCCACGCTGCGCCAATGATTTAAGCAGCGACAGGTCAACCTCACCAGCGATGATTGGGGCGATCAGGTAGATGCGAGCAGAGAGCGCGGGGACTTCTTTCAGATTGAATGGCCCGGCGAAGTCGATCAGTTTACAGATTCGCTGCTCCATGTCGACCGAGTTGTAGATGTTTTCAATGCCCGAAGTCGCCGGGGCGGATGTGGTAAAAACTTGCACGCCCTCTTGCTTCAATTCGTCCAGCAAGGGGTAATCGTCAAGGTGCAGACGCGTGACAACCGCCACGCTCACACCCAAGCGCCGGAGAGCGACGCTGCCATAGTAGACGGCCCCTCCAGAGGCGTACTCGCCATGCCCGTCAATCACCAATCGGTCTTTGGCAAAGTGACCGATCATCATAATATCTACGTCATTTTGCAGCGTCATATCCTGGTTTTCTCATGCTCTTTCTGAATTATTTGTGACAATAAGTCGGGCTTGTCGGTGCAGATGCCGTCCACATCAAGTTTCACCAGCTCGCGCAGTTCAGCTGGACGTTCTTCGTGCCAAAGAGGGATGCCGAGACCGTGTTGGCGGAAGTTGGCGATTAGCGTAGGCGTGAGGAGCTCATGCGGTGTAGTAGATCCACTTTCCCAACAGGGATGGACGTAATCCGCCTCAACTGCGAGGGTCCACGCGACAAAATCAGCCTGCCGATCCTCAAGACGAATGAGCACTGAGGTGCGAACCCCCGGTTCCAAGAACTTGACCTTTTGGGGGAGCCAGGGATAGAAAGAGCCAACAAGTACCTGGTCGAGAAAATCCGCCTTTTGTAATGTCTTCACTACCTGTTCCGGTGCATCTTGTCCTTTCAATTCGATATAGAGCTTCACCCGATCGCGCGCCAGCTCAATGACCTCATCCAAGGTAGGCACCCGCTCGCCCAGGCCAGCGTCGAAACGTTTGATCTGGGCCAGGGAGAGATCGGTGACCCGCCCCGTGCCATTGGTGGTCCGTGACAGTCCAACGTCGTGGATCACCATGGGGTGGCCGTCTCGCGAGAGATGCACGTCCAGCTCGAGCATCGTAGCGCCCATTTCGATGGCTCGCTCGAAAGGACGCAGAGTGTTTTCAGGTTCGTATGCAGATGCGCCTCGATGGGCGATGTTATGAATCACTGGCAATCACCTGTAGCCGTGGAATATCCTTATTTTAGGGTTTTTCTAATCGATGACGTGCTCCAGAGAACCTCAGTCTAAGTGTCGACCACACACGCGTGATCGAGAAAAGGGCCCATGATAGATCTCATGTCGATGGATTCGCGAGCGTATAATCTGATGCATAGATTGGCAGTCAAGGGTCCCTGCTCTCGGTCGCCATTTTCATGATTTATGCCACCGCGTAAAACGCAATATGCAAAACGGTTTCATAAACACCGTTTCGACAAATTGCGTTGCATATATCACGTCTTAGTCAGTCCAGAGCAGCGATTTTTCCGTCTCGGGATCGAAGAACTGTACTTTATGAGTGTTGAAGCCGAGCGTTACGGCCTGGCCTATTTTCAAACCCAACGTAGGATCAGCCAGCATGAGGACGCTGGCATCACCGATATGCGCGGTAATCAAGTCATCGCGGCCCAACGGCTCGAAGACGTAGATCTCGCTGTTGACACCTTCGTCGGCGATGGTGATATCTTCTGGGCGGATGCCCAGAATGACTTTACCTTTGCCGGCGGCTTTCTCGCCTCGGTCGGTGGGCACGATCACGTCAAACTTATCACGACGGGCGTGGTAATCACCGTTTTCGCGGGAGACCTCCACCTCCAGGAAGTTCATCGGCGGATTACCCACAAAGCTGGCCACAAACAAGGTGCGCGGCTGGTCATAGAGTACATCCGGCGGGTCATAAGCCTGAAGCTCGCCTTCTTTCATCACAGCTATACGGTCGGCCATGGTCATCGCCTCCACCTGGTCGTGGGTGACATAGATGGAGGTGACTCCCAGTTCTACCTGAATCCGTTTGATTTCGCTTCGCATGGAGAGGCGCAGGCGCGCGTCCAGGTTGGAGAGTGGTTCGTCGAAGAGCAGCAGTTTAGGTTCTTTGACCAGGGCACGGCCCAGGGCCACGCGCTGCTGTTGCCCGCCGGAGAGTTGAGCTGGCTTGCGATCCATCAAGTGTCCGATGTCCATCATATCGGCCACTTTCTGCGTCCGCTTTATCATCTCATCCTTTGGGATTTTCTGAAGTTTTAGGGGGTAGCTGATGTTCTGGAAGACGGTCATGTGGGGATAGAGGGCGTAGCTCTGGAAGACCATGCCGATATTGCGATCTTTGGGCTCCACGTGGTTGACGACGCGCTCGCCGAAACGGATGGTGCCTTCCGTAGGTTTGTAGATTCCGGCGACCATCAACAACGTGGTGGTTTTTCCGCAGCCGGAGGGACCGAGGAAGGCTACGAACTCACCGTCGTTGATATCCAGGTTGATGTGGTCGGCGCCAACGACCTTTCCCCAACGCTTGCTCAAATTTTCAAGTTTTACTTCCATAATAATCTCCTTGCCATTAGGTGGTCACTTATTAAGCCCTCGTAGGCTAAGTGGGCTCCGTTCCGGGACCTGAAATCATCAATCCGGGATATAAATCACGTGCCACCTTTGGACCCACCAGCGTAGATGCTCAACAGCTGTTCCTGGGTGAAGAGGAAGAAGATCGCCACCGGGATGAGCTGGAACAGCCCCACCGCTGTGACCATCCCCCATTGGACAGCCACTGTATCGCCCATAAAGTTATTCAAATAGACAGACAGAGTCGCGTTTTGACCAGCACCGATGGTGAAGGTTTTGGGGATCAGCCAGGCGTTCCAGCCGGAGATGAAGGCGAAAATGGCTAACGCCGCAATGCCCGGTTTAATGGTAGGCATAATGATCTCCCACCAAACTCGTAGGCGTGAAGCTCCGTCAATAAAGGCTGCCCGTTCCATATCCCAGGAGACATTGTCGAAGAAACCTTTCATCAACCAGATGCCGAAAGGCAGTTCGAAACCGATCATCACCAGGGCGACTCCCAGAGTCGTGTTGTACAGTTTGAGGGTGCGCAATACGAAGTAAATGCCGATGAGCAGGGTCACGCTGGGAAAAGCATGCAGCACCAGCGTTCCCGAGAGAAATGTCTTACGCCCCTTAAAGGCCTGGCGTGATAGCGCATAACCGGCCAGTGATGAGACCAGGACCACGAAGAAAGTCATCGATATGGCGATCAGAAAAGTATTGAGGGTCACTCGCCAGATGCTGGGATAGCCGCGGCCAAAGGGAGGCTCCCACAGGAAGCTCCAGTTGGCCAAGGTAAACCCGGTTGAACGCAGCCCTTCTGTGGCTACGGAAAAGGAAGAGATCAACAGCCAGAGATAACCCACGAAAATGGGCACGACGGTGATGACCAGGATTATATAGGGGATGGCTGTTCCGATCCTCTGTCGAAGTGTCATCGAATGTCTCCTTTTGCGTTACAGCAAGTCGATCTTGGGGTCCGCCACTAGTTCATCGAACTTGAACACGCGCATATAGATAATGGCCGCGCCCACGCCGATGATCACCAGAATCACCGCCCAGGCTGCGCCATAACCCCACTGGTTGTTGCCAAAGTAGTTGGATAGCGCCCGGTGGTAAGCTGTCAGCGCCCACACTTCAGTGCGGTACAGGCCCGGCCCGCCATCGGTGAGCAGCATGATCTGCTCAAAGGAGGTGAGCAGCGAGAGCGTCTGGTAGGTGAGCACGAACAGGATCGGCCACCTGATGGCAGGCAGGATGACATGGCGGATGGTTTGCAACCACGAGGCCCCGTCTACCTTAGAAGCCATCATGAAGTCCTTGGGAATGGACTCGATGGCCGATGTAAAGATTACCATGCCAAACGAGGCGCCGATCATCCCATTGGCAAATATGACGAAGAGCCAGGGCGCGGCTTGGATCAGGTCACCCCCTGTTCCTACTCCCAGTGAGCCGAGGAATTGGTTAATGACACCATGAGGGGCGCGCGAGGCCATCCGTTGCCACATCAGGATGTAGATGACGACAGGCGTAAGGCGGGGCAGCAACCACATCACTCGGAAAATGAAGCCTACGCGGCGCTCGACATGGGTGGTAAGCAGGGCGATTAACAGCGCGCTACTGAAATTGAACAAGGCCATCGTGAGTACTACGTAGAAGAGGGTGTTGCCCAAAATTTTGGTGAAGAATTTGTTGCCGAAAATCTTGGCGTAGTTATCCAGGCTCCAGTTAACCGGCAGCCACCATTGCAACGTGCCAAAGTTCGAGGCTTTCAGGTTGGAAAGGCTAAGAATAAAGATAATGATTACCGGGATGAAGAAAAAGAGGATGACCAGCGCCCCTGCCGGGACCAGGAACCCGTAGCTCTCCAGTCTCGAACGCAGCCGGTAACCGATGAGGGACGGCTCCCCCTCTGGAGTAGCAGGGGAAAGGGGGGGCGTCCCCCCCCTCTCCATCCTGTTTTCAACGCTCATTATCTTATGATCACCGCATCACCCAGCTCATTCTCAAGTCCTTCCAGTACCAGATCTACCGCCTCCTGGGCGGTCAGGTCGCCTGAGTGCACAGCTGCCAGGGCCTCGTAGGTGATCGTCGAGTACGGGCCCCAGTCAGGGCTGTTGGGCAGGAAGGTGGTGAAGTCCAGCATGTAGAGCACATCGGACAGGAAAGCGTCCGCCGCGTATGGCTCAAAGTCAGCTTGCGACTTGAGGATACCCAGGTGAGTGCTGTTGATGGCGTGACGGGTGTTGGCTTCATCGGTGGTCGCTTTGGCGATCAGTGCCAGGGCCAGGTCAGGATGCTCGCTCTGGGCGCTGATCAGGTAAACAACCGGGTGCGACAACGTAACCGGGGAGCCACCCGGGGCAGCCGGGTACAAGCCATAACCCCAGTTTTCGAACTGGTAATCCTGGCCACCCTTGTCCATGGTCCACTGGTCGGCCCACTCGGCCCATTGCCAGGCGCCGCCGCCCCAGAACAGCACCTGACTGCCCGAGACGCTGGGGTGGTAACTGCCGCCCCAATCTGCGGTCAGGAAGCTGTGGGCGCCATCGCCGGTCAAGCCGCGCTCGAAGAACTGGAAGTACTTCAGACCGGCCGCGGTGTCGAAGACCAACTTGCCGGTATCGGCGTCGATCGTATCGCCACCGTAAGCATAGTACAGCGCGGTGAAGTCAGGGCCGTTCTTGGGCCGCATCCAGAAGCCCATGCCGGGTTCTACCACGCCGGCTGCCACGGCCGCTTCGGCTGTGTCCAGCATATCGTCCAAGGTGAAATTGCCGGCTTTGATCTCGTCAGCCAGCCCGGCAATGCGGGCTTCATCCCAGCCCGGGACCTGTGCAAGCAGTGTCTTGTCCCAGTAGACTGGCCGGGATTCGGTATCCTGAGGGACGCCCCAGCGCTCGCCTTTGTACATGACAGAATCCCACAGCGCGGGAATCACGTTGTCGAATTCAGGGTAATCGCCGAGCATATCGTCCAGCGCGATGATGCGGCCGGCTGTGGCCTCGGTGCCGATGAATTCGTGGCCGGTCGTCAAGATGTCCGGCGCTTTCCCATCCTCGTAGGACAGGGCAAATTCCTGCATGAGGTCGCCAAAATCCGTGTTGTCCTGGATGGTCTCGACCACCACACGGCGGGTATCGCCGGCGGTTTCCAGATCGGCATTGACCTCAGCTACGGCGTTCAGCAGGTTGTTGCAGCGCCAGTCCTCGGTGGGGGGCTTGGCCCGGCAGCGGGCCACGAGGGTGACCAGCTCCCCGCCAACCGGCACCTCGACCTCAACTTCCTCGATGATTGTCTCACCGGGAACTTCCACCGTTTCGATGATGGTCTCTGGCTGGCAGGCGGCGAGCAAAAGGCCCACCACCATCAGAAGTGCTAATCCAATGAAGGGCACTTTCTTCTTCATGTTTTCTCCTTCTCGTTGTATGTTTCATGATAAGCGGCTCGAATATCGTCTGCGCCCTGGCTACGCCAAGGCTGCAACATGAGTTGCGGTCCTTTCTCCTTCTCCATCAACCTCCTTTCCCCTAGATTGGGGTGTTTGGCTAGTTGGGCGGGACCTCAGTCAACATCTGCTATGGTCAACCGCCTCTATCCGGGATCAGCTTGCTTCGGGGGCAAGCCCGGTCGTTTGGCGAACGATCAGTTCAGTTGGCAAGACCTCGGCTTGCATATCGCTTTCGCCTCGTATTAGCTGCAGCAGCATGCGTATCGCTGCTTGCCCCATGCGATAGCAAGGTTGGCGAACGGTCGTCAATGGCGGACTTAAATAAGCCGAAATTTCCAGGTCGTCAAAACCAACGACCGAGCAGTCACGCGGCACTTGCAGGTCCGCCTCCCTGAGAGCCGTGAGCACACCCATCGCCGTCATGTCGTTGAAGCAGAAAATGGCCGTTGGTGGTTGAGGCAAGCTCAGCATTTTTTGGCCTGCCCGGACACCGCTTTCCAGCATCCCGTCCCCTTCGACGATCAATGTGTCGTCGATGGGGATGTCGTGCTTCCTTAGCACCTGTTGATAGCTTGTCTTACGATCGCGATCGGTTGAAAGTTTGGCGTTCGATACAAATGCGATCCGTCGGTGACCGAGTTGCACCAGGTGCTCGACGGCTTGTTTCACGCCAGATTTCTTATCGGCGGAGACAGAGTAAGGATATGTCCGGCAATTTATCAAAACAATGGGCAACGGGAAGCGTGCGTCCAATTCCAGATAATCGGTGTCGATCTGCGAGCCAGTGATGATGATGCCGCTTGTGCGGCGCTCATGGAACGAGCGCACAACTTCCAGCTCGCGCTCGTAGTCCCGGTAGGAACTGCTGAGGAAGACCGAATAGCCATTATTTCTGGCGGTTTCTTCAACACCTTGAACCAGTCGCGATAAGAAGGGGTCGGCCGTATAAGTGATCACCAAGCCAATGGTCGCTGTATCTTGTGTGACCAGACTGCGCGCCAATAGGCTCGGCGTATAGCCCATCTCTTGTGCCAGGCGTTGGACCCGCTCTCCGGTTTCTGTGCTGATTTGGGGATGATTATGCAATGCCCTGGATACCGTCGAAGGCGATACACCAGCCTCCTGGGCGATATCTTTGATGGACACCAATTTTCGCTTCTCTCTGCTCACGTTAGTAGTCGATTTTTCTAGTGGAATTCTGCTTTAGAAGTGAATCTCTGCAAACGTTTGCACCATCATAGCATCCCTGTCTTTGCCTGTCAAGTTACGGTCATTCTGTAGGCATTTCAGACCCTTTTTTTCGCCCAAACAATGCCTTATTCGACAAATAACTTCATATGATTTAACTGGATTGTGTGTGATGATCGGAGCAAAATGGAGGAAACTCAGGCGTCGTGAACGACCAGGATGACCGAAGTTCTCAATCGTCCTTGTTCGGTCAATATGAATGGATACATATACCTTCATGATGAGATTGCCACGTCATCAGATCGGGTGAAGATACC
>SDBS01001995.1_pt1 | contig 20535 bp, 23 predicted proteins | sample 2277091 | NCBI WGS metagenome assembly SDBS01 (sample SAMN10404972, study PRJNA504765) | marine sediment metagenome | isolation source: marine sediment core GS10_PC15, 163 cmbsf | place: Arctic Ocean: Southern Knipovich Ridge | collected 2010 | reverse complement strand
CAAAAATTAAAAGAACATTTACTTCAGTATTGCCTGTTGCCAAAAATAGAACAGGTAAATGTATTAATTGTGGGGAATGTTGTAAACTACTATATATATGTCCTTTTTTAAAATTTAAACCCAACGGTAAATCTTATTGTTCTATATATCCAATAAGACCATTAAGTTGTAGAAAATATCCAAGAACTGAATCCGAATTGATAACCAAATATACTTGTGGATTTAAATTTAAATAGTGTTGGCTTTCCCAAAAAATTTACTTCTCCGATTCTCTCGAAGCTCATTTTCCCGAGATACTTTTCTCGGGTTTTTCTTTCAAAAAATTGACAAACCTAAATAAGGGTGTATAGTATTGGTAGAACTTTGTAAACACAATAAAAACCCAAAAGGAAAGGAAATAAAAATGAAAATGGATGATATAGATCTTGAATTATGGGAAAAACACATAGGGACACTTCCCGAAGGTTTTTTTTCTTAAGATTTCTAACTCTCGGCTTCTGCTTTATTATAAGGGGCCTGGATATAAAAGGTTAACAGAACCCGGAGGTTCTAAGCCGACCGGAGACTGCGCTTATATTGGTATGCATAGTATTCTAAATCAAGACCCAGGTAAAGTATGCAAGTTTATCCGAGAAGAGGTAGCAAGAGCACAAAAAGCTTTATCCGGTTAGTTTTAAGTTGATATAATAACTAAAGAGCCTGAAATAAAAACTATTCAGGCTTTTCTTTTATGAAAAACAGGTTCCAAATTATCTCATAGGGCTTAAATCAGGCATATAAACCTTTCCATTCTCCATAATCCTGGTTCTAATGTCGTCCACGATGCCCAGCTATTTTCAGAAAATCGCCAAAAAGGCGGTTTTTTGGTAGAATGAATCAATGGAACCGTTAGCTTCAAAAATCAGGCCAAAAACCTTGAAAGAATTCGTGGGTCAGGATCATTTAGTTGGCGAAGGAAAACCTTTGAATGTTGCCATAAAGCAAAAGCATCTGTTTTCGTTTGTTTTTTGGGGTCCGCCGGGAACCGGAAAAACAACTCTGGCGAAAATATATGCCAAAAGTTTAGATGTCAAGCTTTACGAATTATCTGCGGTTTCCGCCGGCAAAGCAGATATCAGGAAAATAATCGAGGAGGATACGAAAGATTGTTCCAAGGTTTTATTCTTGGACGAAATTCACCGTTTCAATAAGGCCCAGCAGGATTTTCTGCTTCCTTATGTGGAAAGAGGGGATATGACTTTAATCGGAGCCACTACGGAAAATCCAAGTTTTGAAATAATTGCGCCTTTGCTTTCCCGCTGCAGAATTTTTGTTTTGTACGAACTTTCAGATAAAGAGATGAAAACCATTATTAAACGAACCAAATTCAAATTAGACAAGAAATCAATTGACTGGCTGATTAATATGGCAAACGGAGACGCAAGGCAGGCCATTACCATGCTTGAAAACACGAACGAACTTTATAAAAAGATCACCGTGGAGAATCTAAAGAACGCCTTACAGTCAAAGTTCTTAAGATACGATAAAGTAGGGGAGGAACATTATAATACTATTTCAGCTTTTATTAAAAGTATGAGAGCAAGTCAGCCTGATGCGGCTTTATATTATTTAGCGCGGATGATTGATTCTGGCGAAAATCCCAAATTCATAGCAAGAAGAATGGTTATTTTCGCTTCAGAGGACATAGGATTGGCCCAGCCTACGGCTTTGGTGGTAGCTAACGATGTTTTTAGAGCCGTGGAAATTATCGGATTGCCGGAGTGTGGCATTAACTTAGCTCACGGAGTTGTATATCTTTGTCAATGTAAGAAAGACAGAAGCTCATATAGCGCATATATGGCTGCAATGGAAGACGTAAAGAAGTATGGAAACTTGCCCATTCCTTTAAGATTGCGGAATGCGGAAACAAAGCTTATGGAGGATTTGAATTACGGAAAGGGATACGAGAAGTATTCTAAAGAAGATTATCTACCCGATCAATTAAAAGGAAAGAAATATTTAAAACAATAAATTGTATTATAAAAGAATCGTCATTTCGGCGGTTTTTTGGTAAAATAGAATATATGGCAGAAGTTAAAATTTTAATAGAGGGCTATACAACAGTTGATACAAAAGAATCCGGCGAAGAGAAAACTTGCCCTACAATTAGTTTAATAAAAGACAAAGACCTTATTATAGTTACTGACCCCGGTGTGTTAGAGAGCCAAGAGGTTTTGAAGGATAAGTTAAAAGAAGAAGGGTTGGGTATAGATGATATAGATATTGTTTTTATAACCCATTCTCATATTGATCATTACCGGAATATTGGAATGTTTCCTAATGCTAAAACCTTGGAGTATTACGGACTATGGGATAAAAACACAGTTGATGATTGGAAAGAACAATTTACAGACGATATTCGGATTATAAAAACGCCGGGGCATAATTACGATAGTTTAACCCTTCTTGTTAAAACAGATAAAGGAGTAGTCGCTGTATGCGGTGATGTTTTTTGGAAAGAGAATTTTCCCGAAGATGATACTTACGCTTCAGATAAAGAAAAATTAGCAGAAAGCAGAAAAAAAGTTTTAGAAATAGCTGATTGGGTAATTCCTGGCCATGGTTCTATTTTTAAAGTAAAAAAAGAGGATTAATTGAGAAGTAAATCTATGAAAAAGATATTCAAAAAGATAAATCTATTCACCCAGAAAAAAGATATAACTGCTGAAATTATCTTAGGTGATTGTTTAGGTGTCTTAAAAAAAATGGATGCCCATAGTATAGATCTTATTATAACTTCGCCTCCTTATGCAGACCAGAGAAGTAATACTTATGGAGGTATAAGTCCCAATAAATATGTTGAATGGTTTTTACCAAGAAGTAAGGAATTAATCAGGATATTGAAACCATCAGGAACTTTTATATTAAATATTAAAGAAAAGGTAGCAGATGGTCAAAGACACACGTACGTCTTAGAACTTATTTTAGCGATAAAGAAACAAGGATGGTTATGGACCGAAGAATTTATTTGGTATAAAAAGAACTGTTTTCCCGGAAAATGGCCTAATAGATTTAGGGATTCTTGGGAACGTATTTTGCAATTTAACAAACAAAAGAAGTTTAGTATGTATCAAGAGAAAGTGATGGTTCCAATGGGTGGTTGGGCAGAAACGAGATTGAAGAATTTGAGTGAAACGGACAAAAGAAGAGATAATTCAAAGGTAGGCAGCGGTTTTGGTAAAAATGTATCAAATTGGCTCGGCAGAAAAACGGCTTACCCAGCCAATGTTTTAATAATGGCAACAGAAACCGGAAACAAGAACCACAGTGCTGTTTTCCCGAAAGCATTACCTTCTTGGTTTATAAAATTATTTACTAAAAAGGGAGATACGGTTTTAGATCCATTCTTGGGCTCCGGTACTACATCTGTTGCTGCACTTGAGTTAGATAGAAACTCTATTGGAATAGAGGTTAAAGAAGAGTATTATAAATTATCCATTAAAAATATTAAGAATCAAATAAATCAATAAATATAACATGGAGAGTCTAAATTATAAAAAATTATATGGATTCATTACAACAGATGTCATTCATCCTTTCTATAGTAACAGACTTCTTAGTTTAAAGCAGATTAAATTAAAAACTATAATAAAAAGGAAAAATCCTTATTTATTCAAAGCAAAAAACATTGAAACTGCCGGAGATTTTGCGAGATATATTCTTGACGCCTTTCTATCGTCCCAAGAAGAAACTATGTTTGGCGATCTTTTAGAGAAACTCGCTATACACATATGCAGTGAGATTTTTAATGGCCGCAAAGCAAAAGAAGGAAAGTTTAAAAGCGTAGATTTAATTTTTAAAAGGGATAACAAACTGTATATAGTAGGAATCAAGTCAGGACCAAATTGGGGTAATAGTGACCAAGTAAATACTATGAAGAAAAATCTGAAGAAAGCCAAAGAAATTCTCAAGGGCGAAGGAGAAAAATCTAAAATCATAAAAGTAAATGGTTGTATGTATGGTCGAGATAGTAAACCATACAAAAAAGATAAAAGAAACCCTAATTTAAATTATCATAAAATTTGTGGTCAACGGTTCTGGGAATTAATTTCAGACGATAATCAATTATATAAAAAAATTATTCAGCCATTAGACAAAGAAGCCAAGAAGCGAGATAAAATCTTTAAGGATTTGTATGTAAAAAAAATTAATGAAATAACAAAAGATTTAATAGATTCATTTTATAAGAATAGCTCTTTGGATTGGGATAAAATTGTTGATTATATATCAAAAAAAGAAATTTAGTAAAAAATTTAGCCCGAAGCTGAGGAAAATTTATGAAAGAGAAAAAACCATTATGAGTAAAACCCTGTTTCCAACTACAAAAATTCCAGATTATCTGCTCGATATTGAATATAAAGGGCCGTCATTTGCAGGAATGATGGAAATTGGGGCGTTGAGAGCTGAAATAACGGGTCTAGAGAACGCGGTTAGGATTATCGCACAAGTATTAGCAAGGCATGGGAGGACAGACTTTAATGCAAATGATGTACAGATTTTTATTGAGGCTTTTAAAAAAGGATCTTTCTGTAAAAAAGCAAAACTTTTCATAAAAGGATTAGATAAACATCCAGGAGCTTTGACTCTGGGGATATTGTTAATAATGATTTTACAGACCATTCCTCAATATCGCGCAGATAAAATAAGAGATATGCCGCCACAACTTGTCGCTGAAATTGGGGATCAGATAAAAATAGAACTTTTGAAGAACGATGAATTTCTGAAGTCTCTTGCAGATATCGTTCGTCCTCTTGAGAGAGGTGGCGATGAGTTGTCGTGCGCCGTTCCCTTGCACGACCAAGTCGTTATTAAATACGAGGATAAAAAGGAATTCCTTGAACTCACAGGTGAAGTCGAAGAAGAGGAAATCAATGGTGAACGATCAGAAGTTCTACTAGGAAGAATCAATCGTGTGGACCTTGATGCTCGAGTTAGGCATATTGGTTTCAAGGTAAATAACGAGGGGGCCTCAATCCAAGCGACATTAGTAGAAAATTTACGCAATCCCACTGACATGCGCGGTTTACTTGATCGATGGATTAAACTTGAGGGTATAACGACTTATCAAAAAGGTGTGAGGTCACATATAGAGATAAGTAAATATAAGGTTATTCGTCAGGAAGAAATTAATTTTGAACTTAATTCTGAAAGTAAAGAATGACCTGGTCAACAAAAAAATTAGGTAAGGCGATACTTGTAATAATATTTATAATTTTTGGTTTTTTATTTTTGACAAAAGGACAATATTGGTATTCTTTTTTTAGTTTATTACTCGTAGTAATCCTTATACGTATAGAAGATTTAACTAAAATGATTTTGAATAAAGGTGATTTTAAATTAGAATTGGCTTTTGAAAAAGATTTAAAAAAGAAAATTGAAAATGAAATTCAAGATAACAAAGAAGAAATTACCCAAGATAAAATAAAATTTTATAAAGATCTAGAGACTACTATTATTGAGAAAATACACAAGAAATTAGGGGGTGAATTAAAGATTGGTATAAAATTTGTATATGGTACATTAGAAAAACCAGAATTCGTATTTATCCCTGATGCGGTAATACGCACTAAAGATGAAATGGTTTTTATTGAAATTAAACATATTATTCGTCCAGAATTTGCCAAGAAAATTATAGAAACTGGCATTAGAAATTTAAAGTTAATTTTAGAAAAATTTAAACCTTCTGCTGGCACAAAGTTGAAGGCTAAATTAATTGTTGCAAGTACTACAAAACTGGATATTAGTAATATTGTCGTATCAGATAATATTGACATTGAATTTTTTAATTTATAATATGGCCAACAAAAAAATAACTAAACCAAACAAAAAATCGAAGAATTAATTGAGAAACCCCAGTAGTAGAAACTTTGTTTCACTACGGGGCGGGTAAAATTTATGAAACAAAAAATTAAAAAAATTTACTTACAGTGTAAAAGAATGTGGAGAGTATTAAAAGTACTTTGGCCGTAAAAATAAAAATAATCAAAATTTAGCCCGAAGTTGAAAATTAAAAATATTAAATATAAAAAATATTATGTCGGAAATAAATTCAACAAAAAAAGAAATAACAGTTTGGGGGATACGTGGTGGACGAATAGGAGAAGCAGAGTTTCTTTTTGAAAAAGAGAGCGTAGTCGCTATGGGATGGAAAGAAATGGGAGATTTATCTTCTCTTAAAACCAGAGAGGATTTTAAAAGACGATATGAAGAAATTTTTCCTCACGTAAAAAGCGGTACTGTTCCAGCTCATGCAGGAATGCTTTATCGTTTTGTTCGCGAAATAAAAAATGGCGACATTATTATATTTCCTTTAAAACTAAAAAAACCTAAAGAAGTATGGATAGGTAAGATACTGGCGGAATATAAATATAATCCAGAAGTGATTTTCCCTCACGTTCGTAAAGTGAAATGGGTTAAAAAATATCCTCGTACAAAATTTTCTCAAGGTGCCTTGTATGAAATAGGGGCTGCTATGACGTTTTTTCAAGTTAAAAATTACGCTGACGAATTTTTAGCTGCGATGGAAGGTAAAGAAATTATTGATACAATGGCCGAAGATATAGAATCAGTAGGTTTAGTTGTAGATGATATCGAACAACAATCAAGAGACTTTATTTTAAAGCAAATTACACAAAAATTTAAGGGTCATAATTTCGCTGAATTTGTTGGACACATTTTAGATTTAATGGGTTATAAAACTAAAGTCAGTGGACCAGGTCCAGATAGAGGTATCGATATACTTGCTTACAAAGACGATTTGGGGGTTACTCCTCCTACAATTTTCGTCCAAGTAAAAAGTAGTGACAAAGAAAGTAACGAAGCAGAAATTGCTCAACTTTATGGAAGGGTAACAGATAAAGATTTTAGCTTGTTTGTTTCCTTGTCGGGATTTAATAAGCACGCATATGACTTTGCTTTTGGAAAAAGAAATTTAAGACTTATTGATGGTGATGAGTTTGTTGATTTAATTTATAAATATTACGATGAGATCGATGGAAAATATAAAGCAGTAATTCCTTTAAAAAAAGTTTATATTCCAGAATCACCATCTGAATAAGAAAAAGAAAAAATAGTTGAAATTCAGGTGAAGAATTAATTGAGAAACCCCAGTAGTAGAAACTTTATTTCACTACGGGGCAGGTAAAATTTATGAAAGAAAAAAACATTAAATTTTTAGGAGAAGGTAATAAAAAATACACTATTTCACCTATTGAAAAGATTTTCTGCGAAAAATATATAGGATTTAGAGGTAACGGGACCGAGGCTATATTGGCAGCTGGATTCAAAACAAAAAATAGAAAATCTGCTTCTGTAATGGCCTCTAGAAGATTGCTAAAACCTCATATTGCACAATTTTTAAAATCTATATTAGGCGGAAACGTGTCTATGAGCGACGATACGGAAAAGGTCATAAAACATCTTGCCTTCCTGATTACTCAAAATAAAAGTCTTAGTATAAAGTTACGCGCAATACGCTTATATAATAAATTAGCTCGCAGATATCCAGGTCAAATAAATTACAACAAATGAAGCATGAATGGGATTGACTACTTATATTCTAAAACATCTAATAACCACTAAAGTAGGGAAGTGGTGGTTTTTTAATTTTGGCGCCTAAGGTATCTTAACCGTCAACTTTTAAAAATGAAATATTTCGCTTACGGTTCAAACATGAAGACTAAGCAATTGAGAAATAGAGTAGGGTACTTAGGAAGTATAACCTCGATAGGGATAGCTACATTGAGTGACTATTGCTTAAGGTTTAATAAGCTTAGTAAAGATGGTAGTGGAAAAGCAAATATTGAGGAAAAAAATAATACTGATACTATTGTAAAGGGAATTATTTTTAATCTAACTGAGGAACAATTTAATGAATTAAAAGAAAAATGGGAGAAAGGGTATGATGTACGTGATATAAAAGTTATTAATCCCAAAGGGGACACCCTAGAAGTTAAAACCTTTATTGCAAAACCCGAAAATATTGAAAATGACCTTAGGCCTAAATGTGATTATCGTCAATTACTTATTAAGGGTGCCAAAGAGTATGGTTTAGACGAAAGATATAAAAAATTTCTCTGTTCATTTCCTTGTACTGAATAGTATTAAGATGAGACATTATACAAGATGCCTTGTCTGACATCATAGGTTGTTCGCATAATTATGTATTGAAACAAATAAAAAACCACCTGCTTTATTTATTGACCTTTTTATATAAAGTGATAAAATAGTTAAAGGAAAATGAAAAATAGTATTATAAAGGCAATTACTTCTGGATTAGGTTTTTTCGTATTGTCCCTTTTAATTGTTGAAAGTTTTCTTACGGCCGTTTTAGTTCTTTCCGACTTAGATCAAAAAGGAAAATTTATAGGAATGTTGATTGGCGCATCTTTATTTTTAATTGTAGTTGTAATAGTCGCATTTTTAGTAAAAACTTGTCCTCAAAACTTAATGTTTGGAGAAAAATCTCTTTTTGACCTGGAAAAGGAAAAAATGAAAAAAGGATCACAGGAAAGAGGAACAAAAGAAATACCTCCTCATAAAATTGTCGAAGAAAACAAAAACTAAAAAATATGAAAAAAATATATTTAATTATTTATGCACTTAATAATATAAGCAAAGATTATTCAATTTTTAAGAATAATCTGAAATTACTTGGTGATTGGCGACAAGATCTTCCGTTTTCCTGGTTTATTAAAAGCACTCTTACCGCAAATGAAATCTCTGAAAAACTTTTATCCTTTCTTGACGTTGATAAAGATTTCTTGTTTGTTGCAGAAATAAAAAAAGATAATAAACAAGGGTGGTTGCCTAAGGATTTTTGGAAATGGGTTGAAGAGGAGTAAATACCTCATTAGATGTTAAGACCATCAAGCAGGTGGTTTTTTATTTGTTTCAATACATAATTATGCGAACAACCTATGATGTCGCACAAGATGCCTTATGCAGCGTGTAATATAGAAAATCGCCAAGAAGACGGTTTTTTGATAGAATTGAAATAGAATTATGAAAATATCAAAAATAGAATTTGTTAAAGGTGTTATTGGGGACGATTACGGTTTGGAAGACAATTTACCACACATCGCTTTTTTTTGGCCGTTCTAATGTGGGGAAATCAAGCGTGATTAACTCTTTAGTCGGCAAAAAAAACCTTGTAAAAACAAGTAAGATGCCGGGGAAAACACGTGAAGCTAATTTTTTCCGCATCAATAATTCTTTCTATTTTGTGGATTTCCCAGGATATGGATATGCGAAGCGTTCGATATTGGAGCGCAACAAAATGATCAAAAGGATTTTTTGGTATGTGGAGTTTTCCAATGCGAGGCCCAAAGCAGTTTTCTTAATTATTGACGCTAATGTCGGCTTGACCGCCCTTGATCGGGATATGATAAAAATTCTCGAGGCAAATAAACATCACATTGTTATTGTTGCAAACAAGATTGATAAATTAGCTAAAGCCGCCGCGGGAAAACAACTTTCCTTAATTCAAAAAGAAGCACGAGATATACCGGTTTTGGGATATTCGGCCAAAACAAACGAAGGAAAAAACGAATTAATTAAAAAAATTGCGAGTTTCGTATAAAATAAACCTGACCGAGACGGGTCGGCGGGAGATCCAAAAACAGCCCGAATTTCCTCTTAAAAACCAGGTTCTAGATCGACTACGCCAGTTATTTTCCCGAGAGTTTTTTCTCGGGTTTTTGTTAAAAATCAAGGGGCGGTCTTCTTTTGAAGGTCGCCCCTCTTTCTTTACTTAAATTATGCTTAACCAGGCTCTAACATCGTCCAGCCAGTTCCTTTATTTGTTTTAAGGTAATTACGGGATTTCCGATAAAATCCACTCATCTAAAAGTTCGAAAATCGTCCCATCCGGGGAGCCAATAAAAATCGCCAAGAAGACGGTTTTTTGGTAAAATAAAGCTATGAGAAAGAAAACTTTCTTAGTTGTTATTTTTTTATTTTTACCCATATTACTAATAATCCCAATAGTATTACAAAATTATCGTGTAGAGAAACCAAACCGAGCTTGCTTCAAAAATTACTGTTTTCATATTGAATTAGCCGTAACGCCCGAGGAGAGAAATAATGGTTTAATGTTTAGGGAAAACTTAGATTTTAAAAATGGTATGTTGTTTGTTTTTAAGAGAGAAGGAAGGTATTCTTTTTGGATGAAAAACACCTTAATCCCTTTGGATATAATATGGATTAATAAGAATAAAGAAGTCGTATTCATTAGCGAAAATACTCAACCGTGCAAAGAATATCCTTGTCCTATTATAGAACAAACTAAAAACGCAAAATATGTTCTAGAAATAAATGGAGGCATCTCAGAGAAAATTGACTTGGCTGTCGGAGACAAAATAAATATAGAATATTCAAAACAATAGAGTCCTCTATTCTTTAAGGTGGTTTTTTGGTAGAATGGGGGAAGGTCGACCATATAAATAAATTACTTTTAAGTATATATAATAAAATGTTTTTTCCAATCATTCTTATAATTATTGGTATACTCTTTATTCTTGAAAATGCTGGGGTTGTAACTGGTGATTTTTGGGGCTATGTTTTAGGAGCTGCTATAGTTTTAGCTGGATTATGTTTTCTTAAGTGCAAAGGAAAAGGCCATGGCAGTTGGTGTTGTGGGGGAGAGAAAGGTAAAGAGGAATAATCTCAATAAATATAAAAAACCTCAATTCTTTATAGGGTTGAGGTTTTTTTGATTCTATAATCGCCCAAAAGGCGGTTTTTTTGTTGACAAATATATATAAAGTAATATTCTGAAAGTAGGAAGTAGTTCTTTAAAAGGGAGTATAATCATGATTATCTACCGAAATGTGAGAGTATTATCGGATGAACCAGTTGACGATTTAGATAAAATTCAAAAGATTGTTCTTAAATTAAAACAATTACTTCAGCAGGGCAGAAGAATTCGTTTCATTATAGGAGAATGTATAGCTGAAACCGATAAAAACGGAGGGAAACCGGCATTTGTTGCTCATGGTGGCTCCAGAGGGAGAAGTCGGTAAAAAAACCCGAGAACGCCAATGCTATTAGCTAGGCCTTTGAGCCGGGATGACTCACTGGGATGGATAACTTCTGTTCTCGGGTAATTAAATATAATCGTCTCTAAATTGAGATGTAAATATAGAACCTTAACATTTCTTCAACGTAATTAAGGGCACTTCTTGTGCCCTTTTTTTTAAAAAATTGGGGGAGCTAAGTAGCGAAAACAAACAATTTTTGGTAGAATGAGAATATGAAAAAGCAAAATAAACGCATAAAACTTTGTAGTGCTTGTTTATTAGGAATAGAATGCAGATATGACTCTAAAAGTAAATTAAATAAGAAAGTCCTCGGGTTGTCTAAGAAAGAAATTTTAATTCCTGTTTGTCCTGAACAATTGGGCGGTTTACCAACACCAAGAGAACTAACAGAAAGGCGAGGGAAAAAGGTTTTTACCAAATCAGGCAAAGATATTACAAAATATTTTAAAAAAGGAGCAGAAGAGGTTTTAAAAATAACAAAACTACTTGGTGTTAAGGAGGTGATTTTCAAACAAAAAAGTCCTTCTTGCGGATGCGGAAGGATTTATGACGGAACTTTTTCTGGTAAATTAACTAAAGGGGATGGGGTTACAACCGCGTTATTGAAAAGAAACAAAATTAAAGTAATAACAGAAGAAGATCTGTAATTTTCCTTTATTCAGTGAAATAAATCAATTCCCCGAGATACTTTCCTCGGGTTTTTTCTTGAATTTTCTCCCGAAAAGAGTTAGGGTAAAATCAGAAGTTGTCCTTTAACAAAAAAGGAGATGGAAAATGTTAGAAATTGGTGTTTTGGGTTCAACAAAAGGAAGTGATTTACCCGCTGTTATTGAAAGTACAAGACAGGGTGAATTAAGAGGTCTTGCCAGAATAGCTATGGTAATTTCTGATAAAGAAGATTCTGGAATTTTGAGAAAAGCAAGGAAATTTGGAATAAGAAATTATTATCTCGACCCCGGAGAAATGGGACTTGATTACGAAAAGAAAATCGCTCAAATATTAGACGCACATAATGTCCAACTAATAGTATTAATTGGTTACATGAGACTATTCACCGCCTGGTTTGTGAGAAAATATGAACACAGAATAATGAATATCCACCCTTCTTTGCTACCCTCTTTCCCCGGCATTGACAGGGCTGTACATGCAAGTGTATTGGACTGCGGATGTAAGGTTTCTGGTTGCACATTATTTTTTGTAGATGAAGGTAAAGATACCGGCCCCATAATAGTACAAGAAGCCGTTCCTGTTTTGGAAGATGATAATATTGATGGCCTAAAGGCCAGAGTCCAAAAAGCAGAACAAAAAGCTCTCCCTAAAGGAATAAAACTATATGCCCTTGGAAAATTAAGAGTGGAAGGGAAAAAAGTAAAAATTTTACCATAAAAAAAACGCCTTGACGTGAGTCTCGGCGTTTTTATGTTTTTGTTAAACTTTAGCGGGGACGAGCAATGGCATGGGTTCCCTATTTTGTCGGCAGAAAGTTTCTCTTTTCCTAAGACACTCAGTACATAAGAAGTGTGGCATTTCATCGGGAAACAACGGTTTACCGCTATGAATAGAATGGGCTCCTTTTTTACTACAATCAGTACAAATAGCGTCAGGGAGATGGAGCTTTTGTCTGTTTATGTTAGCCATTTTTTTTCCTTTCAGAAGGATTGTTAGAGAGCTATTTGTTTTTAGCATATTTTTCTTTTGATGTCAAGTTGGATTGTATGTAGCGTTAATAGATTTATGGATAATTTTTTGACTTGTTCCGCATTAAGGTTTGAAAAACCTTTGGTGTTGAGGTAGAATAAAAATAGGATGTCGAAAAATTAATTAAATAACAAATTTAAAATTATGGCATTAGAACAATTTTTAATTGAAAATCAATGGATTATTTTATTGGTTGTCTTATGGGCTTTGCCCTGGAAAGGGGTAGCGTTATGGAAAGCATCTAAAAAAAGCCATAAGTGGTGGTTTATAGCTTTGCTTGTGTTTAATACCATGGCTATATTAGAAATCCTTTACATCTTTGTTTTTAGTAAAAAGAAAGTAGAAGAAAATTAATCCTTCAATTATTTTCCCGAAAAAAAAAGCTTTAAAAGTTGACAAATTCTTATTTCTTTGTTAAAGTATAGACAGTATTGAAAATAAAGAAAGGAAGGAGAGAAAGATGCCCAAATGTCTAGTTATAACATTTGATATAACAGATACAGAAGGTGTGGTACCTCCCAACGGGACAAAAATTCTTAGCAAGGTTCCTAGTGATAAGGGAGAGTTGATTAGACCCGATTCGGATTGGAGCGGTGCGGTTCTCAACATTATTAATGCTCAGTTGCGCAATCATCCTAAAATTGAATTTGTTTTCTACGGTTCAAAATAAGGGGGATGTTGACCCCGTAGTGAAATTTCGAATTGTTTTGTAGTTTGATTTTTTTTAAAGAAAAATCCTTTCGAAATTCTACTACGGGGTTGACAAGATTTTTTATTGTGTTAAACTAAGAGCAGTTGGATGAGGAAGAGAGTCCCTGAAACTAAATGATTCATCCCAGCTGGCAGGAAGGAATGCTTAACAAAGAAGGCTCCATGTCGTGTCTCTAGTTTCACACTCTCTTTCCTCATCTTATTAGCTCTTTTCAGACCAAATGTTCGGCGCGGTCGGACCATGGGAGGATGAGGAGTCAATACTGGGTTCCCCCCGCCCTAGACTCCTCTCCCCTCCCTTTATTTTTGCTCTTTGTATAGTTCGTATGAGAGGTTTATCTTTAAGTTAAGCCTCCTTTTTTTTGTTCAAAAAATTGAATTTAAAACAAAAAAGAGGTAAAATCTTTATTAGAAGAAAATAATATGAGACAAACAACCCTTTGTTTATTAATTAAAGAAAAACAAGACAGTAAAAAACTTCTTTTGGCAATGAAAAAAAGGGGATTTGGGGCTGGAAAATGGAATGGAGTTGGAGGAAAAATAGATTTAGAAAAAGGAGATAAAAATATAGTTGATGCGGCTATTAGGGAAACCAAGGAAGAAATCGGAGTAAAAGTTAAAGACTTGGAGAAAGTCGCTGTTTTAAATTTTCATTTCTCATATAATCAGACATGGAATCAGGACGTTCATGTCTTTTTAGTTAAAGACTGGGAAGGAGAACCAAGAGAATCCGAAGAAATGTTGCCAAAGTGGTTTGATACAAAAGAAATTCCTTTTAAGGAAATGTGGGAAGATGATAAATTTTGGCTTCCTCAGGTTTTAGACGGTAAAAAGGTGAAAGCCAAATTTATCTTTAAAGAGGGAGAGAAAATTTCTGAACAAAACATTGAAATCGTAAAAGAAATTTAATAAAATTTTGTGTCCACCTTTTAGCAAGGGTGGTTTTTTGTTAAAATTGAATATGGGTATGGAATTAAATCTCGGTAAATTGAACAAAGAACAAAAAGAAGCGGTTATCTACGGAAACGGACCGCTTTTAATTGTTGCCGGAGCAGGAACCGGCAAGACAACGGTGATTACTCAACGCATTGCTTACTTGATTAAAAAAGGGAAAGTTAAACCGGAAGAAATTTTAGCAGTAACTTTTACCGATAAAGCGGCCGAAGAAATGGAAGAGCGGGTGGATAAACTTTTGTCCTACGGTTATATGGATTTGTGGATTTCTACTTTTCATTCTTTCTGCGAAAGAATTTTAAAAGAGCATGCTTTGGATATTGGTTTGCCTGCAGATTTTAAATTGTTAGACCAAACTGCTGCCTGGCTTTTGGTTCGCCAAAACTTAGACAAATTTAATCTTGATTATTACAAACCTTTAGGTAATCCGACCAGGTTTATTCAGGCCTTAATTTCTCATTTTTCTCGCTGCAAAGACCAGGGAATTTACCCGGAAGATTATTTAAAATATAGCGATACCTTGAAAACCAATCTCACTGATTTGCCCGAAAAACAGGAGATAGAAAGAATTAAAGAGGTTGCCGATGCCTATCATATTTATCAACGTTTGCTTTTGGAAAACAGTGTTTTAGATTTTGGTGACTTAATCAATTACTGCTTGAAACTTTTTCAAAAAAGACCACTTATCTTAAAAAAATATAGGGAACAATTTAAATATATTTTAGTTGACGAATTTCAAGATACGAATTGGGCACAATACGAATTAGTAAAGACATTGGCCGTTCCGAATAATAACTTGACCGTCTGCGCAGATTACAGACAGGCAATCTACCGTTGGCGCGGAGCTTCTTACAATAATATTATTCAATTCAGAAAAGATTATCCGAAGTCAAAAGAAGTGTTTTTAATTAAAAATTATCGCTCTCGCCAAAATATTTTAGATTTGTCTTATAAATTCATTAAAGCTAATAATCCCAACAGGCTTGAATACGTTAGTAAGCTTGATGAAAAATTGATTGCCTCTAAAAAAGGGAAAGGTATTATTGAACACCTGCATTTTAGGGATTTAAATGAAGAAACCCAAGGAGTGGTTAATAAAATTATTGAAATTTTGAAAAATGATAAAGAAGCAAGTTTTAATGATTTCGCTGTTTTAGCCAGGACCAATGAATCGGCTAACTCTTTTGCTAAAGCTTTAGAAAGGGCAAATTTCCCTTATCAATTTTTAGCTTCTCGAGGACTTTACACCAAACCAATTATTTTAGATATTATTTCATATTTCAAACTTTTAGATAATTATCACGAAAGTTCAGCAGTTTACCGGGTTTTAAATTCAGGATTTTTGCAAATTCCAACAGAAGAAATAATGAAAATTACTCAATACAGCCATCGAAAAGCAAAGTCAATTTACGAAACACTGCAAGAACTGCCTCTAGTTTCCGGACTTTCTCAAAAAACGGTTTCTCAAATTAACTTCCTTTTGGGCTTAATCCAAAAACATACCGAACTAGGGCACCAAAAAAATATTTCCGAGGTTTTAGTTGCTTTCTTGGAAGATTCCGGTTATCTGAAATATTTGACGGTTAAAGAGAAAAGAGAAGAATTGGATTTAATTACCCAGTTTTATAAAAAAATTAAGGAGTTTGAAGAATCTGCCTTGGACCCAATCCTTAAGAATTTTATGGAACAAATAAATTTGGAAATAGAATCCGGTGAGCAAGGCAAACTTGAATTTGATCTTGAACAGGGACCGGATATGGTAAGAATAATGACTATACATTCGTCTAAAGGTTTGGAATTTAAGTATGTATTTTTAGTTGATTTGGTGGATAGAAAATTTCCAACCATTGAAAGGAGAGAACCAATTGAAATTCCTCAAAAATTAGTTAAAGAGATTACCCCCGAAGGCGATATTCATTTACAAGAAGAACGGCGTCTTTGTTATGTGGCAATGACTCGGGCAAAAAAGGGATTATTTTTTGCTTCGGCCGAGAATTACGGCGGAACAAGAAAAAAGAAATTATCAAGGTTTTTAATTGAAATGGAGTTTACTCCCCACCACTTTTCGCAAAAAAGTGATAGGGGATTCACTACCGCTGGACTCAAAGCGAAAACCGGCATAAGAAAACCAAAACTTAAGGGAATGGTCTTGCCTGGACATTTCTCATTTTCTCAGTTGGCTGCTTTTGAAAAATGCCCCCTGCAATATAAATTTACCTTTATCTTAAAGGTGCCGGTTAAAGGTAAAGCAGTTTTTTCTTTTGGCAAGACAGTGCATAACACCTTATATGATTTTATAAAAATGGTTAACGAAAAAGATAAAAGCTCACAACGAAACTTATTTGGTTCTACAAAACCCGACACCAAAACCCCTGATATCGGACATAGTTTTGACGGTTTGGTTAAAATATACGAGCAAAATTGGATTGACCAGTGGTACGAAGACAAAAATCAAAAACAAGAGTATTACAAATTAGGCAAAAAAATACTTAAAGATTTTTACAATCAGTTTGTAAAAAACCCGCCAAAGATTTTAAGAATTAATAATCAAATTGCCTTAGAGCTGCCCTTTAAATTAAAACTTGAGGATTATATTTTAATTGGTAGAATAGATAGAATTGATAAATTAAATAAAGGGATTAAAATTATTGATTATAAAACCGGAAAATTCAAGGAAAAGTTGTCTCCGGAAGAAAAACAACAGTTATTAATTTATCAAATTGCCGCAGAAGAAGTTTTCGGACTTAAAATATCAGAACTTGGTTATTATTATCTGAAAGAAGGAAAAATAACTTCTTTTTTGGGCAGTGATAAAGAAAAGAAAACCCAAAAAGAAAAAATATTATCAGAGATTAAAAAAATTAAAAAAAGTAATTTTGCTCCAACTCCGGGATGGCAGTGCAAATTCTGTGATTTTAGAGATATCTGCGAGTACGCCAAAAGGGTTTAAAATGTTTTATAAATCTGGTAAAATATAAACAGTTATAAAAAATTAAATAATACCTAATAAATTATGGAAGATCAAAACTTTAAAAATATTAAAAAGGTAAAAATATATTTAGTTGCTTGTCTTGCAGCAGTTTTAACTCTTTTTCTAATTACTCTGATTGTCTCTACAATAGTTGGTATTCAAAATAAAGTTAAAGAAGGGAAATATATTGGACAGGGGATTGAAACAAAAAGTACAATTAGAGTTTCTGATACGGGCACAATTTATGCTAAACCTGATTTAGCAGTTATAAGTTTTTCTGTTAAGAATGAAGCAAAAACCGTATCTATAGCAATGAAAGAAAACGTAGAACAAATGAATAGAATAATTGACGCTATAAAGAAACAAGGAGTAGAGAGTAAAGATTTAAAAACCACTAATTTTAATATTTACCCCCGTTATGAATACCATAAAAGAAAAGAAATTCCTCCATATTATCCTCAAGGAGAAAGAGTATTGGTTGGCTATGAAATAATTCAGAGTCTTCAGGTGAAAATCAGAGATATGGAAAAAATTGGTAAAATCATTGAAGAGGCAACAGCTGCCGGTGCCAATCGAGTTGGAAATTTACAATTTACTATTGATAAACAAGATGAGTTTAAAAAACAAGCCAGGGAACAAGCAATTAAAAAAGCCAAAACTAAAGCAGAAGAATTAGCCTTACAACTTGGTGTTAATTTAGTTAGAATCACTAATTTTAGTGAAACCAGCGTTCTTCCACGTTTTTATGGCTTAGCAGACGCGTCTGGACTGGGTGGTGAAGAAGCACCTCAAATAGAAACAGGCGAGAACAAAATAGAGGTTACAGTATCTATAACATACGAGATTAATTAGCAAAAATGAGTAAAAAATTTATTATAATAACAGTTATAGTAATAATAGTATTAGTTTTGATTGGCTATTGGGGTTTTATTAAAAAAGAAGCCCCCGTTTTCACTTTGGAAAAAGTATTACGAGGAACAATTTCACAGGAAATTTCAGAAACAGGAATAGTTAAAGCCAGCGATGAGATAAACCTTGGTTTTAAAAGTACAGGGATAGTTGAAGAAATATATGTTAAGGTTGGAGACAGTGTTGAAATAGGACAAAGTTTAGTTAAGCTTAATGTGAGTCAACTTATTATTCAATTAAATGAGGCACAAGCAGCTTTAGGAGTGGCTCAAGCCCAACTTAATAAATTGTTAGCCGGTTCCAGTCCCGAAGAAATTAAAATATCCGAAACCTCAGTTTCAAATGCTGAAATTGCCTACAATAATGCCGAGCAAAACTTAGAAGACGTAAGGATTGATGCTCAGGAAGACTTAAATAGTGCTTACGAAGATGCTCTAAATGTGTTAAATGACTCTGAACTTGAAATTTATAACGCTTTTAATACAGTAGATTCAATTCAGCGAACCTACTTTTTCGGCAACGATCAAGGGAGTATTAAGGTAAAAGAAAGTAAAAATGAGATAAATACAAATATATCTCAAGTAGAACCTTATTTAGATGCGGTTGAAGCTGATCCCGAGAACGAAAATATTGATACTGCTCTTTCCGAAATAAAAACAGCGCTTGAGAATACTTCCGATGCTTTAAAAGTTGTTCGCGAAATGTGTGGAGAGCCGGCTTATTATTATATAGTTTCGTCTACTGACAAGACTTCTTTAGATACCCAAAGAGCAGACATTAATACCGCTTTAACCAATGTTATTGATTCCCAGCAGACTATTTCTTCAACCAGAATAACCAATGAGTCAAATATTAATACTGCTCAAGCTGAAGCTTCTACTGCCGAGGGTTCTCTAAGAAAAGCCGAAGATGAACTTGCTTTAAAAAAAGCTGGGCCTCGCCAAGAAGATATTGATTTAGAACAAGCTAAAGTAACCCAAGCCCGAACTAAAGTAACTCTTTTACAGGATCAAATCCAGGAATTTACTCTTAAAAGTTCTATTGTGGGCAGAATCACGGATATTGATAAAAAAGTAGGCGAAACAATCCAACCGACAGAATCTATGATTTCTCTGATTTCGGCTGACCTTTTTCAGGTGAAAGTAGATATTTATGAAGAAGATATTGTTAAAGTTAAAATTAATAATCAAGTAGATATCAGTCTTGCTGCTTTTCCTGACGAAGTATTAAAAGGAAAAGTTGTGTCAATTAATCCAACAGAAAAAGTAATTGACGGAGTAGTATATTATGAAGTTACTATCTCTCCTGATGGACAATGGCCCATTGAGGTCAAACCTGGAATGACTGCTGATATTGTTATTAAAGCAGATTCTCGAGAAAATGTATTAATTATTCCTGAAGAAGCAGTTCAAAAATATAATGGTAAAGTCACAGTTCAAGTTTTTAAAAATGGAGAAATAGAGGAGCGAGAAATAGAAATTGGTCTTGAGGGCAGTAATTATGATGTTGAGGTTGTTTCTGGATTAAAAGAAGGGGAAGAAATAGTGATAAAATAAGAACCTTTCGCTAAATAAAGACTTTATGGTAAAAAGTTTAATAAAACTAGAAAACGTCTGGAAAATTTATCAATTAGGAGAAGTAGAAGTTAACGCCATAAGAGGAATAAACCTGGAGATTACTCCAGGTGGTTTTATAACAATTATGGGTTCGAGCGGATCGGGTAAATCTACTCTTTTACATATTCTTGGATGTTTAGATATCCCCAGCCAAGGAAAAGTTTTTTTTGAGGGAAAGGATATTTCTGAATTATCTCAAAACCAACTCGCCGAAATTAGAGGGGAAAAAATCGGTTTTGTTTTTCAACAGTTTAATTTAATAGCAAACCTGAACGCCCTTGAAAATGTAATGCTTCCTATGACTTTTCAGGGTGTTAATGAAAAAGAGAGGAAAGAAAGAGCCGAAGATCTTCTTACCTCCTTGAATTTAGAAAAAAGACTCTTTCATAAACCCTCTGAGCTTTCAGGAGGAGAGCAACAGAGGATTGCCATTGCCAGAGCATTGGCTAACGACCCTGATATTATTTTAGCTGATGAGCCAACCGGTAATTTAGATTCCACGACCGGTAAGCAGATTTTAGAAGTTTTAGTTGACCTTCATAAAAAAGAAAAAAAAACCATTATAGTAATTACTCATGACCCTAAAATTGCGAGTTAT
>SDBS01001994.1_pt1 | contig 20536 bp, 16 predicted proteins | sample 2277091 | NCBI WGS metagenome assembly SDBS01 (sample SAMN10404972, study PRJNA504765) | marine sediment metagenome | isolation source: marine sediment core GS10_PC15, 163 cmbsf | place: Arctic Ocean: Southern Knipovich Ridge | collected 2010 | reverse complement strand
TATTAAAATTACAAGGACATTCATATATTGTTGATTGGAAAAAAAACTTACATAACGTTGATAAGACATTAGAAGACCCATTTAAAGAAAAAATTAAGAAGGATTTTCTAAATTGGAAATGGGGGATATTGCATCAAACTCCTTCGCTTGAACCACATTTAACAGAAGAATCTGCAGATTATTATGGTTCTCCATATCAAACTCGTGGAAAAAATAAAGATGCAAGATCTATTATAGATGAGGAATATACAAGTCCTGGATTAGCGCAAACACAATTTACAGCTGAGGAGGAGTCTTCTCCTAGTGAAGATTCAAATGAAATAGGTTCTAAAATAAAAATGAAAGAATTTTTTGATAGCATCCAAACAAATTTAGGAAGTATGACCGGAATTGAAATAAGTAAAGTTTTACAAAATATAATGGATATTATCTTAGAAACTGAAGGGTATTCAATGGCTTTAAAGGGTTTTAAAGATTGGATAAGCAAACTTCGAATGATTAGAAAACCTCTTGAAAGTGAAATTAAAGAGGATTTTGAATTAGAATTTTTAAAATGGAAGCAGAAATATTCTGGAGAAGAGGATGAAAGTACTTTAGATTTAAGTTCCTCAATTGGGATTTCTGAGGAGGCTAATGGTGTTGTTAGTGGTGATGAGGGTGGACTAAGTAGTAAATTCGATAATTTAATACAGAATGCAGCAACTCTTAAAGGTAATGAATTGAGTAGTGAATTACAGGAAATTAATGATGTTGTTTTACAATCCCATGGAGCTGTAGCCGCAAATGCTATAAGGCAATGGATAAGTAAATTAAGATCTATACGAGATCTATTAGAAGATAAAATAAAACAGGATTTTGTAGCCGACTTGGAGAGCTGGAAAGGAAAATTCTCTTAGACATTATTCCTAATAAAATGGATTATGATATTTCGTTTGCTCTTTATTATATAATGTTTTTAATCTAATTTCTTTATCTATAAGACCTTCAATATGGCATAAATATTCATATTCATCTTTTAAACATAGTGTAATTGCCACCCCTCTCTTACCCATTCTGGAAGTGCGCCCTATTCGATGAATGTAATTCTCTGGATATTTAGGAACGTCATAATTAAACACGTGTGAAATATCATCAATATCAAGTCCCCTCGCAGCAACGTCGGTCGCAATGAGTAATTGAATTTGTTTTTCGCGAAATTGGTTTAAAATTTTTTCTCGTTGGAATTGAGATAAGTCTCCTGAGATAATCCCTATCTTATAGTGTACATCTTTTCTTTTTTTTAAATTATCATGCAACCATGATGCGGTTTTTTTGGTATTGACAAAAATTAAAGCCCTTTTAGGTCTTTCTTTTTTCAATACTCTGATAAATGTAGAAAGCTTTTGTGAGTAGAATTCTATAAGATAATAGAATTGGTGAGTACTTCCAACTGTTAGGCTATCTCGGCTCAAGTTCAAAAATTGGAATTTATTTCCTGTATGCTCTTTAACTAATTTTCTCATATCAGAGTCTAACGTTGCTGAAAAAAGCATAAATTGATATTGTGTTTTTATCAAAGATAAAATATATTTCACATCGGGGGCAAATCCCATGTCATACAATCTATCAGCTTCATCTAAAACAGCGAATTTTATATTTTGGAAGCTGAGCTCTCTCCTTTTATAAAGATCTATGATTCTACCAGGGGTTCCTACAATAATATGAACACCATTCTTAAGTTTCCTAATCTGGTTATTTATTGAAACACCACCGTAAATAGTCATCGATTTAACTTTGGGATTTCGTAAATCCGTGATTACGGCTTCTACCTGTTTTGCTAATTCCCTCGTAGGTTCTAGAATTAAACATTGAACTTGTTGAAAATTTAACTGCTCAATAATTGGGAGTATAAAAGCTAAAGTCTTACCAGTTCCCGTTTTAGCTTGGGCCATAATATGCTGACCTTTTAGTATGAAGGGAATGGCTTTTTCTTGTACCGGAGTAGGCTCCGATATATTCATATTTTGTTTTAGCGAAGAAACAATTCCTTCACTAATTCCTAATTGAGAAAAATTCAATAAAATTCACAAACTTAATTCTTCTTGTTTCACGCAATTCAACAATTAAATAAAATCTTCATAATTATTAATTTTTTCTATATCTTATCAATTATAAAACAAAAGTTATTTGAAATTTCTAAAAGCAAACATCCTTATTAACCGATACAATGAAAATTCTCTTTTTTGATGATTTATATTTCACGATTAAATATAAATAATACGTTCTGAAGTTAAAATTTTTAATCAATTTAGGCTATACCCACAATAAAAAGGCAATTAAGAGAAATTTATCGTAAGGATTTGGACGAAGCATTTTTAAAGTCATTTAAATACCCTAAAGATCTTCTGGATTATATCTATACCACAATAGAATATTGGGCAAATAATTAATGTACTATTCTCGGCTTCAGAAGTTTCAGTAAACAGATTATTATTAACAGAAACATGTAATTAACATTAAATAGGATTATTAATTCTGAAATCTTCTCTATATTTAAATTAATAAGTTTAGAAAAAAGGTGGATGTGAAATCTTGAAAGCTCTAAATGTGAAATTACAAAAACTAGCTCAAATTATGCAAAAAAAAACCTTAGAACCGAATTTTAAACCAGAAATTTATGATTTAATCGACTTAGATGACATGCCAGAAGTAGGTTTAATAAATGAAAATTGGTTAAAAATAAAAGTCAAATTGGGAGGTATTTGCGGTACAGATCTACATATCCTTGTGTTAGATGTATCAAATGCACTTACGAATTTTACATCATATCCAGCAATTTTTGGTCACGAAATTGTTGGAACTGTAATAGAACTAGGAAAAAATGTCGAGAATCTTGAGATAGGGGAACGTGTGTTAGTAGAACCTGTGATCGCTTGTGAAGTAAGAGGATTGGAACCTTGTTCTTCCTGTAAAGATGGTAATATTAATCTTTGTTCTAATTTAGACAAAGGAGATATTGCACCAGGAGTTTGGACAGGTTTTTGTAAAGATACAGGTGGAGGGTGGGGAGAAAATGTTGTTATCCATAAATCTCAAGTATTTAAAATTCCAGCTTCTATATCTTTCGAAGAAGCTCTAATTGCTGAACCCTTAGCAACAGCTATTCATGGGATCTTTAAGAAATTACCAGAAAAAAACGATAATTGTGTAGTTATCGGCTGTGGCACGATTGGATTAGCTACTATTGCTGCGTTAAAAGCATATAGTAAATGTAATGTAATTGCTGTAGCTAAGTATCCTTTTCAATCTGAATTGGCTCAAAAATTAGGAGCAGATGATGTATTTTTAGTAAAAAGAGATATGCACATCAAAAAAATTGGGAGAAAATTAGGAGTGAAGGTTGTAACACCAATGATGGAAGATGCTCTTTTATTAGGTGATGCCGTTGATGTTGTAATTGATACTGTAGGTAATTCCTCATCAATGTCAAATGCTGTAAGATTACTAAAATATAAAGGAAATTTAATTCTCGTAGGCGTGCCAGCTTATATGGAAATAGATTGGACTCTATTAATTGCGAAAGAAATTACTATACTTACTTCAATGGGATATAGTTATGAAGTGATAAACGGTGAAAAGCAACGCACTTTCCAAGTTGCATTAGATTTAATCGAGTCGGGAAAAGTAAGTGTAAAGGATTTTCTGACACACAAATTCCCAATTGAAGAATATAAAAGAGCGTTAGAAACTGCTTCTAATAAAAAAGATAATAATACCGTGAAAACTGCTTTTGTTTTTGAATGAACAACTCTTGGTTTCATTCTATCTTTTGACAAATAGTACCGATTTTTTTAAGCGTTTACTATTTCTAATAAGAATATATTCAGAATATAATACTCTTTTAATGAGTATTATTGAGGATGATGTTTCACATAGGAACTTGGAACGCCTTGAATTATTTAAACAAGTTGCAGCAAAAGACGCTTACTTACTTTTTGTTTTAGAAATAGTAGATTTATAGTAAAATTATCTCTTCAATCAACTTTTGTATTTTTAATAATTTATAGTGAATAATTATTCTTAATTTTTCGGAGGTTATTTTAGGATTTTTTAAAAATAAATCTTGGGTTATAGTTTGACATTTTTTTCCTTTCTTAGCTAATTTCTTATGAGTTATATTACTTTTATTATAAATTGGAATTGGGAACATGAATGGTCTTTTATGGATGTGTCTTGAACTCTTTATTAGTCTTACATTTTTTGAAAGGTATGGAGAATTTAAAATCGCTGATAAGTAATATGCTTCGCTTTCTGAATTAGTAGAGTAGTAATAATTCTCAGAACCAATAATAATTTTTTGTTTTTGATTATTTATAACCGCAGCTTTTAAATTCGAACCACTTGCATTATAAACAATAATGAAAGATTTATTATTTTCTTGCTTTGACAATTTATTCCAATAATTTAAGTTCGCAAATAAAGTATTTATATTACTGGTTTCTTTTTTATGCTTTTGATAAAATCTATTTATATCTTTATAAAAAGCTAGTGCTTTTGGGTGTTTTTGAAGAAACTTAAGATCGAAATCGAATTGTTCATTTATAGGAAGAAAAACATTTCTTTTCCTTTTCAAAAAGAAGGGAATGAGATCTTTATTTAGAAAAGTTTTATATTGAAATTTTCGTTCTATTTCAATATTTTGAAAAGAATATTCCCATTGTTTTTTTGCTCTTGCACTTACATCTGAATCAGAGGAAATTATGAAATTCCCATTGATTTTTTCTACTATTTGGAAAAATATAAGGGATCTAGGAACTAATGTAGCTCCTTGAAAGAATTTATTTTTATATAAGCTTTTCTTGAGTTTATCTATTATACTTGCTTCATTATGAGGTAATATTAGTTTAGCTCCATTTTCATTAATTTTCAGGCTTGAATAGATTGTTTCTTCTTTTAATTCTAAGTTATTATTAAAAAGCTTAGTTTTTATCGGATATTTATCTTTAATTAAGATTTTATTTTCATTACCGATATAAACTGCTTTTAGACAAATGTGATTTACATTAAAAAAGTAATTTTTAGGAAAATCCCAGATTTCTAAATCAATACCAAAGAATGAAAAGGCTCTAAATTTATAACAGTGATCACCATTTAATACACTTTTTGGCAAAACAAAAAATATGATGCCATTTATCTTTAAAAATCTTAAGGGTATAGCATAAAAGAAAACAGCCGCTAATTCTATATGTGTGATAAATTGACTAAGTGGTTTAATCTCTAGTTCACCTGAAAGCTCTCTAATTTTAATCTGGTAATCCTTATCATGTAAATCTTTATAGGTTAGCCATGGAGGATTACCAATCACTAAATCAAATGAATTATAGAGATTTTTAATATTGATATTTGTATCTTTTTCATACAATTCTGGAAATAGTGAATTAATTAAGAAAATATTAAGATTGGGTAACATAGATTTCTCAATATCAAAATATTCTAACAATAGTAAAAATATATTAATTTTTGTAGTAATAATAGCTAGGGGATTGATATCAAAACCGTATACATTTAAGACTGCTTCATGTTTATGTTGTATTGATTTTGACGAATTGATTATTTTAATCATTATACTAACTAAAAAGTTGCCAGAACCACATGATGGGTCTAAGATCTTTAATCCAAATATGTAAATATCATCTACCATTTTCTGAACTAGAGTTGGAGGTGTGAAAAATTCACCTATTTTATGTCTGATATCAGAAATAAAGATTTGTTGATACAAACTGCTAAATAAGTCCTCTTTAGCGCATTTAGTATAGCAAATTTTCGTATAAATTACCTTAAATAAATCTTTACTAAAATGTGTCCAAGAATAATAATCAAATTCCAGTAATTTTAAATCTTTCAGATTTATTGTAATGTAATTTTTGTAAATTTCTTCAAAATTCAGATGGTTGGTAGTTCCAAATTTTGTAATCAATAAAATTTTTAAAATTTGAACGAAATATGTATGATTTATGAAAAGATCTAAAAATATTTTTTTTCCATAAATTTTCTCGAAGATTTCTTTCCATTGTTTAAAATTTTTCTCATAATTCTCTCTTACTTTAATTTTTTCGTTGAAAAATTTCACTGATTCAGTATAGATATCGGAATTTAAACCAAATATCTCTAAAATTACTTGAGAATCTAAAAATCTAATATTTTCTGCCATAGATTGTTATAGTATTGATTGTTAATTTAAGATTGAAGAGTTATTAATTTACTGTGATAAATATTTAAAAATTGAAAAAAAGAGCTCACTTTCTCATAAATGTTGGAAGCATTGAAGTGAAGATCTCAGCAATTAACCTTAATTTTGCTTTTTCTTTTACTGTTGTAACAATTAAAGTTGAATTAAACAACATTTCCTTATCTAAAGATCCTCCGGAATAAACAGCTTGTTCAGTGTTGAATGCTAATAAAAATTTCACATTGGGTTTATTTATCACACTAATTCCTTGAGTGTTTTTTAAATCATCATAAATTACAACTTCCTTTTTTGAATATCCACCCCTATCGTTAGTAATTACTAATACAGGGATCTCTCTTTTAACTAAATTTTTTAATTCATTAACATAAAAGCTATCAAATTTCGGTGTTACAATATTCAATTGTTCTTTTGTAGAATTAATTAAATTGATCAAAAGATCATTTAACACATTTTTCCTATCAGCTTCTCCAGAAGATTCAATATTTACCATCCCAACTAATGCCATAATTTTGTCTTCCAAGTTAGTGATTTGTTCTTTTAAGCGTTTATTCTCGACACGTAATTCAATTAATCGTTCTGACAGATAACATCAACTCTTTTTTATTAATTATTACAAATTATGTATATTACTATTTTTTATATATTGCTATTTCTTAATATAAAAATAAAACTTCAAAATTAAATTTTTCTCCATGGCTTTCCAAAGAGTAAAAAACTAGATATAGCTAAACTACTGCGTAAGTCAATTTCCTTAGTACCCTTTAAAGAAATTGAGGTCGTTGTTGGTTGCCCAACAATCTTTTCCATTTTATTAGCTATACATTGTTGGCGAGCTTTTAGTAGTGAAACTCCCTGACTATTTTTTTTAATTAAATTATCAAAGAAAGTTGCACAAATCTCTTTAGTTGTTGGGTTGAATAAAGGAAAATTACGAGATAATATCCCAGTAATTTTATTAAAATCAAATTGATAAACGATTTCTCCAAATGTTTTTAAAACGTTCTTCTGCTTATTACCTTCAGTATCATAGATTTGAGTATTAAAAAACAAAAAGGGTTGAATTTTGGAATCATTCTGACTTATTATTCTACTGATTTCACTACATGTTATTATTTGATTATCATTAGTGAGGAAAAAACTATTCTTTGGACTCCATCTAGAATAAAAAATATTACCCACAAAAATAATAATATTGAATATATCCTTCGACAAATTCAATAATATATTATCCCGAGTAGAGTTTATTCCGTTCAATGCGATTGTTTGATTAATATCAGCTCTTCCACTTAATAAATTTATGATAAAATTTAATTCATCAGAACCAGCTGGAAAAGGAAAGATCAATTCTTTTTGTTTTTTGTTTTCATTCCATTTTATTGGATCTGTAGAATTTATAGCGTCAATAATCAATACATTATAATTATCATTTGGAGATTCACTATTGGAGATCGGCGAAGTTTTTTCCTCAAAAGGAATTCCTCCAAGGGGAATTTCTCCGATTTTATATCCACTTGAGTATTTTAATAAGAAAAAATTATCGTCGTATATTAAATCAAAGGGAATGGTCATATTGTCCAAGATAAAATAAATTTGAGGTATAAAATTTAAATTTTCAATTTTAAAGGACTTAAAAAAGTCTCGAATTAACTTAGGCAAAAATAGGTATAATAACTCACCAAATTCTTTCAAACTGAAAGAATATTTTCGCTCTTCAGATACATAGAAAAGTTCATTATAAATTTCTAGAATTTGGGTATCATTCCAATATTCATTAGAGATTGTACCTTCAACTATCTCTTTATCAATAGAAATCATTTTATAAGAGATCTGCCCTTTAGAATTGATTCTTATCATCATTTGTTTTATTACAAAATCTTCATGAAAAGATTTTGGAGTATCATAATAGTCATTAAATGAATATATTTGGTTTTGCAAAGATTCCACTTCACTGTATAATGATTCTAAATCTGTCAAAACTCTGTTGAAATCCTCCTCTAAATAGGGAATTATTTTTTGGGCGATATTAAAATGTTTTTCTTCAAATAGAGCACGAAAAAACATCATTTTCCAAAAATCTCGCTGTTCTAAAGAGAAGAACATTGATTTAAATTGCCAAAGTATATTACTTGTGTAATAATAATGAAAAATCTCAGAACTTGTCTGTGGAAGCTTCAAATGATTATTTAATTTTTCTAAAGACTGAAGCAAAAATTTTTTCTCTTTCATATCAACAAATTTTTTACAAGCTTCAACCCAAAGCTCAATGAGTATGTTGTCGTATGATAAATCAGTCTGATATATAAAGAGATCTTCTAAGAAGTCATAAATGCCAAAAGCAATCTCAAAACGGTTTCTTTTAACTGAAAAATCAATATATTTCCGTATATAGGTAACAGCTTCTCCAAAAGATTTGTATTCTTGAATTTTTAAAAAAATGTTTCGGATAAATACGATAATCCAAGTGTATTCACCAATATTGTTTAAATAAGATATTAATTCTTCAAGTTCTACTAAATAAGTATCAAAACTTCTCTCATTTATCGAAATTCTATTAATACTGCTAAATTCATTTTTTAAATTACCTGGAAGTCGAATTAACAATATTTGGCTTATAATCTTAACAAATTCCGAAGAATTCTCGATCAATTTATATTCTAAACACACATTTTCTATTAAAATATAAATAAACATTGACCTTTTGCTTGGTTCTAATTTAAATACGGTTTTACCTAAGATTTTCATACTTAATTGAAAATACTCTGAAGGAACAACTGATTTCCTTAAAAAAATTAGTAAGATTTGTAATTCTAATAATCTCTGATAATCTTTTCTTTCAATCACCTTCGCGCAAAAGGAATTTATAAATTTCGTTATCCCCTTTTGAGATAAATCTTCCATTTTTAAAAATTGTTTTAGAAGGTTTGTACTGAAATTGTTAAATAAGTAAAAATCATCTAATTTAGATAAGAATGAAAAAAATCTCTTATAAGCGTCAATATACCTAATTAAATCAATATCAACCTTACCTTCTTTACGTTTTATCAGAGAATTTAAATAAATCCACCAAGAATTCGTAATAATCATTATTAATTGATGCTTTTTTTGCAGATCTAACCAGTCGTTCTTCTCTATGTTATAGCTTAAATTATCGAGTAATTTTGATCCCCATTTATGATTTCCGCGCATTAGCAATTTACGAGCAGTTATGATTTTATTTTGGAAGTTAGTCAAAAATTCTTTTTTTAAATCTATATTAATACTCATAAATACAAGACACCTATAATTTTATTAATTATCCGGTTGATTATCACTTTCTATATTTTGTTCATCTTCTGATACTTTTAGATTTGGATTATTAATCCACCCCTTTTTTAATTTACCCTGTACCCATAAAACAGAGGTTCCAATCCAGCTGAGATTTTCCCTTCCTGAGGCCGCAATAACATTAATTTTCTCTCTTAATTTATCAGAAAAAAATTTTGAGATCTCAAACTTTAATTTTTTATCTAATCCTGGTATTAAACTTCCACCACCAGCAAGAATTATATTTGGTAATAAAACTGCCCAATTTACTCGCTCCCAAACTTTTATAATTTTTGATATTGCCTCAGGTAATCCCATATAATCGATATGAATTAGTGAAGGATTGAATAAAGGTTCAACAAGCATGAATCTCTCTGAATTAATTTCTAATGATGAACCATCTGGTAAATCTATAGTTCGATTATATTTAGTGAAGCCATCTTTTATACGTTTTACTTCCCCTTCTGTATCAAAAATACATAATGACAGTTTTTCTTTGATTTCTTTTGCTATTTTTATATCAAGATATTCTGTTTTTCCAGAACTTCTTCTTGTTAAAATCAAATTAAGGAGATAACTTGTTAATTCTTTACCTGCGATGGGGTAAGTATCTCTTGCTAATTCATTTGAGAATCCATGTAAAAATGTAGTAATGGAAGTATATACTTCACCTATATTTATAATGACACCACTAGGTTTTTGTAATATAGATAATATTGCTTGACTGTCGGGTAAAAATAATAAAGAGGGAAAATCAAAAACGTTGAAGAAAATATCCTTTAGCTTTGTTTTTTCTAATTCAGATATAAAAAATGGAGATATTATAATAATAGGTTGTTTAAATTGATTTTCTGGCGATATTTTTAATTGCTTATAATGATAATAAAAAAATTTCATGAAAATGTTGAAATTTGCTTCTTTTTTAAATTCATGAAGATTCAAAATATTGGAATATTCTAAAGCCTCATCCCCAAATAAGTAGGTTTCAGCATTCTTCTCAGTAATAAATATATCTTCAAGACCATTGATCACATCTGACGAAAAAAGATAATCAGTATTATCCACATAAACACTAGGTGCGATAATCTCTGGAAAGTCTTTACCTGCTCGCCCTAATCGAAAATAATTGTTCCCCACATCCATAATTAATGGGAGTAATTGTTCTTTATCTTCCGTATCTTCTTTATCTTCCGTATCTTCTTTATCTTCCTTATCTTCCTTATCTTCTTTATCTTCCTTCTCTTCAAATGACATTTTGATATTTTTTAAAATTTAATTATTAATTTCAAAATGTTTTCAAATAATTTAGGTAGTATTATATCTTATTTCCCGAATAAAATTATCTGTAACCCTTTTTAATTGATATTCTTTAATTTGTAATTCAAGTAAACCTAAGACTCTTTTAAATTCACCAGACATAGATTCTATATCAACTTCTGAAATTTTTTCAATTTCCTTTCGTTTTATTTTAAATTGTCCCAAATCAACTTGTATTTTTTTAAATATATTATTAATTGATCCTACTAAATCTTCTGTATTCTTCTTAGTAATCTTTCTCATTTTCCGTAAAATAGCTAAAATATCAGAAATAGAATTTTCCCATCTATCATATCTTTCATTATAACTCTTCAATAATCCCTCAAAAAACTCAGTCAATTTAGAATAAATATTTTCTTTTTTAACAAGTGAAGGTTTTTTTTTAGTACTTGGAGAAGGGGTTATTTCCTCTGTTTTTTGTATTGATTGACTCTCAGTTGGAGGAAGAGTTTTTGAAGCTTTTTGTGGAACTTGAGGTTTTGAAAGTTTAGTTTCTACTGGAAGTTTCTGAGGTGATGGAGGTGATGGAGGAGGCCCAGCTTTTTTACTTGAAGTTTTTAAAGTTCTTGTTTTTCTTTTCTCACGCGTTCGTTGTGTTATGGGTACATCTTCCATTATATAGTCTTCAACTATTTTACTTCTCGAGTCATGTGATAAATGTGGTGTGATTTTTTTATCCTCCTCATTTTTAGGATGAACAAATCCTTGTTCAGATACACCTTTTAATAATGTTTGTAACGTTGTTTCGGTATTTTTAGCCGATAGTAATGCGTCTCCTAATGAGATTCCTAGACTCTCGCTACTTTTCTCTGTCTCTTTTTCAGTCTTCTTTTTTTTTTGTGATTTCTTTTTCTTTTTTCCCATTTAATATACCTAATTGTGTTCTATTAATTAATAATGAAAATCCACATATTAAAGTGGAAATATTTCAACTTGGAGTGCTTTTCCTCTCTTTTTAAGTTCCTCTTTTAATTCTTCCCAGCTGATATTATCTGGAGACTGAAAAAGCACCGTCCAGATGGCTTTTTTATCTTTCTCTAAAATTACGCTCTCCCCATAAATTAATGATATTCCAAGATCCCCAAAAATACCAGCAATTAGTGCTAAAGATCCTGGCTCATCCTTCATTGTAATTTTGCACTTTATTGGTCTTTCTTCAGCTGAAATTCCAATAGGTGTGATCCGTATCTCCTTAGTTTCTGAATCACTAACTAACATAAGTTGAGAATTTGTAGTAAGTCCTAAATTCTTTCTTGTAATCATCGGTAGCACAATTCTCCCTCGATTATCAATTGAAATTATTTTTACATCTTTCATATTTTTTTAATGTTTTTAATACTATAAAATTCTAACATTAATGCATGGTTATAGTTTTGTTATAATTATTATTAAAATTATTATTAATAATTTTATTGAATTCCTATTATATTAAAGATTGTTAAATAAAATAGTATTTAAAAATAATCTGATCTATAATTATCAGTTCTGAACAGTAAAGCTTTTAAAAAAACTACTTAAAATTAAAAAAAAGCATTGAATGTTGCTATTTACTTTTTATGAGCTTTTAATTTTATAGTTAAATCTCTAGCACGTTTAGAGTACCAGATTAAAAGTTCTCCTGCATCATTAGGCTTAAAATATTCTCCACCACATAGACCAGCAGCACGAGCCATTAAAGCGTCATTTGGGTTTCCTAATCCTAATATGTAGACTACTACGTTTGGATTTTCACTGAATCTCTTAATAGATTGAAAAAATAGTTCTTTCTGAGTTGGTTCTCCGTCGGTTAAGAGAATAACCATTGTTGGTTGTCCAGGGTTAATCTTCTCAAATTCATCTAATACTTGGTATGCAGAGTCCATTGCTAAATGCATATTTGTGGCCTGTCCATATGTATTACCAATTCTATCAACAATCATAAGAGCAGCCTCTTCCAATATCCCTTTTTTACCACTCGCAGAATCCATAAAGAAATTATCGCCAAAGGGAAGCACTTGTGCTTCATCTGCGAATCTTATTATAGACACTTTTTCTCCAAAACCCCGTCCTACTTTTTCACTTAAGAATAATATAGCAGCAAAAGCCGCAGAAATCCGTCTCGGTATGAAGATTCCGTCCTTGAAGTGTTTCAAAAAATCTTGAATTTCTCTGGATCCCATTGCTGCTTTAATTCCTTCTATTGCAGGAGCAATATTTGTAACTCGCACATCTCTAGCCATCATAGATCGACTGATGTCTATTATTAATATTGCATTGAAGGGGATTAAACCTGTTGGAGTTAGAGATAAAGTTGTATTTTTAGTAACTCTAGCAAAAATATCGCCAGTCAAATCTGGAATAGTATTTAAAATCGAACAAGCTATATTTACAGCTGGCCATCTAAGTTTAATACCTTTAAAAATAATATAATTTGAAATCCAATCCTTTAAAGAATCTACATTTTCCCTAGCGGTACTTATTATTTCCCACATATTTTCTCCCGAAATAGGCGAAATTCCTAATGAAATGCTTTGCAATGGAATTATTGTTCTTAGATTTTTGGAAACATTTACTTCAAAACTCCCTATTCCCGAAGCTTCAAGAATCTCACTGTCAATAACTATCGTATTATCTTGAAGAGATTCAGTTATATCTACTTTCCCTGCACCCATTGCCCCAGTAAGCTCATCTTCAAATGCAATAATATCGTCTCTCTGAATTGAAAGAGTATGTTGAGTTCTCGGACTAACTAGAGCAAATCCCATTAAATTAGGTCGTGGTTCGATTTCTAATATTAATGAGGAAGCTTTTACTATGGATGGTTCAGTTGAATACACAACTATTTGTTCTGCTTGAATATTTGTATCCTCATAGGTATCCTTACTCATTTTAATTTCACTGAGACCTATATTTACCTCATCTATTCTTGCTGAACCCATGGCTCGAGTTAGTGGGTCTTCCCAAGCGATTAACATTCCTTGTCCTAGTCCTAATCGTTGGAGAATATCAATACTTAATTTTATTCGACCACCTTCTATACTATCATCCAATATTGGTGTAAGAATAATACCATTTTTCTGATTTTGTAACGTATTCGCATCAATTCTATTTGGAAATGGATCTACTTGCACTGTAGATTTTGGTATAGGTTGTTCTGGGCTAAGCGAAGGCATTTCCGTTAGACCAGCTTGTGCTGGAGTTTCTATAGATGATAATGAAGGTGAAGGTCTTGGCCCTAGTTGTGGCATAGGTGCGGGTTGAGGCGCAATAGAGGGTTGTGGTACAATAGATGGCGTTGGTACAATAGATGGCTGTGGTGCAAAAGAAGGAGTCACAGCAGGTTTTGGAGGGGGGACTTTTGGAATTCTTAAAACAGGCTTAAGAGTTGCAGCAACAGTAACAGGACGGAGATTTAATTCTACACCAGTAAATTTTAAATCATCAAGTATATTCTTTGAAAATTGCCCAGCAAAATCTAAAACTGTGTCAGAAATTTCTAAAATAGATGTTGCCATTAAATTATTATCAAGATTTACTATTTCGACAGAATCTCCATTCTTTAATCCTAATATATCTGCATTTGATTGGCATATGATAACTATATCTTTCCGTTCATCATTAGCATCTACAAAAAGCGTGATATCTGGCATATTTATTCATATCCCTTTTGTACATTATTTTAATATTGAAAAATGATAAATCTAAAAATTTTAAATTAATCTCAACAATTATTAAGTTTCCTAAGAAATATTAAATTAATTAATTTATCTAAATTTGTTATTTCTAGATTCTATATTATTATTATTGGATTCATCTTTAAATATTAGGATATCTTTAAGTCTTTAAGAGAAAATACTATTTATAAATAAAATTTAGCATGAAATCTTATTTTTCAAGAATTAAGTGTCATAAATTTATAGAACTGTATATTAGTTTGAAATTCGAAGCCTTCCATTAATTGATGTTCTTATACTCACAAGATTATTTTCATGCGAACTTAAATGGTACATATTATTTATGTAATAAAACCCTTTAGCGGAATATTCATCGAATAATCACCTGATAAATCATCTTCCTCATCATTATTCAATACTAAATCAACTGTATTAGTATCACTTAACTTAAATGTAATATGAAGATGAATAAATTCGGTATATGACACTGTTGAGAAAGACTTGGTTTTTAGTCCGCTGTTAAAAACTTAATATCTCCAATAAAAAAATGGAATTATATCCGTTATAGGCAGAGTTTGATATTCTCTCATTAATTCTGTGGATACCGTTTTGCTATTTCACCTGCATAATATCGGAACACCTTAACCACCTTCCCTAAATCTGGCATCTCTCTTGATGCTCCCATAAGAAAAAATCTTCCCGCTGCTGATAGAATAATGAATCCATTAGCCCCCCGTAATACAACCTCAAGCATGTTTGTATATCCTAAAGTTTCGATTGCGTCTGAACCGCTCTGTACGACTACTGCACTCAAGCTTGAAATTAAGTCCGGATCTATATTATAACCGGGAATTGCACTGAAAGCAAGCCTCAAACCTTCCCTAGTAATAAGAGCTAATGCCTCGAGTTCACTGTACTCAGTAATAGAACCAAGGAAGGTACTTAGTCCTTTCGCTTCATCTGGAGATAATTCAGCCATTTTTTTTTATTAAGATTGTTATTGAGTTAATAATATGAAAAAAATCCAACCTTAAAAATTTATATTTCTCTATAATAATGTTCAACAGAATACTGAAGAAAAAAAGATTGAAATTTAAATTTTTTTGATATTCACAATAGACTTGAGAGTCTTAGTAAAAATTTCATGACAATTCCGTCATTACTAATTCTTAAAGACTAATTAAAAATAACTGTAATAATTCTCTAAAAAATTAAACTTAGTATAATTAATAGAAAAATTCCATTAGATTTACATTTGAAAAATATTACCGCATTTCAAGATAAGTATACAAAAACTCGTTGAAAGCCGACCAAGATATGATATTCAATCCTATTACAAAGTTATGATTTTGTGTTGACTGTTATGAATTGAATTAAAATTATAATAGACATACAAAGGATGCATGACTTTTCCTTAATTTAATTATGAGATTTAAATTTCAAATAATTTCTGAATTTAAGACGATTGAAAGTTATTTCAATCAATTTTATTATTTTTTTTATTAAGATCCTTCTAGTTGTTTTTTAATTTGTTCTTTTAATACTTCTCTTTTACTTTTTTGCTTCGCTGGTTTAGCAGCTGTGTCGATGCGTTTGAGAAATTCTATGGCAATGATTTTACCATTTTCAGATAAAATTCGCGGTGAGTAATCTTCAGCAAAAAATATTCCCTCAGGAATAGATCCTACTTTTGAAATTTCTTTTGTCATCTGTCTTTTTCCTAAAAACTGTTGAACTTTTTCTACAATTGAATAAGCATGATTGCCAATAATTATTAATTCTCTTTCATAACCAGAAGGCATTTGTATTTCTTCTAATTTTTGCATAACTTCTTGAAAATCTATTTGAGATTTCTCTTGCGTATATGCGCCCATTGACTCCTGCCCTGTATATAATGGACCAGTATTTAAAACATTTCGCGATTTACTTCCCGCTATGTTCATACCTTCAGCAGGTCTAGGGGTTCCAAAAATATTTTTTTCTCGATAAGAATTTACTGATGATACAGAATCATTATCATTCCTTATTTCCTTGGCGTAACCTGCCTCTGTTTGTCCACCTATTAATTGAATAAATTCGTCATCTTCATCCCCCTCATCAAGTGGCACACAACCATAATGCATTCCCACTTGACCTCGGATTTCTTGAGAACGTTTTGCTCCAATGAATTTTGACCTTACACTACTTTTAAGTCCTTTCCAGAGATATACTTTCTTTACATCATCTGCGACTAGTACATAGCTTTCTTCTGTTTTTAAAATGTCCTTTATTGGACCTTCACTTGTTAGCTCACTTGTAGTACCATCAGAATTTATAATAAAGACCTGTGGACTCATTCTGTCAATCTCCTTTCATTTTTCGACTTTAGTAACAATAAAAAATGAAATACATTCTTAATTTTTATTATTTTGATCAAACTCTTTTATCTATTATAGAAATTTTTTAGAACTTATACGTTCTGATAACCTCAACTTATGTTAAGATAATTTCTAAATTAATAATATAATAAATTAAAAATTAATAAATGTTTATCAAATCATTTATTCACTATTTAACATTAGTACAAGAGAGTTATTGATTTGCAAAAGCTTAAAATGTAATAACATTCTGGATTGCATTATTAATATTTTTAATCATATCCAGCGCTGTGAAGCGTTTTCTGACATAATTTTTGCAATATTCACCTAATAAGCCATTAAGAAAAACGGCAGAACAAGCGGACTCGAACGGATTATTATTTGTGGCTATAAAACATGCACATAATCCAGCTAATACATCACCTGTTCCACCAATACTCATTTCAGGGCAGCCAGATTTATTAATTTTCATCAGTTTACCATTTGATATATAATCATAAGGACCTTTAATTAGCAAAACTACACCTAATTTTTTTGCTAAATCAAAAATAATATTTCCCCGTTGATCTATATCATTAAATGGAGGTAGTTTAATCCCTGTCATTAATTCTAATTCTCCTTCATGGGGGGTTAAAATTACAGGCAATCCCTTTAATAAACCAAGATTATTTTTAACTAATTTTAAAGCATCTGCATCTAGTATAAATGGTTTTTTTTCATGCTTTAGTTTTTCTAATATCTTAACTAAAAGTTCTTCAGTTTGCTTTTCTTTTCCTAAACCAGGTCCGATAAGTACTGAATTTGACCATTCAATTAATTCAGAAATTTCATTAAATGCCTTAAGATTTAACCAATCTCCAGGATTGGTTCTTACAATCAAATTTGGTGAATAACTCTTAATATTATCTCCAATAATTTGTGGAGTATAAGTGATTACCAAATCAATACCAAATTTTATAGCAGTTAAAGAAGAATAAGCAGGAGCACCTGAATAATTTTTTGAACCACCAATAACTAGAATTCTGCCAAATTGACCTTTGTGAACATTTTTTTTTCTCACTTTTAAAGTAGGTATTAAATCTCCTCTTCCAACAAAAATGCGTGCCTCCGGAGGAATACCAATAGATTTCTCAATTATTTCTTTTATATATTTACTATTTGCTTTCATTCCTTTTTTCACACGATGAAATGAGATGACTATATCTGCTTTAACCGCCTTATCTGATACTTTCCCAGTGTTTGGGTCCAATCCAGAAGGTACATCAATCGATATAATCTCAAATCTAGTTCCTTCTTCTTCTTCTTTAATCTTGTTTATTAAATCAATCGCTGAGGAAATAGGTTCTCTTATTTTTCCTTTAATTCCTGTTCCCAGTAAACCGTCTACAATTATACAATAGCTTTTATCGTCCATTATATGAGATTTAATCATTTCTAATTCTGTAGAATCTCTTACTATTTTAACTTGTATGGAATAATCAAGATTTTCATAAATTATTCTCCAATTGAGTTGAGCTTCTTTAGTTCTTATATTTCCTGGTTGCCCTAATAGTATTACTAATACTTTGATTCCATATGATGATAAATGACGAGCTACAACAAATCCGTCACCTCCATTATTTCCTAATCCGCAAAAAATAACTGCTTTTGAATTTTTTTTCATATATCCTCGAGAAATAATCTCTGTTGCTAAAGAATATCCCGCACATTCCATCAAATGGCTTTTAGGAATTCCTAACCACTCAGAATTGTTATCTAAAATTGCCATTTCTTTAGATGAAATTTTCTTAGAACTATTTCCAGTCATAACAATTATTTCTAAGTTAAAGGATTAAAAAATCTTTTAGTTTCTATTTATTCAAGGATGATCAAAAAAAAAAATATTTAAAATTTTTCTCTTTCAGAATAATAAATATATCTTTTTCATTGCACGAGTTATAAATGTGGTGTAATGTTCTTAAGTTATTGTTGAGGTAATTTATTCTTAGTTGTTGTTGTTGGAAGTATTAGTTCGAAAGTAATACTAAAAAATTTTAAAAAGTTTTGTGTACAACATAAATTTTAAATAAGATCATTTGTATATAACTCACATATGAGACTTATATTAGATGCAAACGCGCTTATATACTTAGTTAAAACTAATTTATCACAAGAATTTATCCAATTAATTGATGATGATATAGTTATTGATAAAAGTGTATATAATGAAGTTGTTGAGAGAGGTATAGATAATAAATACCCAGATGCTTATAATGCAAAGGATTTTCTTGAAAAGAATCAAATCCCTATAATCCCCGTAGATATAACTTCAGATCTCTCCAAGTTCAGAGATCCTGGAGAAACGAGCAATTATATTTTAGCGAAAGAAGATGGAGTTTGCATAAGCTCAGATATTCGTGCAAATAAAAAATTTGAAAACTTGGGAATTCCCTTTATGGAATTAGATACATTCTTCTATAACCAATTATTGAAAAAAAAAATTGATAAGGAGAAACTTATTAACATTCTTTATGAACTTAAGGCTGTTAATGGCACGTCTGCAAACAGAGTCTCAGTATTTTTGGAATTAATGTCAAATAAAGGAGAAAGAAATGAGTAAAACAATAAGCACGAGAATAGATAATGAGGTTGTAAAAAAATTAGAAAAGATTGCTAAAAGAGAAAACATTGATCGTTCAGCTCTCGTAAGAAAATTTATATTACAAAAGTTAAAAGAGTATGAAATAAAAGAGATGACAAGTTTGTATCAAAAGGGTATTGTAAGCTTGCAAGAAGTGGCTTCACAAGCAAATGTATCGCTATATGAAATAATGGAATATGTTCAAAGAGAAAATATACATCCTCCTGATCAATCTAAAGAGGAAATTATCGCTGAAATTAATCAATCTAAAAAATATTTTAAATAATAATGAAACAGATTTAAAATCTATTAAATTGGTCTTTTGATTCGTGTAGAGAGCTTTGTTGAAAGGATTAGGAGGAAGAAAAAAGGATATTAAAAATCTTTTAGTTTCTATTTATTCAAAAATTGAAAATAAAATAAATGCCGGTGGTGGGATTCTCATAGAAAAGGGAACCCCTTTTTTTTTATGAGCCCACGACCTCCAGATTATGAGTCCAGCACGTTCAGTCTGACCCATTTACTCAGAAAGATAGTGTGTCTGGTGCTATAACCAACTAAGCCACACCGTCATAATATAGCTTAAAAATATCACATATAATGATTAAAAATTTTCTAATCAATTAATAATTTTATAAATTATGTTTCTTCCTTTTCTTTTTTTTAATTTTCAATTAAATGCTTCAAGTATAAGTGACGCATAGCAATTTAAGCAGAGCCTCAAGGGGGTTTATCCTTTTCGAGTTAATTGCTCGTAAATTATGATCCCCCGACCTTTGCCTTACCAAGGCAACGCTCTACCAACTGAGCTATTGAGGCACCTTTTTTCAATACTATGCTATTATCATTTAATTATTACTAAATTAAAAATTTTTTTTATCTTTTTAGAATATGAAATAATTCTGAATACAAGTTATTATTATTTTTTCCCAGTTCAAAGTTATGCTCTAAGTATGGTTATAAAAATAATGAGTTAAAGTTAAGTGATCGGAAGTGGAAATGTCCAGAATGTAATGCTGCTCATGATAGAGATATAAATGCTTTCGATAACATTAGA
>SDBS01001993.1_pt1 | contig 20551 bp, 19 predicted proteins | sample 2277091 | NCBI WGS metagenome assembly SDBS01 (sample SAMN10404972, study PRJNA504765) | marine sediment metagenome | isolation source: marine sediment core GS10_PC15, 163 cmbsf | place: Arctic Ocean: Southern Knipovich Ridge | collected 2010 | reverse complement strand
CCTCAGCACTGACCGCCAAGAAAGCGGTGGCAGGTGGCGAGACGCCGGTTGTTAGCAAGTCGGTTCCTGCCCGGTATGCAATGGCCGCGGGACCACGCAATACGATGCCGACGTCCGGCGCGATAGCCCGGGAGGCGCCGGCCTTTGCCGGGTTGGTCGCGCCGGCGCAGGCAGGAGAAGCCATTGAGTACCAAGTGGCGATGCTGCCGCGTGCCCTGGGAGCCGACCTGGCGCATCCCGGGCGCGTGGGCAAGCCTGCAACCGATCTCTATCTGCCCGCCGAGGTCGAGGCGCTGCGGGACATTGCAATAGTGTTTGACGGGGAGTTGCTCGACCTGCGGGCAGCGCCGGAGGTAAAGGCCGAGATCTCCATAGGCCCGCTCCGCGAGATATTCGAGCAGACCGATGGCACCCTGTACTGGTTCCCGGTGAAGAAGCAGGTCCGGGCGGTCAACAAGGACGTTGACATTCACTTGCAGATCGGTGACCCGGTGGTGACGGTGAATGACCAGGCGCGGGAGCTGGTCTTGGCTCCCTACATAAAGTGCGGGCGGACTATGGTCCCGCTCCAGTTCCTGGCCGATACTCTGGATGTGGCGATCCGCTACAATCCAGCCACCGGCCAACTGGTCATTAGCAGCAACGAGTTCTAAACCTTTATGGCGATGATTCTCAGTACCGCGTGCGAGGCAGCCCCGACTGGGTATCTCTGGGGCTGCCTTCGGTTATGGGGCAGCGGGATGGCTATAGCGAAGGGATGTCTATCCATATGCCGGACCGGCAAATAATGCTTCTTGGCACACAGCGGATAAATGATGCCGGCCACCTGGAGATCGGCGGCTGCGATGCGGTGGACCTGGTCGCGGAGTTTGGCACGCCCCTGTATGTCATAGACGAGGCTGATCTGCACGAGCGGTGTCGCGAGTACCGGGAGAGCTTCGCCCAGCGATCGCCCCAGGTCAAGATCTGCTTCGCCGGCAAGGCGTTGCTTACCACGGCGATCTGCCGCCTTGTCGAGCGGGAGGGGCTGAATCTGGAGTTGTGCAGTGCCGGCGAACTGTATACCGCCCAGCAGGCTGGCTTCCCGCCCGAGCGCATGCTGCTGCATGGCAACTTCAAGCTCGACGAGGAACTGGAGATGGCGGTGGATATGGGAGTGTCCGGGGTCGTTGTGGATAGCCTCTCGGAGTTGCGCCGGCTGGCTGAGGTAGCCCAGCGCCGGCAGCAGAGAGTGGATATCTGCCTGCGGGTGGTGCCCGGCATCAAGCCGCAGACCCACAGCTACATCCAGACTGGCCAGGTTGACACCAAGTTCGGCCTGCATATCAGCACCGGCGCGGCGACCGAGGGTGTGCGCCTTGCCCAGGAGCTGGACGGACTGAGCCTGCGTGGGGTGCATTGTCACATCGGTTCGCAGATGTTTGAGTTAGACAGCTTTGGCCGAGCGATCGAGATAATGGTCGAGTTCATGGCGCAAGTCCGCGACGATCTCGGTGTTACGCTCGAGGAGCTTAACCTCGGCGGCGGTCTGGGCATAGCTTACACCCCTGAGGATGCGCCGCCGACGATCGCGGAGTTGGCTGACACCATCGCTGAAGCGTTGGAGCAGGCGATTGAGCGACATGGTTTCCCGATGCCGACGCTGGTCCTGGAGCCGGGCCGCTCGATAGTCGGCACGGCGGGGACAACGCTGTACACAGCCGGGCCGGTCAAGGAAATCCCCGGCGTGCGCACGTATGTGGCTGTGGACGGCGGCCTCTCGGACAACCCGCGTCCGGCTCTGTATGAGGCGCAGTACACCGCCCTGGTCGCCAATCGAGCCGCTGAGCCGCGCACTATGCCAGTGCGCCTGGCCGGGCGGCACTGCGAGGCCGACACGCTTATCGAAGAAGTCGCTCTGGCTCCAGTGCAGGAAGGCGACATAATCGCGGTCTTTTCGACCGGCGCCTACAACTATTCTATGGCTTCGAACTATAATCGCTTCTCGCGGCCGGCGATGGTGCTGGTCCAGAAGGGGCAGGCCGATTTGATCGTCCGGCGCGAGAGCCTGGATGACCTGCTCCGGCAGGATGTCATGCCGGAGCGCCTGGCCTGAGGCGATGGTGCCCCTCCGACGATTTGAGCGTGCAACTGCGAGACCGTGCATACTAACGTAGCCAGTGACAACCTGTCCTCCGCAATGCAAGAACTGCTGGCCCCTGAGCAGCACGAATTGCTTCAGGAGGCGGGCCAGATGGCGCAGAGCCGGGGCATGAGTGTCTATCTGGTGGGTGGGCCGGTGCGCGATCTGCTGCTGGGGAGGCAGCAGCTCGATCTTGGCGTGGCGGTGGAGGGTGACGGGCCGCAGTTGGCGCAGGCCTGTGCCCAGATGCTGGGAGCGGCGGTAACTGTGCACGAGGCCTTTATGACCGCTGTTCTGGCTTTGCCCGGCGGTCGGCGCATTGATATTGCGACGGCGCGGCGCGAGACTTATGAGCATCCCGGCGCGCTGCCCACGGTCGAGCCGGCCCCTCTAGCGGAGGACTTGGCCAGGCGGGATTTCACGATTAACGCGCTGGCCGTGGGCCTGAATCCGGAGCAATGGGGGCAGTTGCACGACCCCTTCGACGGGCGTGGGGACTTGCAGGCGGGCCTAATCAGGGTGCTGCATGACCAGAGCTTTATGGATGATCCGACGCGCCTGATTCGGGCGGTGGGCTTTGCGGTGCGGCTGGGTTTCTCGCTGGCAGAGCATACCGGGACGCTGGCGCAGGCGGCAATCGGGCGGTCAGCGCTGGATCTGCTCTCCGCGCAGCGGCGCGGCGAGGTGCTGCTGCCGCTACTGCGCGGGGAATTTGCGGCGGCGGTGTTGGTCCGTATGGGCGAGCTAGGCATGCTCAAAGCGATGGGCCTGGGCAGGTCTTTGAGCGATGATGTGCAGATGTGGCTGGCTGAAGTCCCTGCGGCACTGAAGGCACTGGGATCACCCCAAACCGGCCAGCCGGCTGCCCTGGCGTACCTGGCACTGGTCGCTGCTGATGCAGGGACCGAGGCGGAGACGCTTGGCGGTTACCTGCAGGCGGCGGCCCAAGATCGGTGTGCTCTGAAGACAGCGCTGAGGATGCTGGGCAGTCCGCCGCCCGAGCTCAGTACGCCGGATGTCAGCCCCGCGGATCTGTATTTCGCGCTGGAGCAGGCCGACCTGGTGACCGCGGCGGCCTTGTGGGCCAGGAGTGGCGCAACTGTGCGGGAGCGCATCGAACATTACTGGCTGAATCTGCGTCATATTGAGGCCGACGTGAGCGGCGATGATCTTCTCGCAGCGGGCGCGCGGCCCGGGCCGGATTTCTCGGTGGCACTGGCTCAGGCGCTGCGGGTGAAGCTAAACGATCCGGCTGCCGGACGCCAGGAGCAGCTTGAAGCAGCAGTGGGTGTACTCTCTAGGGCTTCTGAGTCCACGGAGTGTGAATCACAATGATATTGCTGGATTTCATAGCCCGTCAAGATTGGGCCTCGCTAGTAGGGTGGGTCGTGGCAGTGCTGGTCGCCCTCACGGTGCACGAGTTCGCCCACGCCAAGGTGGCGGACATGGCCGGGGACGGCACACCACGCGGGATGGGGCGGGTGACACTCAACCCGCTGGCTCACTATGACCCGTTCGGCACGACTATGATCCTGCTGTTGGGGATGGGGTGGGGGAAACCGGTGCAGATAAACCCGGCCAACTTCGGTCACCCCCGGCGCGATGGGGCATGGGTCGCTCTTGCTGGTGCCGGGGCAAATATCATTACCGCTGCTGTGTTCGCAATGCCGCTCCGCTTCGGGTTTGCCGGCCCTTACAGCGAAGCGCTTGCGGCGATAGTATTCCTCAACTTGATTCTGGCATTCTTCAACTTGATGCCGATATATCCGCTCGACGGTTCCCATATCTTGCAGGCACTACTACCTTACGAGAAGGCTCGCAACTACGCGGTTTTCATGAGCAGGTACGGGATGATTCTGCTGATTGGTCTGCTGGTGACCGGGGTGCTGTGGACTGTGGTTGTAATTCCCGCAACTTTGCTATATGCTCTATTAACTGGTGGTTTCTTCTCAGGATTCTTCTAACTCGCGTTTCGGAACGAATTGACCAGTGTGGGAGGCATGTCGTGGCCAAAAAAGGGCGGATACTAAGTGGGCATCGTCCCACTGGGCGGCTGCATCTGGGGCATCTGGAGGGCACGCTGCGGACCTGGGCGGAGTTGCAGGACGACTACGAGTGCTTCTTCGAGATTGCCGACTGGCACGCCCTGACCACCGACTTCGAGCAGACCGCGACGCTGCGCGAGAATATCGAGCAGGTGGCCATTGACTGGCTGGCCTCCGGCCTCGACCCGGAGCGCAGCGTGCTGTTCGTGCAGTCCGATGTCAAGGAGCATGCCGAGCTGCATCTGCTGCTGTCCATGATCACGCCGGTGACATGGCTGGAGCGCTGTCCGACTTATAAGGAGCAAAGGGACCAAATCGGCGAGGCGAAGACCGCTGGCTACGGCTTTTTGGGCTATCCGGTCTTGCAGGCGGCCGATATCATAATCTACAAGGCGGATACGGTGCCAATCGGCCAGGACCAGTTGCCCCATCTGGAGCTTAGCCGGGAGATCGCCCGGCGCTTCAACAATTTCTACGGTGAGGTCTTCCCCGAGCCGCAAGCTATGCTCAGCGAGTTCTCGGTGGTGCCGGGGACCGATGGCCGGAAGATGAGTAAGTCCTACGACAATACCCTGAACCTGGCCGATACGCCCGAGGAGATCGCTCAGAAAGTGCGCAAGATGTTCACTGATCCGACTAAGATCTACAAGGGCGATCCGGGCCATCCTGATGAGTGTCCCGTATTCGTCTATCACGGCATGTACAACCCGGAGCGCACCGAGCCGATAAAGGCGGCCTGTGAATCCGGCGATCTGGGCTGTGTAGACTGTAAGGCGGAGGCTACTGAGAAGCTGCTGGCGGCCCTGGCACCGATAATGGAGCGGCGAGGCGAACTAGAAGCAGACCGCGACACGGTGCGCGCCGTACTGGCCCAGGGAGCCACGCAGGCCCGTGAAGTAGCCGCCGCGACAATGGCAGAGGTCCGTGCGGCGATGAAGGTAGGCGGCTAGCCAGCAGTCTACTCGCCGCCCGGCCATTGGCGCAAACCGTGCACGGGGGTGAGACCGAATGGCGATCAACAAAGCGGTAATCCTGTGCGCCGGCGAAGGCACCCGCCTGCGGCCGTTGAGCTTCTCTCGGCCCAAGCACCTGATGCAGGTGGCGGGCCAGCCGCTGCTGGGCTGGATACTCCAGATGCTGGCCGAAGCCGGTATCACGCAAATCGGCGTGGTGACCCCGCCCGAGGCCGATGCCATCCGGGAATTCGTCGAGGACGGCAAACAGTGGGGAATGACCACTGCCTACCTGGTGCAACCCGAGCCGCTGGGCCTGGCCCACGCGCTGAACTGTGCCCGCGAGTTCCTGGGCAGCGATCCCTTCGTGATGTACCTCGGCGACAATGCTCTGGAGTTGTCGCTGGCGCGGTTCCTGGACGAATTCGAAGAAAGCCAGGCGCAGGCAGCAATCCTGGTCAAGCAAGTTGACGATCCGCGGGAATACGGCGTGGTGGAGATGGCCGGCGGGCAGGTGGTGCGGCTGGTGGAGAAGCCGCCGGAGCCGCCCAGTAATCTGGCAATTGTCGGGGTCTATGCCTTCGGGCCGGCCATCTTTGAGGCGATTGATCGGATCGTGCCCTCTGCGCGGGGGGAATACGAGATCACCGACGCCATCCAGCGGCTGCTGGAGGACGGGGGCAAGGTTATTGCTCACGAGCTGGCGGGGTTCTGGGAGGACGCTGGCTCGCCGGAGGATCTGCTGCGCATCAACCAGTTCTACCTGAATCAGTGCCGCCTGGAGGTGCATGGCGTAGTTGACCAGGCCAGCAGCATGAGCGGCGCAATCGGGGTGGAAGTGGGCACCCAGGCGACCAGTTCGCAGTTGGTGGGGCCGTGCTTGGTGGGCAAAGATTCAGTCGTCGGGAACTGCCGCATCGGCCCGGATGGGGCCATCGGCAGCAACTGTCGGATTCTCAACGCGCAACTGCGCAACTGCATTGTCGAGGGTCACACCCACATTGAGACCCTTCCCGGCGGCCTAGAGGACTCAGTGATCGGCTGCCAGGTACGGATAACCGGTGATGGGCGCTGCTCACGCCCGACGCGGATAGTCGTCGGCGATATGTGTCGCATCGAGGTGATCTGAGCGGGTGGCGCTATCACAGCGGCCGGGCTTGGCTATGGAATCGGCTCTCGTGGAACAACTGGACCTGGACCTTTTCACGGGCTTCGCGGTCAAGATCGAGATCTTCGAAGGGCCGGTGGACCTGCTTGTCTACCTGGTTAGGCGTGAGGAGCTGGACATATCTGAGATCGCGCTGGCGCAGATTACCGGGCCGTACCTAGCGTACCTCGAGACGATGGAGGCGATAAACATCGAAGTGGCCGGCGAGTTCGTCGTGACCGCGGCGACGCTGCTGCAGATCAAGTCGCGGCGCCTGCTGCCGGCTACGGCTGTGGAGGACCTCGAAGAGGAAGAGGACGAGCTAGAGCTGGTCAGCCAGATGCAGCAGCACGCGGCCCAGTATCGGGCTTATCGGGAAGCCGCCGAGGCACTGGCAGAATCCCGGCAGTTGCGCCGACAGGTCTACGTGCGGGCGTTGGAGGGCAGCGGGGCGATGGCCAGTGGCTTCGTGCGCCTGGAGGACATCTCGATATTTGACCTGGTCGGGGCGGTGCGCGAACTCCTCGAGCATGCAGAGGAGGAGACCGCGCACACCGTGCAGCGACCGGCGGTGACCCTGGCCGAGCGGATCGAAGACATCCTGTTCCAACTCCGGGCGGCCGGCGACCAACCCCTGAGCTTTGTGGAACTGGTTGGTACACCCGTTACCCGTCAGTTCATCGTTATGAGCTTCCTGGCGCTGTTAGAGTTAATGCGCCGGCGGCGAGTCCAAGTACGGCAGGATAAGCCACGCGCGGATATAGTCATTCAACTTGTGTCCGAGTCGGCGCTTGCCACCGAGGCGGCGGCTCAGCAAAGTTAGCTGTACTGCTGCGACCGAATTACTATTCCCGGTAGAGATGAAGGGATTGACCTTGCCGGATTTGTGTGCGGCAATTGAGAGCTTGCTGTTTGTGAGTGAGGAACCGGTCAGTGGTGAGCGCTTGGCCGGGATTCTCGAGGTGTCGGGCGAGCGCATCACGGAACTCATTGGCGAGCTGCGCAACCGGCTCGAGGGCCGGGGGCTGTGCCTCGTCGAACTGGCCGGGGGCTACAGTCTGGCCACCCGCCCCGAGTACGCCCAGTTCGTCGAGCGATTCCTGGGGCCAGAGCCTGAGCGGCTGTCGCTGCCTGCTGTGGAGACGGTGGCCATCATCGCCTATCGTCAGCCGATTACCCGGCCGGAGATTGATCAGTTGCGCGGGGTCAATTCCAGCGGCGTTGTCAATACGCTGATGGAGAAGGGGCTAGTGGAGGTCGCCGGTCGCAAGAACGCACCCGGGCGGCCGTTCTTGCTCAAGACGACGCGCCATTTTCTGGCCAGCTTCGGCCTGCGCGACCTGGATGAGTTGCCTCGGTTGGCCGAACTTGAGGGCCGGCAGCTCGCGCAGGAACTGGTCCCAGCGAGGACTGAGCCCGCCGCTACGGGGCAGGCGGCAGGGGCGTCGGGGGAGGAAGACCCGCCATCGCCAGCAAACGAGGCCGAACAAGCCCGGTAATTGTGGCGGGGGTCGGGGCTGGTGCTACGGCTCTGGCCGCGGTGTTGCTGTGGCTAGACTGGCTGCCGCTGGGTGTGGCCGGCCAGTGGGTTTGGCTGCGGCGGGGGGTAGCTCTGGCGGTGGGCCTGGGTGCCGCCGTTGCGGTAGGGGCAGTGCTGGTGGCGGCGGTGATCGTCTTCCGGTCGCTGGGAGCGGGGCGCATCCCCAGCCGGTCCACTGCTGCTCTGCTGCTACTGGCGATATTGTGTGCCGGCACGGTTGCACTCCTCGGGGTTGCTGCGGAGGATTCCCAGTTCGGGGTGACCGGGCCGCTGGCAGTGATGAGCGACGTGTCAATGGGCTACTACACTCAGGCTCTCTCGCTGAGCGGCGTCAGCGATGCCTTCTCCTATTACCGGGCACGAGCCGCGAACCCCGATCTTCCCGACCGTGTGCGCACGCACCCGCCCGGGCCGATTGTATTCTTCTACCTGCTGCACAGGTCGCTGGGAGGAATGCCGCGACTGCTGGAAAGAGCCGAGGCCGCCCTCGCGACCAAGTATGGCATCACGGCTGAGGGGCTTCGCCGCAACGCTGCCAGGCTAAGTCGTATGCCCGTCAGCCGGCGCGATGCCGTGATCGCGGTGCCGGTTACCTTCATCGTAACGGTGCTCCCCGCGCTCATCGTGCTGCCGGCTTACGGCCTCGGCGCAGTTCTCTTCGACCGCCGGACGGGCTTGATTCTGGCCCTGCTGGCGGTCAGCTTGCCTTCGTTGTTGCACTTCGCCCCCAGCATTGACGGAATCGGCGCTTTCCTGGCGCTGGGGTTTGTCTGGCTGTGGCTGGTGGCGCTGCGGCGCGGTCAGGTGTGGCTGTATGTGCTTGCAGCACTGGGCGCTAGCGTGATGCTGCTGTGGAGCTTTGGCTTCGCGATTCTGCTCGTGGTGGCGCTGGTCGTGGCCGTGCCGGTCTGGGGGCAGGCCTATCCCGATGAACTCAGCCGCCATTTGCGGGGAGTGGTCTGGGCGATTGTGACCCTCGGCGTGGTGCACGAGGCGCTCTACCTTTGGTCGGGATACAACCTGCTCGGCGCGCTGCCCACCTCCCTGGCCGTGCACCGGCAGATCCTGGCTGCGGCCGGGCGCAGTTACTGGGCGTGGCTGCCGATGAATCTCTACGATTTCCTGCTCTTTATGGGGCCGGCCCTGGCGGTGAGTTCGGCAGTCGCAGTCGCCTCTGGACTGGCGGGCCGCCGTTGGCCCGCCCTGCCGCAAGGCCTGGTCGTCGGAGTGCTGATCATGCTGGCAGTGCTGCTGATTTCCGGCTCGACGCGCGCTGAAGTGGGGCGCATCTGGCTCTTCTTGATGCCGCTCGTGGCCGTGCCTGCTGCCGCCTATCTCGCCGCGTTGTCCAGGGGTCGGCTTCTGGTACTGGGCACGGGGTTGGTCGTGCTGCAAGTCTTGTTTGGCGTGGCGCTGCACGCCACGCTGGTCCCGGTTTCCCCATTCTGAGGGCTTCAGCCGAAAGGACGTGGCTGACGAGTCAGGATACGGTCGCCAAAGCAGAAGTACAGCGCGAGCAGCGCAAAAGCGAGGAACCCGAGGAGGAAACGCGGCTCGTTGGCGGCAAAGAGCCCCCGATGCTGCGGGCTAAGCAGGCCCTCGATCAGAGCCGCGACGATGAAGACAGGGACGGTACCCACGGCCAGCTTCACCGCCTTGAGCGCGGCAATGCGCAGGGCATCACGGCGGAGCCTATCACCGGGACTGACCAGCGCGTGCCCCATCATCAGGCCGGCACCGCCGGCGATGAGAATGGCTGGTATCTCGATGGCCCCGTGAGGGATGACAACCGCCACGAGGTCCACCAGGCGGTCATAGTGCGCGCCGATGCCCAGGAACGCCCCCAGCAGCAAGCCATTCATGACCAGGACATACAGCGTGCCCAGGCCCAGGGTCACGCCGACCGCAAAGGCTTTCAGGGCGACTTGGATATTGTTGCTCATGAGCAGAGCCGAGAAATTGGCGCCGCCCAGCGCCTGTGCGGTCTCAGCGAAATACTCACCCGCGGGCTGCTCCGAGGTGGCGAACTCTTCGACCGCGCCCGAAAAGGAGTCACCGAGGAGCGCCTGTGACCAGCGTGGATCTGCGCGGACGAGCAGGTAAGCCAGAGTAGCCGCGACGAGGGTCACAGCGGCAGCCACGGCTACGTAGCGCCAGTGCGCCTGGAAGGTGCGGGGGATGTCCACGCCGAATAGATAGCCCAAGCGAAGGCGTGGTTGGCTGTGCTGCCCGTAGATGATGGCGTGGGCGCGCCCGACGAGCTGATTGAGGTAGGCGATGAGCTGGCTGTCGCGGTTGAGGCTGCGGGCGCGGGCCAGGGCGGCGGTGGCCTGTCGGTACAGCGCGCCGAGCTCGTCGAGCTGGTCGGCGCCTAGGCTTGCCAGGCCCCGGCGCTGGGCCTGGTTGACCAGTTCTGTGAGTTGCTCCCACCGTTCGCTTCGGTTTTGCATAGTCATCACGCAGCCGTCGGCAACGCTCTGGTCTATTATACCATTTCTTGCGGGATGGATATACATTAGATGGAACAGGACCGCGTGATCATCGAAACACCCGAGCATGTTGAGTTCAGCTACGAGCTGGCCGGGCTGGGCTCGCGCTTTCTGGCGCTGTTTGTGGATCACCTCTTCCTGATGGTGGGTATCTTTCTGTTGGCCGTGGCCGTGGAATTCATAGATAGCTATGTCGGGCCGCTATTTGGCCGTGGTGGTGAGTTGGCGGGGATCCCGATCACGGCGCTGATCATCATCTTCTCGGCGGTGCTGATCTACCTGGCGTACTTCACGCTCTTTGAGGCGGCCTGGGATGGCCAGACCCTGGGCAAGCGGATGGCGGGGCTGCGTGTCATCAAGGTCGGCGGCGGACCCATCGGGCTGATTGAGTCGCTGACCCGCAACATCCTCCGCCTCGTTGACATGCTGCCGGCGCTCTACTTAGCCGGGGGCATCTTCGTCTTCTTTACGCGCGCCTGTCAGCGCATTGGCGACCTAGCGGCCGGGACTATCGTGGTCAAGGAGCGACTGTGGGAGTACCCGGGGCAGAAGAACGAGCACGCCGCCGACGGGGCCGAGCCGGACGTATCGGGGGCAGAGGCTGACGACGTGGTGCGTCGAGCGCGCGGCTATGTCGGCTTGCTCAGTGGGGAACAGATCGAGACGATTCGTCGGTTCCTGGAGCGTCGCGACGAGCTTGCGCCTGAAACACGCGCCCAGCTCGCGGCGAGAATCGCCGCCCCTCTTCGCCACCAGCTTGCTGATGTAATCGCTGACGAAAGCCCGGAACGCCTGCTGGAGATAATCTACCAGGCGCACCTGGAGCATCAGCAGGACTTCTAGGGCGGTTACGTTTCGGCCAGGGGCGTAGGCGTTGTGGCGCCCAGCTCCCGGCGACGCGGCGCGACCGCGAAGATGTAGATGATTGGCAGGATCCCCACCGTGTTGAAAATGAGCAGCGCTATGTACCAGACCAGTTGATCCCGCCGCGCTGCGTACCAGAGCGCGATAGCTTTCCAGACGATCTCCCAGGCAGTCAGCGACGCTATCACAATCCACAAGAGCATTGACCAACCTACAGCAAGAGATGGTTGCATTTCCATTTGCTCAACTCTCCTCTCAGAACCCCGCGTAAGCGATCTAGGTATCTGCCTTGTCTTTGTCAACCTTCCAACGGTCGTGCAGCCAGAGCCACTGTTCCGGATGCGCCGTGATCTGCTCTGCGATTATTCGGTTTATCTTCTCGGTTAGGACTCTTACGTCCTCGTTGCGCTCGCCGGTGATGGTGACCTCGAGCGCGGGGAACACCTGGGTTTCCAAGCTGCCGTCGGGCCGGCGCGTAGTAAAAAAGGGGACAATCGCACAGCCGGTACGCAGGGCCAAAACGGCTGGGCCAGTGGCTGTGAGAGTCGTCCGGCCCAAGAAATCAACTAGAATACCTCCCCGCGCGGCGTACTGGTCCGGTAGGATGCCCAGGGCCTTGTTGCTACGCAGGGCCTGGAGCATCGCCCGAAGGTCCTCGCGGCCGATGACGGTCATGTTCTGCCGCGTGCGGGCCTGGTTAATCAGGCCAGCGGTTACCACCTCGGTGGCGTCGCGGGCGATTACCACCATGGGATAGCCCTCGGCGGTGATCCGTGCCCCGCCCAGCTCCCAGTTGCCCAAATGAGCCGAGAGCATCATTACTCCCTTGCCCCGCTGCTGCGCGGCGCGGATGTGCTCGGCGCCGTGCAGGGAGACCAGCCTTTTGACCTCGCCGGGGCTGATGTACCGCATCTTGAGCAGCTCGCCCATCGTCTGGCAGATGTTGATGGTTGACTGCAGGGCGATGCGGCGGCGCTGCGCAGCGGTGAAGCGGTCGCCGAAGGCCTTGCGAATATTCTCGCAGGCCAATCGCTGGCGCGAAGGGACCAGCAGGCGGAGCAAGTGGGCTCCCAATGTGGCCAGGCTCCGCAGCCAGCCGAGCGGCAGAACGCGGGCCAGGGCGTCCAGGCTCGTAGTGAACATGCGGACCATGAAGTAGCGGATTCGCTTGCCCAGCGGGCGCTGCTTGCTAGCCATTATTCGTTCCCCCCCACCGCCTGCTCTATCTGAGCAACGAGGGCTGCGACTGCTTGCTGTCCCCTGGCTATTTGCAGTGCGCAGTCAACAACAACCACGGGCACAGTGGTGCGTCCCGCGAGCCACTTGACCGCGTCTTTGCGCGTGATGGTGATGAAGTCCGCCTGGTGTTCGCGGGCCGCGGCGTCAATGTGGGCCAGGTCCCCAGCGCTGTAGTAGTGATGGTCGTCGTAGCGCAGCGGGATGACTTCCGCGCCCAGATTGGCAAGCGACTTCTCGAAGGAGCGGGCGTTGCCGATTGCGGAGACCGCCAGCAGCCGGGTGCCCCCGATCTCCTCGGGGCTGAGCGGCTCTCCTGCGAGGGTCGTCAGTGCGGAGATTTGGTGCTTTGTCTCAACCAGTGGTGAGTTACCCGTGACGGGCGCGAGGGTCGCCCTCAGCTTGGCCAGTTCGGATTCGGCTACCTGGTCGCTGTGGGTGATCCATATCTGGTCGGCGCGTTGCAGGTGGGACAGAGGCTCGCGCAGATACCCGGCCGGGAAGAGCCGCTGGCCGCCGATATCAACAGTGGCGTCGATGAGGACAATGTCGGCGAGCTTCTGCATGCGGAAGTACTGGAAGCCGTCGTCGAGCAGTACCACCTGAGCCCTGGTTCTCGCGGCTAATTCAGCGATAACGGCCTCGCGGCGCTTGCCAACTCCGAGGGGCACGGCCGGAAGCGCCTGGGCCAGCAGGCATGCCTCATCGCCCACTTCAGCCACATCGGGCGGCACCGTGTCCTCGTCGCTAATCAGAATGACCGGCGCCCGCATGCGGCTGGCCCGATAACCGCGTAGGACCACCGCAGGCCTTATGCCCGCGTCCTGAAGACAGCGGGCGAGGAACTGCACAGCGGTCGTCTTGCCGGTGCCGCCCAGCGTGAGATTCCCGACGCTCACCACGGGCAAAGCCGGCTGCGTGCGGTGCTTCAGCCCGGTGGTGTAGAGGCTCAGATTGGCCTTGAGGCCGAGCCAGTGGAGTCCAGAAAGTGCCCCCAGCATCAGCCGCGCGGCACGGGCGGTGACGCTGGCGTCCCGATCGGCGACTATACCTTCCCACCGACGGCGGGCCGGCGCGGATTGCGGGGCAGATTCCGGGAGACTCATGGTTGGTGAAGTAGTCTTACCAGCTCGGTGACCATCCGGGCAGAGGCGCCCGAATACTTCTGGAGCAGCGCCCGGCCCTTGGTCTGATAGAGTTCGCGTTCGGTCTCTGAGGCGACGAGCCGATCGACAGCGGCGACGAGTTCGGCCGAGTTGGTCACTTGTACGGCAGCGCCCTCGTGCAGCGCGAGGTCGGTGATATCCTGGAAATTGTGCATATGGGGCCCGAAGACGACGGGCTTGTCCTGGGCCAACGGTTGGAGGAAGTTGTGGCCGCCGTGAGGCACCAGGCTGCCGCCCATGAATACTGCAGTGGCGACGCTGAATACGCGGCCCAACTCCCCGATGGTGTCGAGTATCACCACCCGGACCTGAGCGCCACGAGTGACATTGATCTCCTTGCCCTCCTCGATCTCTTCCAGCACGCGGCTGCGGCGGTAGGTAGCATAGCCGTGCTCCCCGACCAGCTTCTCGACATCGTCGCCCCGTTCGGGGTGGCGCGGGGCGATGATTAGCTCGAGCTCGGGATGGTCACTGTGAAGCTCGCCGAAGGCGTCGAGGATTTGCTCGTCTTCTCCTGGATGGGTCGAACCGGCCACCAGCACCGGCGCGTGCTGGGGAAAACCAAAATCCTGGCGCCACTTGGCTTGCTCCTCGGGAGGGACGTGCGGGAAGTTCTCGTCAAACTTGGTGTTGCCGCTCACCGTTATTTGCTGAGGTGGCGCACCCAGGGCAGCAAAGCGTTCGGCATCCTTTTCTGACTGGGCACAGATCAGGTCAACATTGCCCAGCGTCCAGGCGAAGAGGGGACGAAGCCGTCGGTTTTTGGGATAAGCAGCGTCGGAGATGCGCCCGTTAACCACCGCCGTGGCAACACTCATCGCCCGGGCCGTCGCCAGCAGATTGGGCCACAACTCGGCCTCCATAAGCACGATCAGAGCCGGGCTGAGTGCCCTGAGCATACGCTCGGTTATGCCGGGGAAATCGAAGGGGAAGTAGATGAGCCCCTCCAGGTCCAGGTTAAGCTTCTCGGCCATCTTCCGGCCGGTGGGCGTGGTGGTGGACATCACGATCTGGGCGGTCGGTTCAGCCAGACGCAGCTCGCGCAGTATTGGCTCGGCCGCTGCCACCTCTCCGACCGAGACGGCATGTATCCAGACGATCGGGCCATCGCGGCGCTGCAATTGCGTGACGGCGTCGGGCAGTACGCCCAGGCGCTCGGCGAGTCCCTCGCGCGACTTGCCCTGCACGATCAGTCGCCACAGCAGGTACAATGCAATCAGCGGCAGCAGCAGGACGAGGAGGAAGTTGTAAGCTACCTTGCGCCAGTCTAATCGCTTCTTGGGCTTGTGCGCAGTCATCTGTTCGGTGAAAGGTGTGGCCGGCGGATAGTGGGAGCAGCCCGCAACAGCGTCACGGCTGATCAACCTCTCTGTCTGGTATGTGCTCTGTGCCCTTGGCCTCGGCACTCAGGTACAGGCGTTGATACAGCCCTTCCTGCGCTAGCAATTCCTCGTGCGTGCCCTGTTGGACAGGGTGCCCCTGGTCCAGCACCACAATCCGGTCGGCGTCGCGGATGGTGGAGAGCCGATGGGCAATAATAAGGGCCGTTCTCCCCTCCAGAAGCGTGTCCAGAGCGCGGTGGACTGTCGCCTCGCTCTCCCGGTCCAGCGAGGAGGTGGCCTCGTCCAGGATCAGGATACGCGGGTCGCGCAGCAGGGCGCGGGCAATAGCTATCCGCTGGCGTTGGCCGCCGGAAAGGTTGACGCCGCGTTCGCCGACGAGCGTCCCGTAACCATCAGGGAGCGCTTCAATGAAATCATGGGCATTGGCGGCGTGAGCTGCCGCGATGATCTCTTCTTCAGTCGCGTCGGGGCGCCCGAAGGCAATGTTCTCCCGCACTGTCCCGGCGAAGAGCAAGGTCTCCTGGGGAACAAAGCCCATGAAGCTGCGCAGGGAGGCCTGGGTTACGCTGCGCACGTCGTGGCCGTCCACGGAGACCGTACCGGCGTCAACATCGTACAGGCGCGGCACCAGGCTGCCGACGGTGGTCTTGCCCGCCCCGCTAGGCCCGACCAGCGCCACCGTTTCCCCGGGGTTGATCTTCAGGTTGAAATCTATCAGCACAGGCGTGCCGGCGTCATACGAGAAGCTGGCATGGTCGAAGTGGACCTCCCCGGCCACCTCAGTCAGTTCGACGGCATCGGGTGCGTCCTTGACGTCCGTCTCCTCTTCGAGTAGATCCAGGGTCCGGCGGGCCGCAACCTCGCCACGGTCCAGGGCCAGGCGCAGCCGGGTGAGGCGACTGATGCTATTGCCGGCTGATTGCATCATGAGCACGAAGACCATTAGCACAGCCGGATCAATGTGGCCCTGGACTATCTCGTAAGCGCCGTACAGCAGGGCGCCACACAGCGTCAGGCTGACCAGGGTCAATGTGAGCATCTGCGAGGCCGCCCGGACGCGGGCGTTGCGCAGTTCGCCGCGCATTACCCCGTATGCAGAATCGCCGAAGCGCTGCGCCGCCGCCTGCTCCATTCCGAATACCTTGATGACGCGGATGAGGCTGAAGCCCTCCTCCACCGCGGCGGTGAGATCGGCCAGGCGTGACTGGACCAGGTGGGTGTAGCGCCGGACCCACTTGCCGAGCGCCTTGGTAATGAAGTAGACGAGCGGTGCAACCGCTGCTGTGACCAGTGTCAGTCGCCAGGAGAGCTTCAGCATAAGCCCAAAGGAGACCAGCGCGGTAACTGGCGCAACGACCAGGGTAGATAGCTGCGAGCCGAGCACCTGCTGGAGCAGCATCGTGTCGTTGTTGACCCGGGAGATTAGCTCGCCGGTGCGCCGGCGGTCAAAGAACTTCATCGAGAGGAACTGCAGGTGGTTGAAAACGGCGGTGCGCAGGTCAAGTAGGGTCTTCTGCCCTATTAGCTCACCCAGATAGGAGGAAATCGCCTGGGCCAAAGCGGCCCCGCCCAGCCAGCCGAAGAGAATCAGAACCTGGCGGGCCAGAAACCTCATCTGTGCGGCTTGGGTCTGGGCGTCTGCGCCGGTGAGCGTTTCGAACAGTGGCTCGAAGACATCTTTGAACCGGTAGACAGCCAGCGCATTCAGCCCGCCGGCCAGGGCCATCACCACTAGCGAGCCCAGGATGATCGCCCGGTACTTTCTGGCAAAGCCCCTCAGCCCCCACAACCCGCTCACTGTGATCCCTCCCCGGCTGAGGCGAGTGCTTCAGTCGGCATTTCGCTGGCACCGGTCATCAAAGCCACGGCCAGCTCCGCGGCGCGCTGCGAGGCGCCGGGTGGCCCGAGCTCCGCCCGGATCTCGGCCAGGTCCTGCTTCATCTGATTGTAGCGGGCCTTGTTCGTATACAGATCGAGTACTTCCTTAGCAAGCCGCTGCGGATTGACGTCGTTCTGGATTAGTTCGGGTACGACCATCCGCTGGGCGATGATATTGGGCATCGCGTAACAGTCGGTGCCCAGATTGGTGAGCCGGAATTGCAGCACCGTTGCCCAGGTGCCCCGGTAGACCATAATCAGTGGACGCAGTGCGGCGGCGCACTCCAGGGTTGCCGTGCCCGAGGTGCCTGCTACCAGATCCGACGCCAGGATCAGGGTGCGGCTGTCGGCAAGTGGAGTGATGTAACTGCTGGCCATCGCTTGGCGGTCAGATCGGTTGGGCCGATCGGGGTTCCACAGTGACCACAGGAAGTGAGCTTCGGGCAGACTACGGTGCAGCAACCGTGCAGCCCCTAAGAGCTGTGGGCCGATGCAATTGCGCTCGACCGGCCGGCTGCCGGGCATGAGCCCGATTACCGGAGTTGCGTCGGGCAAACCCCGCTCGCGCCGAAACTGAGCGGGGTCTTCCGGACTGCTGAAGCGCTCGACGACAGGATGGCCCACCCAGTACGCGCGCACCCCCGACGCCCGGAGCTGCGCCGCGGACCACTTGAAGGGGGTGGCGACTACGTCAACCAACTCGCCTAAGAAGCTCCAGTCACGCCGCTTTCGGCGCCATGAGGCAGGAGGGAAGTAGTACATAATGCGCTGCTGGGGACGAGTTTGCCGGACGGCTCGCGCCAGGCGCACGTTGAAGGCACCAAAGTCCACCAGAAGCAGCAAATCAGGCTGTCGCTGCCTTATGAGATTGGCCATTCGCCGGCCCTGGCGCAGCAGGCCCGGTATTCTCCTGATTGCGTCAGGTAGGCCTACGGTGCCCCAGTTAGCGCTGTCAAAATCGGTGACAACGCCGGCGTTGCGCATGCGCGGGCCGCCGGCGCCGGTCAGGCGGACTGCGGCGATTTCGGTCAGCGCCCGCGCCAAGCCGGCGGCGTGCACATCCCCCGATGGCTCACCTGCCACAAAGAATACCTCTTGCTGGTGATTCATAGGCTAACGGCCTCAGGCGAAGCAGAGCATTGGTGAACGTAGTAGCGCTTGATCAGTGGGGATCAGCCTGCCGGCCGCCGTAGCCCTGGTCAATGCGCAGCATGAAGTCGACCAGTCGCTGGACTTCTGGAGTCGGCGCGGACTCCTCTAGCAGTGCCCTGACCGCATCGCTGACGTTGAGTTCGCCGCGAAACAGCAGGCGGTAGGCGTGCTTCAGGGCGCTAATCTGTTCGGCGGTGAAGTTGTGGCGCTGCAGGCCGCGCACGTTGATTCCGCAAGGCTGAGCGCGCAGGCCTTCGACGATGGTGTACGGCGGCACATCGCGCGCGATGCCGGAGAACCCGCCGACCATCGCCAGGGTTCCGATCGTAACGAACTGGTGAATGCCGACCATGCCGCCGATGTTGACGTCGTCTTCGATCACGCAATGACCGCTGACCCCGACGGAGTTAGCCATTATGACGTTACTGCCCAGGACCACGTTGTGACCGATATGGGAGTAGGCCATCAGCAGGTTGTTATCGCCGATGCGGGTGGTATTGCCCGCCCCACTGGCCCGGTGCATCGTCACGAACTCGCGGATGTGGTTGTTCTTCCCGATGACCAGGTGGGTCGGCTCACCCCCGTATTTCATGTCCTGGGGTGGCTCGCCCAGCACCGCGCTGGTGTGTACCTGGGTGCCCGCACCGATCCGCGTACCGCTGCGGATTACAGCGTAGGCCCCGATCTCGCAGTTATCGCCGATCTCGGTATCCGCCTCGATGATGGCGTAGGGCTTTACCGTAACATTTTCGCCCAGCTCGGCCTGAGGATCAATTATAGCGGTGGGATGTATGTTCATCTGGTCAGAACTCCGCTTTCACGTATCTGCGGCTTGGGGGCTCTCGTCAACTAGGGCAAAGCTGAAGTCCCCCTCGCATGCGACCTGGTCGCCAACCCTGGCGACAATATGCACACGCCCCATCAGCCCCTTCCACCTGGCTACGTTAGCCTCGATGATCAACTGGTCGCCGGGAATGACGGGGTGGCGGAAGCGAACCTTATCCAGCCCGCCGAAAAAGGCTTGCCTGTTTGCCGTCTGGTGCGCCGAGAGCAGCGCCACCCCGGCAGTTTGGGCCATCGCCTCCAGAATCAGCACGCCGGGCATGACCGGGTTCTCCGGCCAGTGACCAGCGAAGTGCGGCTCGTTGGCGGTGACGTTCTTGATGCCCACCGCCCGCTGGCCGGGCTCCAGTTCGAGAATCCGGTCAATCAGCAGGAAGGGGTAGCGATGGGGCAATGTCTTCAAAATGGACCTTATATCCATGGTTGGTACGGCTCCTTTCCGCCTGCACGGGGCGAGTTGTCGTCCCGCGGACCCCGGGGCACACATCCAGTCAGACAGGCCGGATGCCAGCAAGTCTTGCGGCTAATGGGTGGAAGAAGCTTCAAGGATTATACTCCACGCCTGGCTCACTGTCAAATCTGCGTGTGATGCGGGCCAAGTCGCTGGCAACGTGGCTCCGCGTCTTGACAACGCCCTGATTTGACGGTAAAGTCTCGGGTAATTGTCCGCCCATCCCTTAAACCTCGAGGAGTACTACCCATGCAGATTCGTGCCTTTGCTCCCTCCCGTATTGACCTGGCCGGGGGCACGCTCGACATACATCCTCTCTACCTGTTCGAAAATGGGGGCATCACGGTCAACATGGGCATATCTATCGGCAGCCGCATTCGACTGGTCTCCCGCGACGATGACGGGGTCTGCCTGATATCGGAAGACACGGGTGTCGAGGAATCGGCGCCGTCGGTGGATGAGCTACAACTGGGGGGCCCGCTCGACCTGATGGCGCGGATCGTCAAGTTCTATCGTCCCGCGAGGGGCATGGAAGTCTACAGCCGCAACGACGCCCCTCAGGGCAGCGGCCTGGGCGCCTCTTCGTCGCTGCTGATCGCCCTGAGTGGGGCCCTGCGCGGATTCAATCATGCTACCGATCTGACGGACGAACACTTGATACAGTATGGTGCCAACCTGGAGGCCCAAAACATCCGCATCCCCACCGGCCGGCAGGACTACTATCCTGCCCTGTACGGGGGTCTCAATGCCATCTGGTTCGAGGTGGCCGGGGACAGGTTCGAGCCGCTGGGCGTTTCCGAGAAGTTCATGGCTGACCTCGAAGAGCTGCTGATACTGAGTTTTGCCGGTGAGGCCCGCTTCTCTGGTAGTAGCAACTGGAGGATGTTGAAGATGTATATCGAAGACCAGGGCACGACGGTGCAGAACATGAAGATGATCAAGCAGACTGCTCTGGAGATGCGCCAGGCGTGAGCAATTGGAAATGTTCAATTGACAATTTTGGCATTGTCTTAGGAGTGTGTTGCTGGGGGGTGTGGATAGACGTCAATCCGTCTCAAAGAGCTTCCCCTGCTTCGCCTCCCCCTCTGGATGCGGCGAGTCGCCCAGAGGTTTTAGCTTGAAGTTGTTGCCCTGCCCTGTTAGGTAGAGAAGATAACCGGACCCCGGAGGGGCCGACCCAATGGCGATAAGCGCATCCCACGAAGCTTCGATTGCTATGGCTTTTGTGTACATGTTGCGGCTATGCAGCTTCGCGCTCAGGAGGACGTGACTTACACCGAGGGACCTGCAAATGAGAGGCAGTTTTTCGCTCTTCTTACTGT
>SDBS01001992.1_pt1 | contig 20552 bp, 23 predicted proteins | sample 2277091 | NCBI WGS metagenome assembly SDBS01 (sample SAMN10404972, study PRJNA504765) | marine sediment metagenome | isolation source: marine sediment core GS10_PC15, 163 cmbsf | place: Arctic Ocean: Southern Knipovich Ridge | collected 2010 | reverse complement strand
AATATTTAAAATGGGAAATAAAATTAAAAAAAAAAAAAAGAATTACACCAATGTCTTAAACACAAGAAGAGGTGAAAATGAAAATCTGAGAATAAATTAAAAAAGAAAAAAAATTATTATTAATAAGTATAGCTATAATTATTATAGGCATTTCGGCTATTGTTTTTATAGCTCCTAAATTTTTTCCTAAAGTAACAATTGATATACCTGATGGTGAAGATGAAGAAATAGAAAAAGCTCAAGTGGAATCTTTTTCTCCAGAGTTTACTTTAAATAATATAAATGGAGAAGAAGTTAAACTGGATGATTATAGAGGAAAAGTTTTGCTTTTAACATTTTGGACATCCTGGCACCCAATAGCCACAGAACAGCTATCAATCCTAGAAGATTTTTACCAAAAAAATAAAGATGACGACCAATTAGCTCTTTTAACTATTAATAATATAGAAGCGCAATCAACAGTTAAAAATTATGTAAATCGTGCAGAGCTTAGTTTACCTGTTCTTTTAGATGAAGATGGAAAAGTAGGAGAATTATATAAAATAACTGCTATACCTTTGCATATCTTTATAAACCAAAAAGGGAGAATTAAAGAAATTTATATAGGAACATTATCAGAAGAAGAAATAAATGAAAAATTAAATCGTTTAAGATAAAATAATTGCCTTGTAATATGGTCTTATTACTTCATGATATAGCTTATTATCTTGTAATTTGAAGAAATTTATTATATAATATAAAACAAATTTTGAATAATATTGAAAGAGAGTATATGTGGACTGTATTTTGGTTAAATAATTCTCATTTTGCTTTAGAACTTTTTGCCGGCTTGGTATTTGTAATGGCATGCTGGTTGTCCTTTTCAAGTTATATTTTTGATCGGCAGAAAAAGATGCTTTTTAGAAGCATTGGTTTTCTCTTATTAGCCGTTTTTCAAGTAATTCATGGGGTAGGAATTACATCTGACATAATTTTAGCACCTACTTTATCTATAAATATAATAGGGTATCTATTTGTCTTGATAAGTTTACTAATGGAAGTTCCCTTAAAAATACCCGAGCTTTCTATAGTTTTGATTTTGCCTTCAATGACATCAATTTCTCCCTGGTTTTACCTAATTTCCACCTCTATCCTGATTATTATTGTAATTAAAGCACTTCTTTTATTTAAAAAAGATAATGACAAAACTATAAAAAATTTCTTTATTGCTTTTCTATTCTTTACTATAGCTTCTGGAATTTCTATTTATACAATCAATAATCCTTATACAATATTCTGGATCTCTGAACATATTTTAAAATTTATAGGTGCTGCATTTTTAATTTCTTGGACTTGGCAATATCTTCAGTTGCGAATTAAAGAAGAACTTCTCTTAATATTTATAAGTATGGCTTTATTTATTGGAATAATAGTTACCTTCACTTTTTCTGCATTATTCTTATCCAGAACAGAATATCAGACAAATAAACACCTTGCATCAGAAGTTAAAGTTTTGGATTATGCAATTGAAAAAATGAAAGATCAATCTAAATCTTCTGCAGGATTTATAGCTCACAATAAAAATATTATAAATACAGTTAGAGAAAATGATTTTGCTTCCTTGGAAGAACAAAGTTTTTCTGTAATGAAAGAAAATAATATGGATTTCCTAACTGTCGCTGATTCTTCAGGAGAAGTTATTTTAAGAGCTCATGAAGTAACAGCAAAAGGAGATAATATTTCTGAAGAAATAGCTGGAAGTCAAGCTTTAAATGGTGAAATAGTTTCTTCAGTAGAATCAATAAAAACAGCAGAAGGATTTAAATTATTTATAAGAGGTGCTGCTCCACTTTATAATAATGAAGATTTAGTTGGAGTGGTTATCACTGGATTTATAATTGATAATAATTTAGTAGATAAAATCAAAAAAATTACTGATTTAGATACAACAATTTATGATGAAAATGTAAGGACAGCTACAACAATTTTAGACGCTGATGGGAAATCAAGATCTATTGGAACTAAACAAACAGATGATAAAGTCAATGAGACAGTCCTGAATAAAGGAGAAGGATTTGTGGGACGAACTACTATATTATCTAAACCATATCTAGCTGCCTATATGCCAATAAAAAATACAGATGGCAATATTATTGGAATGATATCTGTGGGTGAACCCCAAATGGAAATATTAGAAACAGTTTCTATAACCAATCAACTTACCTTATTCATTAGTATAATAGTAACTTTGATTACCATAGTGCCCACATATTTAGTCTCCAAGAATATAAGTAAACAAGTAAAGATGGAATAAAAAAAACATTACCACCTCAAAGGTGTTCTAAATATTATATTAAAAAACTGCCTCATAAAAAAGCAGTTGGATTAATACATTAAATTTATACAGATCTTTTAACATAATTGTTAAAGAGATCTGTTTTTATTTTCTTTTTTTATTTTTCTTAATATTTCTATACAAAGGACAAAATTTAGGTGTTTTAACTTTACATTCCTGTAAAGATCTACAAACTAAAGGGACTATTTCATCATCTGAATTAATAGGTTTAACAACATATCCTTCAATTCCTATAGATTTAGCCTTTTCATATATCTTTTCATTACCAATAGCCGTAACTACAATCACCTTCGTACAACCTTTAAGTTCTTTTAAAACATCTAATCCATGTTTTTTGGGCATAATCAAATCTAGGAGAGCTAAATCTGGTTTTTCTTTTCTACACTTAATCACGGCTTCTTCACCATCTTTAGCGTAAATAAGTTTAGAAAAACCTGCTCTGTTTAAAATTTCTGACATTTGATCCCTAGAAAATTTTGAATCATCAATTATTAATATTTTTGGCATATAAGACATCCTTCATATTTTTAAAAACAAAGTATAACTTTCAATTAGAATCACTTTTTATTATTTAGAATTTCTTTTACTTTTTTAACTAAGGTTTTAGGGTCAAAAGGTTTAGTAATATAATCAGAAGCCCCTATTGATTTTAACTCTCCAATCATAGATTTACTTCCTACCACTGTAACCATAATAATTTTAGCTTGAGGGGCTAAAACTTTTAAAACATCTATTCCATTTAATCTAGGCATAACAACATCCAAAAGAACTAAATCAGGCTCTTCTTTTCTATATGCCTCGATTGCCTCCTGACCATCTTGAGCATATATAATATCAGAAAATCCGGCATTATTTAAAATCTCTGTTAGTTGATTTCGCATAAAAGATGAATCTTCTGCTATTAAAATCTTAGCCATAATATTCTCCTATATTTTATCCCGACAATTCGTTGGGGTAAACGAGCCGGTCCTCCAATGTTCATCGAAAGACACAGGCCTTTTTATTAAGCACGTGATATTACTTTTATTATACCATTTTTTAAATCAAATTCCACCTGTCGTCCTATTGATCCACCAGTAGAAAAAGCAGATATTTCAATTCCCTCTTTATTTAATTTATTTTTTATAGCTTCAACATTCTTGTTGCCTATACCAAAAAGGGTTGGATTTTTATTGGAAAAAAGTTCTGCACCTCCAATCAATTTTGCCTCCATATCTTTTTTTCTACTCCCTTTTGCTTCCATTTGTTTTAATATTTCATCAATTGCTATTTCTGAATACTTATATGGATTCCCTATAATTTTTTGATTACTAGAAGAAAGCATTGTATGAGCTAAACCTCCAATTTTTTTCTTTGAATCGTAAATAGTAACAACAACACAAGAACCAATTGCTCCTGAAGTTAAAACATTAGGATTTCCAATTACCTTTAATTCACCCATTTTAATACTAATTCTATCCATAATAAATTCCCTTTTTATTTTTTATTATTTTTTAAAGAATTTAAAATTTTAAAAGCCGAATTTTCATCCAATAAAAAGAAAAGAAAACATTCAACCGGATTACTTCCACCTGAAGTAACAAGATCAATATTTAAACAAACAACTTTATTTGTTTTTTGACTATATTTAATAAGCAGCCAGTCAATAGTGCTTCCTAACATATCAGAAGATATGTCCGGAACAGATTCAATCAAGTTTTTCCTTAAATAATTAGAAAGAGCTGATAAGAAAGAACCAACGATAATATTGCCTGTCTCTTTTAAGGCTGAACGCCCCATTTCATCTAAAATACGAACATCTTTTTTATCAGTCAAAAATCCTGTTAAAGTAAGTGCATCATCCTGAGGAAATATTAATATTATATTTCCTGACACATCACCAACCACTGAAAGAAAAACAGAGCTAACAAGCATTTCCGGATCACCTATTGTATGCGGTATATTTTCAGGAGATGTAATATTCACTTTTACTACTTCAATACCAATATCTTTACCTATAAGAATAGAAAGAGCATTAGAAGCCTGTTTTGCCCCTATCTTACTTATCCCTTTAAAAATTTCAACATGTTCTTTGTCACTTAATTTAGAATTTATTTTTTTCTTCATGAAAATTCTCCTTTTCAAAATTAAAAAATATAATTATTTTTTTATGTTGCCATTCTCAAAGCATTTAATATTAAGGCCACATTTCCATCTTCTAAAATTGTTGTTCCAGTAAAAGCATTATTTGTTTTAAAAATTTTACTTAAAGGTTTTACAATAATATCTTGTTTGGCAATAATAGAATTAACAACCATTCCCAATTTTTCATCACCTTTTTTGCAAACAACAACTAATAAATCATTATTATCTGGTTGTTCTTCAACTTCTTCATTATTGTTTGTTCTGTTATTTTGATCAAAAAACTTATCAGCACGAAGAAGATATATATCTTCTTCAGGATTTAAAATAAAAGTTTCTTGTCCTTCAACAGTTTTAATATCACTTTTTTTAATTTTTATTACTCTTTCAATATCCGATAAAGGAATTGCATATACATTATTTACAATTTTAACAAGCATAGCTTGGATAATAGCCAATGTTAAAGGAAGCTCTAAGATAATCCTAGTTCCTTCATCTTTTTCACTCTTAATCTGAACAGATCCACCTAACATTTCTATTTTACTCTTTACTACATTCAATCCTACTCCTCTGCCGGAAATATCAGTAACTTTATCAGATGTAGAAAGTTTAGGATTAAAAAGAAGATCAAATATCTGTTTTTTCTCTAATTTTTCACCCTCTTGATGAGAAATAATATTCTTCTTTGAAGCTGCTTCTAAAACTTTTTTACAATCTATACCTTGACCATTATCTTCTATTTTTATCAATGCATGATCTTTTTCTCTTTTTGCAGAAAGAAAAATTGTACCTTTTTCTTTTATTCCATGATCTATGGAATTCCTTAAAATATGTATTATTGGATCTCCAATTTGATCAATTATAGTCCTATCTAATTCAATATCCCCCCCTGAAATTTTCAATTCTATTTCTTTTTTTTGTTTTTTGGCTAAATCCCTAATCATTCTTGGAAATCTTTTAAATACAAAATCTACAGGAACAAGCCTGGACTGTATAATTTGATATTGCAAATCACCTACCAAGTTATCTAGAAAATTTAATGTTTTTTTTAAATCGCCAAATTTTTTCTCTCTATAAATCCTTTGCAATCTCATTTTAGATATCAATAACTCTTCAATTAAATCAACTAATTTATCTAAAGTCTCTACTTTTACTTTGATACTTTCTACTCTTTCCAAAGGATGTTGATTTACATCTATTTTTTCTTCGGCTAATTTTTGAATTTTTTTAATATTTTTCTCTTTTTGTTTTTCTGTCTTTTTTTCTATTTGCTGATTTGCAACCGGTTTTCCTTTTTTTCTTAAAGAGGAACCAAAATCATGAGTTTTTATCCCACTTATTTTTTTTAATTTATCTGCTAAATTATATATATTCAACTCTTTGTTATTTTTCTTAATCATATTTAAAGATTTTTCTAAAGCATCTACACATTCAAATAATAAATCAATAAGTCCAGGAATTTTTTCTATATTAATCATTTTATTGCGAGCATAGTCAAAAATATCTTCAATAATATGAGAAAAATATGCCATTTTAATATATCCCATCGATGCAGCCATGCTTTTAAGGGTATGAGCTTCTCTCATCAAACTTGCTATAGATTCTTTATCTTTAGGATTTTTTTCCAGTTTTAACATACAATCGTTAAGAGACTGAATTCGTTCTTTAGATTCAGTAACAAACAACTCCTTATATTCTTTCAAATTGCCTGCACACATAATATCCTCTTACTTTTCTCAATTATGCCTAAAAATAGGCTTTATTAATATTCACCAACTATTTCAACTATGCGTGATGCTATTTCAAAAGGTGTAAGTTTATAATCAACAATATTTTCTTTAATTATTCTACGGGGTAATCCTGGTATATCAGCCGTATTTTCTTTCTGAACAATAGTTATCCCTCCAGCTTTAAAAACAGCTTTCATTCCTATAAGTCCATCTTCGCCCATTCCAGAAAGTATAATACCAACCGTATTTTTACCCAATATTTTTACAACAGATTCCATCATTATATCAATGCAAGGTTTTAAGATTGTTTTAGGATTTTTTATTAATTTCACAACTACTGCCAGTTTTTTATCTAAAATAGTTTCTTCCGGTCGGGCTTTTAAATTATAACCTCCTGGAGCAACTAAAACTAATCCTGGTTTTAGAAAATCACCTGATTGAGCTTCCCGAATATTTATCTTACAATGCTTTGATAGTCTTTTGGCAAAAGTTTTAGTAAAACCAGAAGGCATATGCTGAACAATTACAATGCCTGCATTTAATCTTTTAGGTAAAGATGTAACAATTTTTTCAACTTCTTTTGGTCCTCCACTAGAAGCTCCAATAACTACAATATTATTCGGAATAACTTTAGAAGCGACTTCTTTTTTAATTCCAGATAAAACCTGTTTATTTATTTGTTTTTTTAAGATTTTTGTCATAAAAAACTCCTTTTGGACACCATCTATTTCTAAAATTTAACTAATGATGAAAGTAAAAGAAGCCTTAATTTAGAATATTAATTTTTTTTTGATTTATAAAATTTTTTCTAATACAGATAATATCTGTTTAGGCTGAAAAGGTTTTACAATATAACCTCTTGCACCCAATGATTTTGCTTGAGAAATCATGGCTTCTTGTCCTACTGCTGTAATCATAACTACGTTTGCTTTAGCACCCAAATTTTTCAAAGTGGCAATTCCATCCTGTTCAGGCATAATAATATCCAAGAGAACTAAATTGGGATTTTCTTTTTTATATACTTCTTCCGCTTCTTTTCCATTCCCAGCTTCTAAAATCTGATTAAATCCGTTTTTTATTAATATGTTCTTAAGTAGATTTCTCATAAAATTTGAATCATCAACTATTAATATTTTACCGTTCATATATCCTCCTTATTTTAAATCCTAATTAAATTTTTTAAATATTAATACTAAATTTGCTTCAATATCTTGATCAACCAAGCTTAAAATAGTCTTGAAAATTACAATCTGTTTGTGATCATGATTAGCCTTAAGCAAAATATCAATTTTTTTATTTAAGGCTGGGGTTATCATTATTTCTGGGGGTGAAACCTGAGCCTGAAAAATATTAATAGTTTTAACCAGCGATGTAACATAGGCATTGGAAATTATATTTAAAATTTCTTTAACTGCCGAACGATCAATATCTTGAAGAACTCTTGTTGAACCAAGAATCCTTCCACTAAGCAAATCAGCTAGTATTAATGCATTTTTCTGAGAAAGAACTAAAAATGTTGCTCCAGTAACATGCCCTATTAATCGGTTATAAACATTAATTGATTTTCCATTTTCCAAATTTAAAACTTTAGGAACATCTGAAAAATGTAAAATTTTCACATCTGAAGTATTTACTTTTACATCTACTCCAGTCATCTGGAATAAAGACTTTGCTGCCTGATCTGAACCTATAGAAGCTGCTTCTTCCAATGATTTTTGATCTAATTTCATATTTTTTTCTCCTTATTTTAGTCTTTGATTAATCAACCATAGACTAAATTTATTTATTTTTTATTAACTGATTGAGAAAGCTTAGTAATTTCTTCCTCTGAAAGAATGCTGAATAAATTAATTAAAATTAAAAGTCTTTTATCTATAATAACAACACCTTTTACATAATCGCTACCGATTTTTTTAAGAACAAAACGTGAAGGTTCTTTTATATTTTTTTTAGTTGTCTTAAAAATCTCTATTACTTCATCTACTTTAAAACCAAAAACATCTCCTTTTTTAAGCTGGGCTATTACAATATAATTCCCTTTATTCTCACTTTCTTTTAAATCAAATTTTTGTTTAAGATCAATAATTGGTGTCACCTGACCTCGTAAATTAATAATTCCGCTTAAAAATTTTGGTGAATTGGGAATGTAAGTAATTTCAAAATTAGAAACAATTTCTTGAACCTGGCCAATTTCTACAGTATATTCTTCATTTTCCAATTTAAATACAAGGAGTTGAACTAATTCCTCCCCATTTTTTGATTCTTCTTTCTTTTGAACTTGAGTTTCAAACATAGATGGCCTTTTTAATTTTATGTTTTTAATTTACTTGGATGAGTTTTTATTTTTGGTAAATGTCCTTTTACTTTTTCTTTTATATTTGATTTTTCTTTTTTATTATTATCCTCTTGAATTTGAGATAATTCAACCATATTAACTTCATCAACCATAGTACTTCCTGTAACTTTACTTAATTTAGAAGATAATTGCATAATTTCTTTAGTGCTTGTATCAATTTGTTGAGTAGAAGCCAACTGTTGCTGTGTTGCTGCTGAAATCTGCTGAGCTTCTGAAGCATTTTCTTCAGATACGCTTGATACTTTATCTATAGCAACAGTAATCTGTTCAGCTCCAGCTGATTGCTGTTGAGTTATAGCACTAATTTCTTGAATTTTAGAAGAAGTTTCAGCAGACATGGCTGCTATTTTTTGTAAAGACTCTAAAGATTTTTTAATTGTCAAGGAACCTTTTTCTACTTCATTTTTGCCCCCTTTCATAAACTCTGATGTATCTTTAATCTGATTTTGAATTGTCTTAATAAGTTCAGCAATATGTTCAGCACTTTTTGCTGAGTCTTCCGCCAATTTTCTTACTTCATCAGCCACAACTGCAAATCCACGTCCAGCTTCCCCTGCTCTGGCTGCTTCTATCGCAGCATTTAAAGCCAATAAATTGGTCTGTTTGGCAATATTAGTTATTGTTTCTATAATACCAACAATTTCCCTTGAATGAATAGATAAAGATTCTACCATTGCTCCAGCATCAGTAACCACAGTAGAAATTGTATCCAGATTTTTAAGCGATTTTTCACCTATTTCTCCACTTTCTTGAGCAACAGTTGATACTTGTGTAGAATCTTCAGAAGCTCTTGCAGCTGCCTTAGCCACCTGTTTAGTAGCGGCAGACAAATCATTTAATAATTGAGAAACTTCACCTATCTGACCTGATTGACTTTGAGCTCCAGCAGCAATCTGTTGTATTGAAGTAGCTACTTGTTCCCCTCCCTTTGCCAGCTGTTCAGTAGAAGTAGATAGAAATTTAATTATCCTAGCTAATTTTTTTGCTCCTTTCTGAATTGGAATAATAAAAATTTTCACAAAAACAAATGAACCAATAATAACTGCTATTGTTTGAATAAATATTAATATCAAGTATAAATTTAAATTCATTGCTCTTCCAAAAATAAAAGGTCCAATAATTAATGGCAATACTGACAAACTAAAAGAATAAATAGTTAATTTCAAAACTAAGCTATTTTTTAAATTTTTAAATAGTATATTCACTACTTTCTCCTGATTTTAACAAATAAAAAAGCCTGCCTAAAATACAATTTACGGCAAACTTTAAAATTTTGCATTAAATTTTGTAAAAATATTTGAATTTGTTTTTGTTTTATTTTAGAATATTTCATTTTATTCTTTTGTTTTATGTTTTTATTTAAATTTAATATTTTTAAAATTTATGAATCAATAAATTAATTTTCCATTTAATTACCTTATTTTACCATACTAAAAACTTTTTGTCAACCCCTTTTCTTTATAATAAACAAGGGATAAATGAATTATTAATTATTTTTAATAAAATTTTGACAAATTCTAAAATTATATTATTATAATAAATAAGCCTATTTTTATCCAAAAATTTTAAATTTAATAATAATTTCATAAAAAGGAGTTGGAATGGCAAAAAAACAAAATTGTTGGGAAAATAAAAAATGCGGACGAGAACCAGGTGGTGCTAAAGTATCAGAACTTGGTGAATGTCCTGCAGCAACTGATAAATCCGCTAATGGACTAAATGAAGGAAAAAATGGAGGGAGAATTTGTTGGGCTATTGCTGGTACATTTTGCGGGGGTAAAGTTCAAGGTACATTTGCTCAAAAAAGACTTTGTTGTATAGATTGCAATTTTTACAAGAAAGTTAAAAAAGAAGAAGGTGATAAAACAATATTACTAAAGCCTAATCAGAAATAATGAAAAACTCCCTATAATTTAAATAGTATTTCTAAAATTATTCTTAATAATAATTTCATAAAAAGGAGTTAGAATGGCAAAAAAACAAAATTGTTGGGAAAATAAAAAATGCGGACGAGAACCAGGTGGTGCTAAAGTATCAGAACTTGGTGAATGCCCTGCTGCAACTGATAAATCTTCAGACGGAATAAATAGAGGGAAAAATGCCGGAAGAATTTGTTGGGCTGTTGCAGGTACTTTTTGTGGTGGCAAAGTTCAAGGTACATTTGCTGAAAAACGACTTTCTTGTATAGATTGTAATTTCTACAAAAAAGTCAAGGAAGAAGAGGGTGATAATACTTTATTTTTTAAGCCTGAGAAGAAAAAATAAAATAATTTCAAGTTTTGAATATTTATTTATATTTAGATATAATTAATCTATTGTTGTTATAATTCTTTAAAATAAAAGTTTTTTTAAAAAAACCCGTTCACATTAAATGAACGGGTTAAAATTATCAATATATAATTTTTCATTCCTGGTTGGTTTGAAATTGCCCATAAACCATTATAATCAAAGAAACAATTATAGAGATTCCTCCCAAAGGAGCAATCATTGCCAAAGGTTCAGAAAGTAAACTTAAAAGAATAGCAGAAGGCATCAAAATCATTCCAACTGTAGACAAATAACAACCAATTTTTTTAAGATTTTCTTTCAGATTAACTTTGTCGATGAATAAACCATAAAACATATTCAGAAAAGCAAGACACAATGCATGAGAATGAGAAGCTTTAACAGAAGAACGCCAAGCAATTTCTTTTCCCCAACTATCTGTTGCTCCAAGATAAATTTCAACAATAGAACCGATAATAGTAAAAACTAAAAGCCAAATCCAGCTTGATCTAATACAAATTTTTCCAATTTTCATATTTCCCTCCCGAGCCCCGATGGACATCGGGGCGAAAGTCCCGACGGCCTGCCTCGTCAAGTCAAGGCGGGCCCACTTCGCCGAACCGAGGTGAAAATCAAGGTAAGAACATTAATGGACGTCGGGGCACTAATATTAATTATCTTTATTGTCTAATATTTCGTTAATAACAAAAATATTATATTAGTTATTAGACTATTTAATTTACTAAATAAAGGATAAACAATGAATAAAATTTTAATTATTGGTATTGGTAATACATTTCGCTGCGACGATGGATTAGGAATATACATTGCAGATAAATTAAGTAAAATATTAAAAAAAGTAGATATTAAAAAAGTTCATCAACTGGATATTGTTTTAGTTTCGGAAATTAAAGACTATAATCAAGTTATTTTTATTGACTGTCATCAAGATGAAAATCTTAATAATGTATACATTAAGAAAATAAATCCAGAAAATTATAATCCTTCTTTTACAAGCCACATAAGCTCACCATCTAAACTTTTAAGTTTAACCGAAAACTTATATAAAAAAACACCAACATGTTATTTGGTAGCTGTAAAAGGATATAAATTTTCTATTAGTGACAAAATATCTTCAGATGCGAAAAAAAATGTAAAAAAAGCTATATATGAAATTAAAAAACTAATCAATTTCTGTTGATTGCCATTTAAATAATCTATCTTTTGCTCCTGATTCACCACACATATCAATAACTCTTTTATCTTCACAAATGGCTTTTACTAGTTTATTATAATCATCTTTTTTTAAATTCAGAGATGGTGCACCAGATTTTGTTCTTGCACTCATTATTATCAAAGAAGCAAGCCCCTCTCCAAAAAGGGCTTCTAAATCAGGTTTTACTATATTATAAATTGCATCTTGAGCCTTCATTTAACATCCCTCTTAACTGTATGTAAATTTTTGCCTTCTGGATTTACAAGTTCTACTATAAGAGGCATTTTTCCTATAGCATGTGTAGCGCAAGAAAGACAAGGATCATAGCAACGAATAGCCATCTCTATTCTATTTAAAATACCTTCTTTGGGCTTTCCTCCGGAAATAAAAGTCTTAGCTACTTCGTTAATAGACATATTTATTGCAGAATTATTCTGAACTGTTGCTACAATAATATTCACTTTTTCAATAACACCTGTATCATTAGTTTTGTAATGATGAATCAAAGTTCCTCTAGGAGCTTCTATTACTCCTATTCCTTCTCCTGCCTTTCTACCTGCTCTTACTCTTACATTATCACTTACAATCTCATCATCTTCCAGCAACTGTTTTGCTCTTTCTGCTGCATAAAGAAGTTCAATCAGTCGTGCATAATGATAATAAAGAGTCTCTTGAACCGGTTTTTCACCTCCTAGTTTTTTAAACTCTTTAAGTTCAGCTTCTGCTTTTGGTGTTGTAATTTTTTCAGCTATATTTAAACGTGAAAGAGGAGCCACTCGATATATTCCCTTAGGATATCCTTGTTTTTTATAAAAAGGAAATTTCATATAACTATAATTTTCAACATGTTCTCCTATATATTTTAGATATTCTTTAGGATCAAATTCCTCCAAAATTTTACCATTTTCATTTATAAGTCGAAGATCACCATCATAAAGTTCTAAAGCACCTTTTTTTGTAAGCCCCATGTGTTTTGTTTTAATAACGGCAAATTTAGGAACAATTTCAGCATATTTTTTAAAAATATCTTTACCTATTTTCAAAGCTAATTCAGCCAATTTAATAGCTTTATCAATATCTTTTAACATATCATATCTGTCTTTGTGAGATAAAGGCTTACTCATTCCTCCAGCAATAGCAGTAACCGGATGAATTGAACGTCCTCCGACTTTCTTTATCATTTCCTGGCCAATTCTTCGCAGTTGAATAGCTTTCTTACCCAAAGCTGGATCTTTCTTAATTATTCCAAATACATTGCGAGTTTTAGGAGAAGCATCAGGACCAAAAATAAAATCAGGGCCAGCAAGATAGAAAAAGTGCAAAGAATGAGAATGAATAAATTGACTCATATGCATCAATTCCCGAAGTTTTTTGGCAGCTTTTGGAATTCTTACATCTGCAATATCATCACAGGCTTTTGCTGAAGCTAAATGATGACTTACTGGACAAATACCGCATATTCTAGTAGTTATAACAGGCATTTCCCAAAACATTCTTCCTTCACAAAATTTTTCAAATCCTCGAAATTCCAATACATGAAATTGGGTAGATTTAACTTTTCCTTTATTGTCTAAATTAATGGTAACTTTTGCATGTCCTTCAAGTCTGGTTATTGGTCCTAAAGTAATTTTTTTGGTCATTTTTTCTTCTCCTTTCCGGATAAATATGGGAATATTGATATAGGAACTGAATATCTATATCCTGTGCCTACAATATCCTCCAAATACATTAATCCCCCAGCAGGCAAAATAGAAGCCAGGGCATCTATTATCTTTGAACCCTGTTCTAATGCATCAGGTGTAGGACCCATACATCCTCTGCAAGGCATATTTCCCTTAAGACATCTTGTATGACAACCTTCTCTGGTTGCAGGCCCCATACATAAAATTCCTTGTTCAATAAAACATTTATCTGGATCAATTTTTTTTAATTCAATTGGCGCATATACATCATCAGTAACAAACTCTCGTTTTGAAACTAACATGTCTTTGTGCTCTCTTTCACACTCATGACAAAGATTGCGAGTATATTCTTTTGGTTTTTTCCCGGCAAGCAATGCAGACAAAGCATCTTTTATCATATAGGGTAATGGCGGACAACCAGGAATATGCCAATCAACTTTAACTATTCTATCTACAGGCTGAACATTTTCCAAAAGTTTGGGTATACTGTCTGATTTAGGTATTTTTCCAGAAACTGTACTTTCTGTTTCTATATAACCTCTTTCTAGCACATCTTTCAAAAAGAATAAATTTCTCAACCCTCCAATACCTCCAAAACAAGCACAAGAACCCAAAGTAATTAAAAAATCACATTTTTTTCTAAATTCAATTAAATGTTCTATATTTGCCTGATTGGCTACTGCTCCTTCAACTAAACCAATGTTTGCACGAGGTACAGTTTTAACATCAACAATAGGAGAATAAACAATATCTATTTTATTTAAAATACCCAGAAGATCCTCATGCATATCTAGGAAAGAAATATGACATCCTGAACATCCTTGAAGCCATGTTGTTGCTACTTTTACTTTAGCCATTTAATTTCTCCCGAAGCCTTTGTTATATAATTATTCTTTACAAAGGCTGAGATCCCGTTAACCCGCTTCGACTCGAATCGAGGCGAGAACATTAGTGGATAACGGAACTTATTTTAAATCCTTAAGAAAACTTTCAATAGACGAAACACAATCTTCTCCATCAGTAGGAGTAACTCCCAATATTCTCAATTTATCTGGATCTATTCCCCTACTTCGCAATACTTCTCTAAAAAGATTGGCTCTTCTTTCAAAATCTGTATTACCAACAACATTCCTGCAATGACCTTCTTTACATACACATAAAACTACTCCATCAAAACCACTAAAAAAAGCATAAAGAATAAATTGGGTATCAATCCTCCCTGCACAACGTACTGCTAAAGGAAAAACATTAGCAGAATATTGTAATCCTTGGAGACCTGCAATATCTAATGCTGGATAACCACATCCTTCACATAGAAAAGCTAAAACTCCTTTTGTGTTTGGTTTTTTATACTTACTTAAAATACCTATAGAATTTTGTAAATATTTATTAGGGTAAGTAATAAGATCCCTCGCACCAGTAGGACAAGCTGTAACACAATTACCGCAAGCCTTGCATCGTTTTGTATCTACTTGAGAAATCTTTTTAATAGGGTCTATGGAAGCTGCTCTGAAAAAACAAGTTTTTACACAAGTTCCACATCCCCCGCAAACATTTTCATCTACTTCAGAAATTGCTTTTTTATGTAAAATAACATCCTGATCTAGTTTTATAACAAAATAAGAAAAAGCAGAATCAGCAAGAGAAAATAATTGATCTAAAGAACTTTCACTCTTATAAGAAATTAGGCAAATTCCTTCATTATTGGTCTGCGTAGGCAAAGTAGGGCTTTCTAAAGACTTAAAATATCCTTCAATATCTATATCTACAAACAAAATGGGATGTAATTTTTGGGTTAATTCTAAATCATTTTCAATTGCGATAATAATTCCACCTACTTTAACATTCTCTTCTTTTTTTCCTTTCTTTATTTTTATATTGTAATCTCCAAGGTATCCTTCACAATCAATGACTTCTGTATTGAAATAAAAAGTAGATTTAGGATGATTTTCTACATAATCTAAAACTGACAAAACCTCATTCTTAAACTGAATTAAATTTGGAATATCTTTCCCTTTTTCTATAATTTGCACTGGATAACCTACTTCCAATAATTTTTGAGCAGCAAAAAAAGCCCCAGGATTAGTTCCAATAATCATAACAGAACGACGTGGAGCCACATCAATCATTTCTATAGGTGAACAAATTCTTACTTTCTCTATGGCTACGTCAATTAATCCTTGGGCTTTATTTGTAGCTTGTTTGGTTTTTCCCTTATGGGGTAAAGCTACTTGTTCTTTTAAATTAGCAAAAGCAATTTTATTTGAATTTATCCCTGCTTCGATAATTCTCTTTATAAATAACTTTCCGCCTTTTGTAAAATGGAAATGCCTTGGAGAATCTCCAGCAAGTACAATAGCATCTAACTTTTTTTCGGCTATTTCATTTAAAATACCACCTATAGCATCATTTTTCCAAAAACTATTAAAAACCTTTACAGTTTTCAACTGTTTCTTATTTTTCTTATAATGCTTGTTTAAATAATTTAAATCAATCGTTTTGCTAATTTCTTCATCAGCTTTTGATAAAAACAGTCCAATATTCAATTTAATCTCCCGTCCTATATTGACTTACTACAAGTTTATTTGATTATACAATAAATTAAAATATTGTCAACTGATCTACTTATACCCCATTTCTTTGAACAAATCAAGAGTTTTTTTGGCTTCTTTTTTATCTAATTTTTGAACAGCTATTCCAGAATGAACTATAACATAATCACCTACTTTAGTATTTGTAAGCTCTAAATTTATCTCCTGCATTTTTTTTCCCGTTTTTATAAATCCTTTATTCTTGTCTTTTTTTATTAATTTTACAGGAATACCTATACACACAACTATCCTCCTACAATCCTATTTTATTAAAGAATATCATATAAATAAAGTAAGTCAAATCTTAATTATTAATTATAAAATAAATTAGTATATGGTTTTTGGGTCAAGTTATTGGTTTGATTTATGGTTATTCTAAGTAAAACAAAAAGGGAGAAGAAATTTTTTATATAATTTATTCCTCTCCCCTATTTTTTAAGTTTTGTAAATCTTTTTCTTGTATAAGTAGTTAAATTACGTTCACTTAGAAATTTTTTATAATCAATTTTTTCAATCTTTCTACAGGCCTTAGTAAAATCTTTGTTTTTCGATTGACGAGCCAAAAAATATTGGGCTTTTTCTTCTAAACAATTTACATCTATTATTGTGGCAAAATGAACAAAAACAGGTTTTTCTAAATCAACTTCTATATTTATATTAGGTAAAATTAATCCTGATAAATTAATCAAAATATCACCATTTTGATATTCAGCTTCAAATTCTACCTTATTTGATTCTTTAAGATATGCTGGTATGAGTGTATGAGCAAATAACCATTCAAGAATCTTAGGATTGTTAAGTTTGAAATTATGTTTTTTAAAAAGTTGTATTATTCTTTCGATATGAGTGCCTGAAGAGAAAAAATCCCAAAGTACTTCTGGTGTAATTTTACCTCCAAAATTATAACTATAATCTTTAATTTGATGTAAAATTGAATTATTCATTTTAGGATGTAATTTAGCAATAATCCTATTGAAATCAACTTCGGAGGATTGTATTATTTTTGCCTCCTTGCAGATCTTTATATAGTTCTTATTTTCAGACTCTTCAATAAAAAAAGTCCAACATCCAATTAAAATATTTATTAATGTTTTCAATCCCTCTTTATCTATTGTAACCTTGGACATTTATTTCACTCTCCTTTTTAAAAATTTTTGACAGATGTAAAAGAACATATCACTTTACTATTATATATGATATTTCTTTATTTAAAAACTATTTTTTCTTTTTCTTTCTTTTTTTACGAAAATTTTGCATTATTCTGTCTAATTTATTTTTTGAACTTAAATTATATTCATCTGCAAATTTAATCTCTTTACCACATTTTTCACATTTTAAAACTATATCAGAATTTACTATCTTAATTGGATATTTGCAAAATGGACAATGAGTCCGAGAATAAAAAACATCAAATATTCCTATATATATTATATAAACACCCAACCCAAAAGAAGATAATATAATTAAAACAAGAGGGATAGAAAATATAATATTTAAAGGTTTAATTACATTAAAAAAAGTCCATAATAATAAAATAGATAATAAAAAACTTACACTTATTCCCGCAAGTCCTTTTGAAATACTTATTATTGCAATTATAATTCTATGGCTTATTCTATGGTTTTTCATTTCTTTCATAATATTTTTATTTTTATATACCTACATCAGTCAATCCCACAATTATCAAAATATCATATGTGTCTCCTAAAATGGAATCTTCTTCAACACTAATTGTTGTTCCCCCAATATCAGAAGCTATTTGTTCAGCTTGTTCTTTATAATTTGTTCTATAATAAACTATGCTGTTTTCATAATCTGAACTTTCTGCATCATCAATCTCTATATTGTCATAAGTATACCCAATAATATTTAATTTATCTCTCATTCTTGATGCTGCACCTTCATAACCACTGCCATTTTGAACCATAACTATTAAAGTTGATCTATCAACTGTCTCTTCCACATCTTCTTCCTCTGAAATCTGATCAGCACCAACAATAATTATAATATCATAATCTTGTCCGGAAACTACTTGCTTTAAAACTATAGAACTATTATTAGTAATAGAATCTTTAATTAAATCCGCCTCATCTCTCTTTCCTAATTTATATCGAATAACAGTTTGCGTATAATTATAATTATCCGCTTCTCCAATATTATCCACTTTAAACTCATCATTTTCTAATTCATCTTTCATCCCCAAAACTGATTCTTCTCCCCCATTTCCATTTAAAATTTGTATCAAAATAGAAGCTTTGTCAATTGTCGATCCTGTAATCTCCTCTGGTTCCTCCTCTTCTTGCTCAACAACAACTTTTTCTGTTTTAGATGTCCCCCAGATTAATCTGGAAATTCTGTCTCTTTGAGTAAAACCAATAATTGTAAAAATAAATATAAAAAATACAGCAATGATTACTATTCGCTTCCATTTACTTTCTATGGGAATTTGTATTTTCTGTTCAGTTCGCGATGAAAAAATTTCTTCTTTATGCTCTGGCTGAATATTTTTTTCTGTTGAGAGTTTTGATTCTTTTGCAGCACTTTCAGAAAGCGGGGATTTAATATATTCAGCAACTAGCAAAAATACACCAATTATTAAAAAATAATAAGCCCACATAGCCAAGGAGCTGGCCAATGCATCTTTTTTAAAAATCAAAAGAAATGGACAAAATATAATCAAAACAAGAGCTATTGCTATAGTAAATCTATTGTCAAAACCAAAAAAAAGAAAGAAAATAAAATAAGAAAATAAAAATGCTGTTTTGAAATTAATCAAAAAAGCTAAAGCAATAAAAACCCCCAAAACAATAAAGCTTTTTGCTTTATGTTCTATTAAAGATTCCCAGAAATAATCCCAATATTTTTTGGAAGTATTATACAGGTTTTCTATTTTTCTTCTAATTCTTCTAAGAAAATCTTTTATCTTAGAAATATCTGCTTCTATTGTAATTTTCATAAATTATTCCTTAATTGAATGAACGGAGATTAACTTTTTTCTCCTCCAATCACAAACTAAATATCCTATACAAAACAGAAATGATAATCCAGAAACAATAAGCCCAGTATAAAAATATCTCTGTGGCCAATATTCAATAACTATTTCATAGTCGCCAGGTTCTTCAACCCACCAGGCATTAGCAAAACCATTAACAATAATATGTTTATTTTGTGGAATTTCTTTCTCTTCCCAAAATCCCAAATATCTCTTTATGTTTTGCCAATAACCTTGTGGGGATTTATTATCTTGGATAAAGGCACGCCAACCTGGATGATAAGATTCTTGAAAAACAACTAAAGATTTATCTTTTGATGAAAGATTTAATTTATAATGTGTTGGGTTAATTTTAACAAAATTAATATCAGTGGTTTTTAATACTTTCTCTTCTTTTGTTTTTAATATATAAGTGCCCATAATATTTTCAAAATCACAAATTGAGATATTGTCATATCTAATTTTTGTCTTTTTATTATTTGCAGCAGGTGCATATAAGAAAACAGTTAACCATTTTGAATCATTATCTGGTTTAATCAAAGTTTGATAGGTTTTCCAATAATCATGAACATCCTCAAAATATTCTAATTTTAGACATTTCTTCCCATCCCAAATACAAAAACCTGCCTTTTCGCCTGTTATAATTTTATAATCAAACGAAAACAGATAAGATTTTTCTTTGTCAAAATCTTTAATAGGCCAGGAAGCTGTACAGGCAACATCCTTATCGGTTTGTAGCTCTAAACTAAATTCCCCATCAGTTGAATCGTTTACTAAATCCATATTTAAATGAACGTCTAGATTCTTTTTTGCGCAATTTCCAACTTCATTCTGCCAAAGCCCTGACTCAAAAGAACCATTATATAATAAATTAATATTATTTATTATACCATTGAAATCTAGCTTAATTGTCTTATCACCACCGTTTAAAAATATGTCATCTGTCCTAGAAAATTTATTTTCGTTATATGAATCTTCGGGATATATAGATATTTTATTTAAATATGAATCAATATTTGATTCTTTTTTATTAACAATTTCATAATTATCATCGAATGGTATTTTTAAATTATCTACGATTGAGCTTCCTTCAATTTTAACATTTTTTTCTTGAAAAATTCTTTTATAGTAATTGAGATTTTCTTCAGTAAAACTGTCATTTGATTTCATTTGGTTTTCAATAACAAATGCATATTCATTTTTATCCATGTTATTCAAATCAAACAAATTTAATAAATCATTTAAATCATTTACTTCAGTTATT
>SDBS01001991.1_pt1 | contig 20555 bp, 20 predicted proteins | sample 2277091 | NCBI WGS metagenome assembly SDBS01 (sample SAMN10404972, study PRJNA504765) | marine sediment metagenome | isolation source: marine sediment core GS10_PC15, 163 cmbsf | place: Arctic Ocean: Southern Knipovich Ridge | collected 2010 | reverse complement strand
CAACCCAGACTGAGGTGAAGGAAGACGAGGTAACCCCTCCCGAGGAAACCGGGGGAATTCCGGAACCAGAGGCGCAACTTAAACCTGGCGAAGACTCAACCCAGAGTGAGGTGAAGAAAGACAATGCTTGAAGTTAATGACTTTGATAGTGTCCGTATCTCCCTGGCTTCACCAGAGCAGATTAGAAGCTGGTCCTATGGTGAGGTAACTAAACCAGAGACTATTAATTACCGTACTCTAAAGCCAGAAAGGGACGGGCTTTTCTGTGAGAAAATCTTTGGCCCAACCAAAGACTACGAATGCTTCTGTGGTAAATATAAGAAGATACGCTACAAAGGGGTTGTTTGCGATAAGTGTGGCGTTGAGGTAGCCCGGTCTAAGGTACGTCGGGAGCGGATGGGGCACATCGAACTGACCAGCCCGGTAAGTCACATCTGGTTCGCCCGGGGAATACCCAGCCGACTGGGGTTACTACTTGACCTGTCACCGCGAAGTCTAGAGCGTGTTCTATACTTCTCACATTATATCATCACCTCTATCGATGAGACGGCACGCCAGGAAGCAAGGGAACAGATCAAGGAAACTAACTCACAAGAAATAGCGTCCCGCGACAGTATCCTAGAAGCCAAAATCAAGGAGATGGAGGCGGGAGGGGCAACGGTGGAGGAAATAAACCAGCTCCGGCGTAACTGGGTTGAGGAGAAGGCACAACTTGAAGAACAGCTTGAGAGTGATATCGCCCAGCTAGAAGACCTCCGCCAGGGTATCCTACTCACTGAGAATCGCTATTCCGAGCTCAAACAGAAATTCGGTCCCGTTTTTGAGGCTGGGATGGGAGCGGAGGCTATTCTCCCAATTCTCACGAGCCTCAATCTCGATAAACTACACAATACCCTAATTCAGGAAACCCGTCTCACCTCAGGTCAACGCCGTAAGAAGGCATCTAAGCAACTTCAGGTAGTGGAGGCCTTTCGTCGCAGTGGCAATAAACCACAGTGGATGATTATTACCGTGCTGCCGGTCTTACCCCCTGACCTTAGACCTATGGTTCAATTAGACGGAGATAGATTCGCGACTAGCGACCTTAATGACCTATATCGCCGAGTCATTAACCGCAATAACCGCTTGCGCCACTTATTGGACATAGGCGCCCCCGAGGTTATCATCCGCAACGAGAAGCGGATGCTCCAGGAGGCAGTTGATTCTCTCATCGATAATGAAAAACGAGGCGGACGAGCTGTCTCCATCAGTGGTAACCACAAACTAAAGTCACTCTCCAATATGCTGCGCGGTAAGCAAGGACGCTTCCGTCAAAATCTACTGGGTAAGCGAGTTGACTATAGCGGGCGCTCAGTTATTGTTGTCGGTCCTGAGCTCAAGCTTCACCAGTGTGGCCTACCCCGGCGCATGGCTCTAGAGTTATTTAAACCCTTTATTGTGCATCGACTGATGGAGCAGAACCTTGCCTACAGCGATAAGAGTGCCCGACGGCTGGTGGCCCAAGCTAAGCCTGAAATATACAACATCCTGGAAGAGGTCGTCAAGGAACGACCCGTGTTACTTAACCGAGCGCCTACCCTCCACCGACTTGGCATCCAGGCTTTTGAGCCAGTACTTATCGACGGTAGTGCTATCCAGCTCCATCCCCTGATGTGTTCTGCTTTTAACGCTGATTTTGACGGCGATCAGATGGCGGTTCATCTACCGCTATCTAAAGCCGCGGTTAAGGAAGCTAGAGAGACAATGCTCAGCACCCACAATATGCTCGTACCCAGTTGTGGTGAGCCAATTGTGACGCCAACCCTTGATATGGTTCTCGGTTGCTACTACCTAACAACCATTAAACCCGGAGCTAAAGGAGAAGGCAGCATCTTTGGCAGTTTTGAAAAGGTAACACTGGCTCATGAGCTTGGCGCCATTGACCTCAGAGCTGAGATTAGAGTTAGACATCAGGAAAAAGACGGACAGCGGATTAAGACTAGTGCCGGTCGCATCATCTTTAATGAGGTTTTGCCTCCGGAGCTACGTGTCTATAATAAAGTCATTGACAAGTCAAGTCTAAAGCAAATAGTAACTACTTGCTATCAACTACTGAGTAGCCAAGATATGGCAGTGGTCCTGGACAACCTCAAACAGCTGGGTTTCCATTATGCCACCCAATCGGGGATTACCATCAGCATGAGTGACATTAAGGTTCCGCCCAGTAAGCCAAAGCTAATAGAAGGGGCAGAAGAACGGGCAACCATTATCGAAAACCAATATCACCGCGGCCTAATCACTGAGGGCGAAAGGTATAGCGGTATTGTCAGCTTATGGATGGAAACTACTGACCAGATAACGGACACTATCTCTAAGTCCCTCAACCGCTACGGGAGTATCTACATGATGTCAACCTCAGGAGCCAAGGGGAACATCTCCCAGATTAGACAGATGGCCGGCATGCGGGGTTTAATGACCAATCCTTCCGGCAAGATAATTGATTTTCCCATCAAGTCAAGCCTACGGGAGGGTCTCAGTGTTCTGGAATACTTTATCTCCACCCACGGGGCCCGTAAGGGACTGGCCGATACGGCTCTACGAACATCAGAGAGTGGTTACCTGACCCGCCGCCTCATTGACGTTGCCCAAGATGTTATTACCCGCCAGGAGGACTGCGGTACTAGAGACGGAATCTGGATATCTGAGCCCACGGAAAAGGAACTCTTGCCATCATTTGCGGAGCGAATAATCGGTCGCCTGGCGGCCAGTAAAGTAGTTGACCCTCAAACTGAGAAAACCATCGTTGACCGTAATGAGGAAATTGATGAGCCAAAGGTAGCTATAATTAAGGCCTGCGGGTTAACTAAGGTCCACGTCAGGTCTCCCCTTACCTGCGAGTCCCGGCAGGGCGCCTGTCAGCGGTGCTACGGCCGGGATCTCGCCCGGAGACATCTGGTCGACCTAAACACCGCAGTTGGTATTATTGCCGCCCAGAGTATCGGTGAGCCAGGCACTCAGCTAACACTACGCACCTTCCACACTGGCGGTGTCGCTGGCCTTGATATCACCACCGGTCTGCCCCGGGTAGAAGAACTCTTTGAGAGCCGGCCACCTAAGGCTCAAGCTATCATCTCCGGTATAGATGGTAACGTTGAGGTGATTGACACTGAAGAGGAGAGAAGAATCAGGGTCTCCAGCTCCGAGGTCTTCTATGACGAATATTCACTGCCCCCCGGTGGGCAAGTTATGGTAGAGAATGGCCAATGGGTAGATGTCGGTACGGTGTTAGCCAGCGAACCTCCCCAGGATAAAGCTACACCGCAGCCGACAGAGCTAACGGCTGAGACTCAGCCTATCTTAGCCCGTGTTGCTGGTGAGGTAGCTATTCGGGAGGGACAGTTATCCATCAAGTATGAAGAGCAGGAGATGCCGGAGTATGTTATCCCAGCAACCACCCATATCCGGGTTCAAACCGGAGACAAAGTAAAGGCCGGAGAGCAACTGACCGATGGCTCTATTAACCCACAGGATATACTGCGTATCCTGGGTAAGGAGGCTGTCCAGCGGTTCCTAGTTGATGAGATACAAAAGGTATACCGCTCCCAGGGGGTCAACATAAACGATAAGCATATTGAGGTTATTGCCCATCAGATGCTGGCCAAGGTCTATATTGATTCCTCAGGTGATACCGAGCTAATCCCTGGGGAGCTGGTAGATAGGTTCCATTATGAGGACATTAATGCTAAGGTGCTGGCTGAGGGGGGTGAACCAGCCACCGCCCACATTGTATTAATGGGTATAACTCGGGCCTCACTGAATACCTATAGCTGGCTAGCCGCAGCCTCCTTTCAAGAGACCACCAGAGTGCTCGCTGACGCCGCGGTTTCGGGCAAGATAGACAGATTGATCGGGCTTAAAGAAAATGTAATCATTGGGAAATTGATTCCCGCCCACTACCCAGCCTCTGAGGAAGAGGTACCAGAGCTACCGCCAGCTAAAGAGGGAGAGGTAGGGTTAGCCGTCTCAGTTAAAGAGGGTGAGGGGGAGTTAACTATCTAGCATTTCTTATCCTAGCTTGATGGTTTTTAAGAGATAAGAGCCGCCCCATTGAAATAGGGCGGCTTTACTCTTTGCCGAGTTGCTCTATTAATCTCCCCACGATAAAGGCTCTCTTTACCCCACCCAGCCCATAAACTGGCTTGAGCCAAGATGTGATATAATGAGACTAAGTATCAAGAACTAATTAAAGGCAAGGAATAAATAAAATAGACACCACTATTTGAATAAGAACCAAATGAGTGAGATGACAACAAGCCGTATTGTATCCGGCAAACTCAGTGCTGATGATACCTCGCTTGACAGCAGCCTCAGACCACGATGCCTAGTTGACTTTGTGGGACAGGCCAGGATCAAGGAGAATTTAAACATAGCTATCGCCGCCGCCAAGGGCAGGGGTGAGGCTCTGGACCATATCCTGCTCTACGGGCCGCCCGGCCTAGGTAAGACCACCCTGGCTCACATCATAGCCAGCGAGATGGGGGTTAATATCAAGATTACCTCCGGTCCAGCAGTAGAGCGTACCGGAGACCTGGCCGCCATCTTAACCAACCTTCGCAGTCAGGATGTGCTCTTCATTGATGAGGTCCACCGCCTCAACCGGACGGTAGATGAGATGTTATATCCCGCTATGGAGGATTTCGCCCTGGATATCATTATCGGTAAGGGGCCCGGCGCCAAAAACCTGAGGATAAACCTACCTAACTTTACCCTCATTGGAGCCACTACTCGCTTCGCCCTGCTGAGCCCACCCCTCCGAGACCGGTTTGGGGCTGTCTACCGCCTCGACTTCTATGACCAGACATCCATTGAAGCCATCCTCAAACGCTCAGCACGCATCCTTGGAATAAAGGCTGAAGACAAAGGCTTAGAGGAGATAGCCCGACGGGCAAGAGGTACCCCTCGTGTCGCCAACCGACTGCTCAAACGAGTCAGAGACTACGCTCAGGTAATGGCCGATGGCACGGCTACTAGGCCAGTGGCCGTTGAGGCACTAGGTAAGCTTGAAGTCGACCCCATCGGCTTAGATGAAATTGACCATAAGGTCCTGCATACTATCATTGACAAGTTTAATGGCGGTCCGGTGGGACTAGATACCATTGCCGCTTCAATCAGTGAGGAAGCCGATACTATTATGGATGTCTACGAACCCTATCTCTTACAGTTGGGGTTTCTGGATAGAACCCCTCGGGGCCGGTTAGCCACCCCACTAGCCTACAAGCACCTTGGCCTACCCTACAACAAGGGAAAACCGCCTCAGCCAACCCTGCTTTGAAATTGAAGTGGGCTTGAGAAGGCAATATAAGTAAAAACAAAGAGGGAACCTTCTCTAAGGTCCCCTCGTATTTAATAAGCACTTTATAGGCAAGTCACTAGTTAGTCCAAGCCTTCTACCACCTCAACTACCTTAGCCATGCCCTCCTCATCATAGACAGCACGTACCTGTTCACCCTCCTCCAGGCTAGTAGTGCCACGCAGGATGAAGCGGGTTTTCTCATCGTAGCTCAGGATAACATCTTCACCACCGTCAGCCGGGGCTACGGTGATAGTTTTACCCCCTGGAGAAATATTGGTAACGGTGCCCAAGATGCGATGATAAGCAGTGGGCTCACTAATCAATACCCGCTTAGCCAGCGGGTTACCTTCAACTGGTACTACCCACACCACTACCCTGCTACCGACCGCAATGTCATCAAAGGTGGCCTCCTCACCAAAAGAACGAAGCCATCTCCCCAAACCCGGCGCTTCTTGCACCAGCTCTCCCATCTCCAGCCGGTGTCGGAGTAAGGCAGGAATCCCCCAAGGGGCCAGTGCCCCTTCTACCAAGCGATGAAACCTTCCCATAAGCCCAAACCCTCCCGGTCCAGGCTCAGTTGGTTTCATCAGGTGTTGGGTTGAAGTAGCGACTCTTGGTAGTGCCAGTGCTTTGAAGTATCTGGTATCGCTGTCAACCGATATGGTAACTTCCTGCCATCCAGACTGAACAACAAAAGATGATTTGCCGTCATCAATACGAACCACCTCACCTTTCACCACCCTAGGTGGCAAGTGGCCACCCTGAAACGGTGCCCACTCTGATGCCGCTAATGCCGGAGACGCCATACCTAACACCAAACCGAGAGCCAGCACCGATACCACCGCTAATTTCCAGACCTTCATATTTCTATTTCCCCTCCTGTAATCTAGAACTTACTGCCGACTACTAGAGCTATTAGTCCAGAATAGCGTAGGCTACCTGAACCGTGAGGCTAACTTCAAGTTCCCCGGGACTTATTGATGGCGGCGCAGGCGCAGGCGCTGGAGCTGGCGCTGGCGCCATACCGAACTCAGCCCGCGGGTATATGGAAGGTGGCATCTGAATGCCCTCAGAGATATAGGTTGGTTTACCCAGCTCGACCCCGGCTAGCTCGGCTAGTTGCTCAGCCTTGGCCTCAGCGTCAGCCGTTGCCTTTTCCCTCGCCTCTTCGTGGTAGATTGATGGGTCATCAATAGAGAAGCTTATGCTATCGATACGGGTAAGGTCGCCTCCCGCCACGGCGACAGCATCAATGATAGCACCAACCTCCTCTATATCCCTTATCTTGGCATTCACCGTATTAGTTACTCTATAGCCAATGACAATCTCCTGCTCTTTTTCCTCGTCCCATCTTCTTACCTGACGGATTCTGAAGTATTGGGTTTGAATATCCGGCTCAGCTACGCCGTTATCAACCAGAGCCGTCATCACCTCCCCCATAGCCGCTGCCGCCTCGGCCTGAGCCTCAGCTACTGTGGTCTCTTGAGCTTCAATGCCAAGTCGAAGCAGGGCAATATCGGGAACTGCGGTTACCTTACCCTCTCCGGTGACCCAAATCCCCACCTGCTGACTATCCAAGCGAATCGACTCTACAGTCGTTAGACCGCCGGTACAGCCATACAAAGCAACTATTGGTATTACCAACACCAGACCGATAACCCACAACCACTTCTTTTTCATCTCCTACCTCCTACTAAGAAACTTCCTTTCAGTAAAATATAAACTGACTAATCTAGCTCTACCTGTGGTGCGCTATTTAACAACCACAGTTAAGAGGAATGTCCACTCTGCTTCCTCACCACCCTCCCAGGGCCGGCTGTATGCCATAGATATGGTGCTCGTGCCTTTCTTGAGTGCCTGGAAAGTCCATAGTTCTTTACCAGGAGAACCAGGGGGAGGCAGCGGCTCACTTTCGGGCATCACCAATTTGTGGTCTGTCTGATTTAATACGGTTTGGTCACTAATTTGTGCCGTTTCTGACCACAGGAAGCCGGTTGTCGGGTTAGAGCACAGAGTTACTGTAAATGAATCGCCAACATCAACATTCACTTCTTTGCTTATATTACGTTCTCCTGGTTGTAGCTCAATGAAGTCATCACAGGAAACCTCTACAGATACCTGCTTTGGGGCCGGAGAACAAGCAGAGAGGTAGAGCGAGATGGCAGCCACAGTACCCACTAGGATTAGCTTTGATTTCATTTTTACTCTTACTAAAATAACAACGTAAAAGTTGCCATTTAGTTAGCTAAAAATTAATCCATGGCAGCCAGGGTTTTTCTATAGCCAGCTTCCGATACGACAATCGCTCGGAGCAGGGCCGGCCTTACCGATGCCGGGGCTTTCCTCAGCACAGCACGAAGAGCATCTGGGTTCTCAACCGCATAATGTGCCACTATCATCCTTAGTTCAGCCTGGTCATTACCCTCAAAAAAAGCACCCTCATCATCCTCCGGCTCCTCAGATGGCGCTGGTGCTGGCACGGGTGCTGGTGCCAGTGCCGGCGATGGTTTATCAGATGGAGCCGATGGTAGTAGCGCCGCTGCTGACTCCTCCGTCGGCACCCTCGGGGCAGTCTCTACTGCCGGAACCTCTACTTTCTCGGCGGAAACTAATATCGCCAGCGTTGCCAAACGCTCATCCAGACGCTGGGTGATGACCTCTACCCGCTGGACATCCCCCTTATCGACCATATAGATTATTTCGGTTACTCTCCTATCGGCTAGCATGGCACTCAGCCTCGCCTTACCCATATCAGAGGGGGTTAGCGCTAGCTGCACCTGCTCAGTAGCCAGCTTGACTGGATATAGAGGGCTATCGGGCATGCTATTACTAGCCGCCAACGCGGTGCCTCCCCCAGATACCAAGAGAATGCTGACTACCATTAACACCATCACCCACCCCCGCCTCAAACTAAATAAGGGTAGCTTCGTCTTACTCGCCTTTGCCTGGAGTGCCGAGCGGAACTCGTACCTGGCTCTGGCCTTAAACTCAGCACGGGGCAGGATAGCTGACGCCTCCCTGGCAAGCTGAGACGTCTGAAGCAGGGGCCTAAGCTGGGCCGCCTGCTCAGGGTAGCTCTCCAGACACTGCTCTACAGTCTCGCCTCTAGCCAGCCGCTCCAGGCAGTCATCCAAGATGTTTTCAAACTCATTACTCTTCTTCATTATTTATCCTACGCCACCGATAAGTACTTCACGCAGGGCTACTATGGCACTATGCTGTAACGCCTTTACTGCCCCTTCACTCCTACCCATAACCTTAGCCACCTGGGCAACCGACATCTCACCGGCAAAACGCAGAGAAACTACTTCCTGTTGTGCCAGCGTCAGTTTTCTGGTGGCTGAAGTTAGCTGCTCAATATTTAACTTACGCTCTAATATTAGCTGCGGGTCATCATCACTGGCTACCAGAGACTCCTCAAGAGGAATAGAAACCCGCTTCTTTTTCTTCCTCAGGTAGTCGACGACCTGGTTGTGGGCAATACGAAATAGCCAGGCAGAAAAGGGAACACCCTTCCACCTGAAAGAAGAAATAGCCTTGATGGCATTGAGGAAGACCTGCTGGGTTAAATCCTCCGCTTCCATCCGGTCACCTATTCTAAGTGCTACATAGCGGTAAATCTTATCGAAATACTCCTCATACAACTGGGCAAAAGCCTCCTCATCATGCTGCTTTGCTCGTTGGACGAGTTGCTCCTCATCTTGCACCTGATAACTCCCCATTTCTAACCGGTAATTTGGGCATTACCCTGTGCATAAACTATAACGAAAGAAACGATAAAAAGATAGGCTACTTATTAACCCGAATTAAGCAAGCGGGAGATTACTACCATCACCCCGCTCTCTCGGCGCCAAACCAAAAACTAAAATCCTGGCGGGGGTATTTTAATATGCGGGCCTCGATTATAGCAGCTATGTCATCGCTAAATGGAATGTGTTACAATAATTCCAAAACATAATTTTCCCCCAAGGGACAAAAAATTGTCTTACTACGTGCGTCTGATGCATAAGGAGGACACTGCCCAGGTCACTGAGATTGACCACGAAGCCTTCCCCACCATGTGGCCCCCGGCGAACTACGAGCGTGAGCTACAAACCTGGCTGGCTCACTATATTGTCGCCCATGAGGAGAGTAAAACCGTCGAGAAGACTGAGGTAACAGTGACTCCGGGAAAGAGCTTCCCTAACCTGGCGTACCGAGTGCGGCAGCTTTTTAACCAAGACCGTATCCTGAGCACTAAGGACCCACCTCTAACCGGTAGACAATACATTGTTGGCTTTGCTGGTTTTTGGATGATGGCTGACGAGGCTCACATAACCAATATTGCGGTGCGGCACAGTCTCCGTCGTCAGGGAATAGGCGCGCTCCTACTTATATCCATGATAGACCTGGCTATGGGGCTAAACGTCCGCATACTTACCCTAGAAGTAAGGGCTTCTAATACTGCGGCTCGGAGTCTATATCACAAGTATGGTTTTAGTCAGGTAAATGTACGCCGGGGCTATTACACCGATAATAAAGAAGATGCTTTGGTGATGGCCACCGAAAATATCACCTCAGCTGCCTTTCAGACACACCTAAACCAGTTAAAGAAAGCTCACTCTCGAAGGTGGGGGATAGCCCTCTACCACATTGCCCGATAGTTACCGCTACTACCTAACACGGTGATAGAACCAAGCGGAGTAACAAGGCAAACTCCGGAGTAATAAGCCCCAGAGCCACTTGACATCCAGGCTAGATGTAGTTTATAGTTACAAGAAAATTCAGACTGGGTGGTATCTGTCCCTAGAAAGCCTCACTTCAACCCGCCAGGACTTGTGGATGAAGAAGAAAGAAAACAGCTCGCCTCCGAGCTTTAAGCAACTACCAATAGGTTATGAGTTTCCACCGTCCAGCTATGAGCTGAGTGTGTCAGTTATTGGTAAGTATCTGGAGGCGGTGGGTGAGTCGCCAGATTTCCTAAAATCGGGGATGGTTCCTCCCCTAGCTATAGCAGCATGCGCCATGGCTGCACTATCGCAGTCATTTACGGTACCTCCAGGCTCGATACATGCCTCCCAGGAGCTTGAATTCCTCAAGCTGGTACCTATTGGAGCTACTATAAGCTGTGGTGGCAAGATAGCCCAGAAGCTGGAGCGGGGTAGACTGAACCTCGTTGTGCTTGAAATCAACGCCCTAAACCAAGATGGCGAGAAAGTTCTGACCGGAAAGGCTACCATTGCCGCGCCAAGCTAGGAATTTAGGAGAGGAATACCGAGTTTGAAAGAGAACCCAAAGCTCTCAGATATCCACCAGGGTGACAGCTTACCCCCAGTGGTAAAGCACGTTACCCAGCATGATATTAATCTGTATGCCGAGGCCAGTGGTGATTTTAACCCCATCCACATCGATGAAGCCTTTGCCGCTAAAACGCCACTGGGTGGTACTATTGCCCACGGTATGCTCATTCTAGCCTACACCTCAGAGATGATGACCCAGGCCTTTGGCAACAGCTGGCTAGAGGGGGGCAAGCTTTCGGTACGCTTTAAAGCACCCGCCCGCCCCCAGGATACCATAACCGTAACTGGTAAGATCGATTCCATTGAGGCCAAAGAGGGTATCTCATATGTGAACTGTAGCCTCGAGTGCTGCAACCAAAATGGAGAGGTAGTAATTACGGGTGGCGCCGTAGTTAAACTTCAGTAAACCTGGCCCGGGAGGAAGAGAAGGGAACAGTGTATGACAGAGACTAAGCAGCGAGTAAGAATTGCCATAGATGCCATGGGTGGTGATTATGCTCCTGAGGAGATAGTTAGCGGTGCCGTAGCCGCTGCGGAAAAGGGGGATGTAGAACCGATATTGGTTGGTCCCCTTAGTATCCTGGAAGCAGAGTTAGCCAAATATGATGTCTCCAGTTTACCAATTCGCAGTGTCAATGCTGAAGACTTCCTTAAGGAAGAGGAGAACCCGGCGCTGGCTGTCCGCCGAAAGCCTAACTCCTCAATAGCTATCGCCACCAAGATGGTGAAGTCGGGCGAGGCAGATGCCATAATCGGGGCAACTGCCACCGGCTCACTGGTTACCAGCGCCATGCAGTTTCTGGGTATGATAGAGGGCATAGACCGTCCCGTAATTGGCGGGGTTCTTTCTAGTTTAGCCCCCAAGACAGCAATATTTGACCTCGGGGTAAACATGGACTGCAAACCTCACCATCTATTAACCTTTGCTGTTATCGGGACTGTTTATGCTAGAATGTTCCTTAATATTCCTAACCCTACGGTGGCTCTGCTCAATGTTGGCATAGAAGAGGGAAAGGGTAACCGATTAGCTCGCGAAGCTTATTCCTTGCTGAAAGGGAGCGGCCTAAACTTTATCGGTAATGTAGAAGGCCATGCAATTCTCACCGGTGTGGCTAACGTCATTGTCTGTGACGCCTTTGTGGGTAACTGCATCTTCAAACTTAGCGAGAGTGGGGGCCAAATCGTTGCCAATTACTTCCTAGATAAGATGAAAAAGTACCCAGTAATAAACCAATTACTAAAGGGTAAGGTCAAGGGTGCGGTAGCATCCCTGGCTTCACCTAATAGTGTCGGAGGGGGCCTCATCTGGGGAATTGATGGCGTTGTTATGAAGCTACATGGTCATAGCCGAGCCCCAGATATAACTAATAAACTAGACCAGGCCCGGATGGCGGTAGAGCAAGATGTGGTGAGCTGTTTGAAGGCTGAGTTAAACAAGATCAGAGAATATACCAATTTGTGAAAGGAGCTATTATGCCAACTACTGAAGAAACCATCAAAGATATTGTGGTCAAAATTGTGCATTGTGACCGGGAAGTTCTTACTCCCGATGCCACCTTCCAGGATATGAAAGCCGATTCCCTGGACATGGTTCAGGTGCTGGTAGCCCTGGAGGACGAATTCGGCATTGAAATTCCTGATGAAGACGCCCAGAAATTTAAGAACTTCGGTGATTTTGTTAGCTACGTCGAAGGCCGCCTAGCTGAGAAAAGCTAAGAAAAAGTAATGCTTAAAGGCAAGGTAGCTCTGGTAACGGGTAGTTCTCGTGGCATCGGTAGAGCCATAGCCCTAAAACTGGCTAGAGAGGGAGCCGATGTCATCGTAAATTTCTTTCGTCGGCGTGAAGCTGCCGAGCAAACGGCTAAGGATATTGAAAAGCTAGGGGTAACCAGTAAGGTTATCAAAGCCAATGTCGGCGACCCGGAAAAGATTAACGAAATGTTTGATATAATTACCAGCAGCTTCGGTCGGTTAGATATATTCATAAATAACGCTGCCTCCGGTCTGCCTCGCTCAGCCCTGGAGCTGGATACTAAAGCCTGGCAATGGACGATGGACATAAATGCCCGGGCACTCCTCCTCTGCACCCAGCGTGCCGTTAAGCTCATGGAAGGGCGGGGGGGTAAGATAGTGGCGGTCTCCAGTCTGGGTTCGTCTCTGGTATTGCCCGGTTATGTCGCCATTGGCATATCCAAGGCTACCCTTGAAGCCTTAACTCGCTACCTGGCAATAGAGCTAGCCCCCAAGAACATCTGTGTTAACACGGTAGCCGCCTCACTGGTTCCAACCGAAACCGGCATGCTTTACGCCAGAAGAGGACAACAAGGAGGCGATTCTCCGTTACCGACAACACCGGCGGGTAGACTGGTAAGCACCGAAGATATTGCCAATGTGGTTGCCTTTTTGTGCTGTGAGGAGGCTTTCATGATACGAGGACAGACAATTGTTGTTGATGGAGGCACCTCGCTAGTACCCTTCAGTCTTATGAATAAAGGAGAGGATAACTAACATGAAGCGAGTCGTAGTTACCGGAATGGGTGTCATTTGCCCCCTGGGCCTAAACATGGAGGAATTTTGGACAAACCTGGTGGCGGGCAAATCAGGTATTAGTCGGATTAGCTGTTTTGATGCCAGTAACTATCCAGTAAAAGTGGCCGGTGAGGTAAGGGGCTTTGACCCGACAAAACATATGAACCTGAAAACGGCTCAACGCACGCGGCGGGCGGTTCACTTCGCTATCCCGGCTACCAATGAAGCCGTGGCTCGAGCCAACCTAGATATGAGCAAAGAGCAGCCAGAAAGGGTGGGCATTATCTCCTCTAATATGATGGAACATAAATTTATCGCCGAGGGGTGGAGTCTGCTCAAGGGAGGGCGAAGAGCTGACCCACTGTTTTTTACTAAGGCGTCCCCCAGTGTTGTATCCCTACAAGTAGGCATGTTACTCAAGGCGAGAGGCCCCAACACCAGTGTCAACAGCCTCTGTGCCAGTGGCACGGATACTATCGGGACCGCCCTGAATTTTATCCGCTTAGGCTATGCCGATGTCATGATAGCCGCCGCCTCTGATGCCTCGCTGGATGAAATGACCATATCCGCTTTAAGCGTACTGGGTGCCCTGACTAAAGAGCCAGACCCAGATAAGGCGAGCCGACCCTTTGACCTCAACCGCAATGGCTTCATCTACGGGGAAGGGTGTGGAGTGCTGGTACTAGAGAGCCTGGAGCATGCCCAGAAGCGAGGAGCACCAATTCTGGCTGAGGTGGCTGGAGCCGGCTGGACATTTGATGCTTATGACGCAACCGCTCCCCAGCCGGAAACCGAAGCGCTAGCCATGAAAATCGCTCTCCAGAATGCCAGCGTAAAACCGGAAGAGGTTGATTACATCAACGCCCACGGCACCAGCACCAAGCTGAATGATGTCAGTGAAACTAGAGCCATCAAGATGGTTTTCGGAGATAAGGCTTATAAAATTCCCATAAGCGCCCATAAGTCTATGTTTGGTCACATGGTAACCGCCGGTGGTGCCGTTGAGTCTATTGGCGCCATATTAGCCATGAACAATGGGATTATTCCACCCACCATACACTACGAAACCCCCGACCCAGACTGCGACCTAGACTATGTGCCCAATGTAGCTCGTAAAGCGGAGATAAATATCTGCCTGAAGGACAGCTTTGGTCTTGGTGGGCAAAATTGCTGCCTCATTCTCAAAAATTTTAAGGAGACTTAGGGATGAGTAATAAGGCATCTTTAGAATTAGAGGGCAAGGTATCACTGGTAACCGGGGCTTCCCGCGGTATCGGCAGAGCCATAGCCCTTAAGCTTGCCGGTCTGGGGGCTAGAGTGGTCGTTAGTGACATAGCCAAAGAGGCTGCCGAAAGGGTGGTTGATACCATAATAGGTCAGGGCGGAGACGCCTTTGCCGTGGAAGCCGACGTCAGAGATAGCGAAGCCGTAAAGGCTATGGTAGGCGAGATAACTGACCGCTGGGACAAGATTGATATCCTGGTAAATAACGCCGGTATTAACCGAGATAGCCTGTTACTCAAGATGTCCGACGAAACCTGGGATGATGTCATTAATACTAATCTAAGGGGAACCTATACCTGTACTAAATTTGCCTTACGCTCGATGATGAGACAGCGCTGGGGACGGATAATAAGCATGGCCTCGATTGCGGGCATCATCGGCAACGCAGGGCAAACCAATTATGCTGCTTCTAAAGCGGGGATTATCGCCTTCACCAAGAGCATCGCTAGAGAGGTAGGCTCACTTAATATAACCGCCAACGCTATCGCTCCGGGATTTATTACCACCGAGATGACAGATAAATTACCCCAAGAGAGGAAAGAAGCCATTCTGCCCATGATTTCACTAAGGCGCTACGGTAAGCCGGAAGAGGTAGCTGAGCTGGTAGCCTTCTTAGCCAGTGAACGGGCGAGTTATATCACCGGGCAGGTTATTGGTATAGATGGGGGGATGTTTGCCTAGACAACCGGTAGTAAACCCAACTCCTCACCATAGAGCTGTGGTGAGGACTCCTTCTCAGAAGGGCTGTTTATCTCTTTGAATTACAGGCTACTGCCCTAACCATCTCAGTCTTCATGCCACCAGCTGAAGGTACGAGTCCCCACTCCAGTATGAAGGGTTACTAGCGGCCCAAGCTGGTTAATAAACACCTCAACACACTCAAACTGGGATAAGACCTTTTCTTTAAGCTCCTCAGCTTCCGCAGGGGCATCAGCGTGCTCGATGGCAACGTGCAGCTTCTTACCCCCACTCCTCTCTCTCACGATATCAAACAGGGTTTTAAGTGTTTGGCCCTTAGTCTTACACCTAGCCAGGGGCCTGTGCTCTCCTCCGGTAGCAGCACTAGCCTCTAGAAGTACCGTGTTAGTAATTTTAGAACCTGCCCAGGGACGGGCTTTGTGTATTCTGCCTCCCTTAACTAGATAATAAAGGTCATCAGATAGGAGAATATAGTTAATCCTTTTTATCATATTATTCGTCACCTCAACTACCTCGGAAAGGCTCTTGCCAGCACTAGCCGCCTGGGCCGCTTCCAAGACAATAAGCATCTCAGCCCCACAAACGGTGCCACAATCAATCACCTCGATAGTAGTGCTGGGCAGCTCATCCTTGACCTTCGCTCTAACCTGCCTCGCTGTATCTGGTGACGGGCTAAACTTTGCGCTTTGACCGATATATAAAATAGCCTCTGCCTTCCGGCTTAGCTGGCGGTATGCCTCAAGGAAACTCCTCACAGGGATAGCCGTAGTCGTAGGCATATTCCCCTCCCGCTTCCACCCAGGTAATTTTTCATAAAACTCAGCTAGATTTACCTCGTTTTCAGGATATGTCTTGCCTTCCCTGATAATACATGGAGCTAGTAGTGTGACCCCGTATTTATCGGCCCGTTCTCTAGGCATATGGCTCACGGTATCAGTAATAATAGCTACTTTATTCATTATTACCTCCTTTGTGGCTTGTTAGCATACCCCCTTTAACCCCTGAATACGGTGTTAATTAAATTACGGCTAAGGCGATAGACTCATGAAAACGAGAATAAGAGCCAGTTATCCAGAGAGACTAATTCCTAGATAATTATGCCAGGAGCTTATAACGCTAATTAGGCTGACAGTAGCAGATATATAGCTCAGCCGCCACCCAAGCCGCCACCCAGGCAGCCCTGGCGCCCGGCACCAGGCCCCATCTGCTCTATATTTGCCTTGAGCCATTCCTCAAGCCCCTCTCTACTCTTGGCCAGCGGCTCCTGTAGCCGGTCCACACCAATACCAAAGAGGTAGCTATCTGATTTATACATTTTGGCAGAATCTATCCGCATGTTAAAATCTTCAGCCTGCTTAAAGGCATTAGACAGGTTTTTGCGCAGTGACTCATCCAGAAAATCAATCTTCTCGCTGTTTCTCTGCCAGCTACTTGCTTGAAGCTTCTTGCGCCGATTCTGGGAACTGAACTGTTCCACAATCTTCTGGTTAGCCATCACATCAAGAAGCAGACTGGACGCTATATCCTGAGGCGTCTTCTCCGGTGGTCGGCGGCGCCGCATAACAAAACTCAATACGATAACAATAATTAATGGTATTAACCACGATAGTTGCTCAGATGAAGTATCAAACGCACACGACTCAAACATATATTATCCCCCCTACCTCAACGGTATAATTACCTAATTAAACCAGATTATGGGTAATATGTCTAGTTCGTTAAACTGAACTTCATTCCTATGACAGACCGGCATATCGCCGGCAGAAGACTATCAGAAACAGCACTGCCTCAGAGCCTGTAGTACGTCAGTTATCCAGACGGCTTACCGCTCCCGGCGGGAGGACGTAGCATCGCCGTAATACAACTTGACGTGAGGCCAGGGAATCTCAATCCCCTCCTTATCGAAGACCCTCTTCACCCGCCTCCTATATTCCCCCATAACATCCCACTGTTTGATAGGTTCAGTTTCACCAACCATTTTTATCGTTATCCCCGAGTCTCCGAACTCATCCACCCGGAGGAGCCAGGGCGTTTTCGAAATCATGAAGGGACCCCAATCTGGATCCTCGGTCATCTCCTCCCACGTCTTCTTCATGAGCGCCATAACTCTATCGAGGTCTTCCTTGTAAGCCACGTTTATGTTGAGGTGGGCCCTCGACCATTCCTGGGTGAGGTTACTCACCGTTCGAATGTCACCATTGGGGACCACGTGGCGTGCCCCATCAAGGTCTCTCAGAATGGTTCGCCGCAAAGACAACTCTTCAACTACGCCGGCAATACTGCCCACCCGTATGACGTCACCAATATTATACTGGTTTTCCAGGTAAATGAAGAAACCATTAATAATATCCCGAATCAAGTGCTGGGTGCCAAAGCCCACGGCGACCCCCATTATCCCCAAGGCAGCTACGCCAGCCCAGATATTAACCCCCACTTGGCCAAGAATGAGAAGGGTAGCCAGTGTCCCCAAGCCTATGCCTGAGACAGTGGTAACGACCCGAACCAGGGTCTGTACCCTCTTTTCACGCTCCACCTTGCGCTTACCCTTCATCTGACGCTTTACTGCTCTCCTTATGGCTATGGGGACAAGGCGGCGTATGATGAAGAAAGCACCCAAACAAATACCAAGAATGGTAAAGACCTTCCATCCCGTTTGGTAAAGCCAGTTGGTCCAGAGCTCCACTTTAGCGCTCCTCTGAAATTTTTATAGTAGCTGCATTATATTCCCACCAGGGCAGGCCTTTCAAGATAATCCCCGCGAAATCTCTAATCACTGCTTACTCTTCCTCACCAGCAGACATATATTCCGGGAGAAGAACTTAAGCGGGCCGTGATAGGAGCTTTCGGGAAAGGACTCTAGTACCTCAAAGCCGGCCTTTTTTACTAACCTCTCCAGCTCAGGATAAGCAAACAGGTAGTAGTAGCGCTCCAGCGTCCTATATCCGGTCTGCCAGGGTACAGCTACCTCTTTAGGTTTAAACCAGAAACGACGTTGCCAGCGGTTCCACACGGTAATAAAGGCTTCACCGCCCGGCTTTAGCACCCGCCTTAACTCATCTAGAGCCATCTCCTGCTTCTCCCTACCCTTTATATGATGGTAGGTAGCGACGGCGATTGCCCAGTCAAAGGTCTGGTCAGAGAAGGGGAGACAGGTAACATCAGCCAGCGACAGGTTCACCGCAAAACTAAACTTCTGGGAGTATTTCCGGGCAAGTTCCAGCATCTTAAGAGAAAAGTCCACACCGTATAGTTTAAAGCCCTCCCGGAAAGGCAGAAAGTCAGGACCGTGAGCACAGCCCAGGTTGAGCAGCCGGCCCGGCTGCCACCGCTCTGCCAGGGCTTCCAGCTCGCTGCCGAAGATAGACCAGTGACGAAAGTTGTACCAGCCCGGGGCTATCCGGTTAAATACATCCATATTTGTTACCATAAGCCTAAATTTGCTAAACTGGTTATGAGTATACTATGAAAAAATTAGCCAGGACAATATCCGGGGTGACCCCGGTAGCCGTGATGACCCAGCCAATAAAGTGCCCGGGACAGTGCGTCTACTGCCCTACCTACTCAGCCACACCCCAGAGCTATACACCGGAGTCGCCAGCCGTATTGCGAGCCAGGGAATGTGATTACGATACCCAAAAACAGGTGGCGCTAAGGCTAAAAGCCCTCTCCGAGATGGGACACCCCACCGATAAGATTGAGCTGATAGTAATGGGGGGCACCTTCCTCGCCCAGCCTAAGGATTACCAATATCAGTTTATCAAGGACTGCTTTGATGCCTTAAATGGCAGGGTCTCAGCCACCCTGGAGGAAGCCAAGCAGCTTAACGAAACCACACACCATCGCTGTACCGGGCTGTGCATTGAGACCCGACCCGACTGGTGTGGGCAAGAAGAGATAGACAGCATGCTGGAGTTTGGCACCACCCGGGTGGAACTCGGTGTCCAGACCCTGGACGATGATGTCTACCGCCTGGTAAGACGCGGACATCGGGTAGAAGATGTAGTCAGGGCCACCACATTACTCAAGGAGCGTGGCTTTAAGGTACACTACCACTGGATGCCAGGGCTACCCGGCTCGACCCCAGAATTAGACCTGGAGCTATCCAAAAGACTATTTAGCGACTCCCGCTTTAAACCAGATGGCCTAAAGCTATACCCCACCATGGTGGTTGAAGGCACCAAGCTGGAGCAGTGGTATCGAGATGGTCGCTACCAACCCTACGCTGATGAGGTGATGATTAACCTGGTTACCGAGATTAAGTCCATTGTGCCCAAATATGTCAGAATCTCAAGGGTGCTGCGTGACATCCCGGCCAAATTCATTGTCGGCGGCCTAAAGGATTCGCTGCGGGATGTGGTCAAGCAGCGTATGAAGCAGCAGGGTACTACCTGCCGGTGCATCCGGTGCCGGGAGTGCGGTCACCGGGCACGGGATAACTGGGAAATAGGCGAACCACGGCTGGTGAGGATGGACTATGAGGCTTCAGGCGGGAGAGAGATCTTTCTATCCTTTGAGGACAAAAACGAAACGCTGTTTGGCCTATTACGGCTCAGGATTGAGTCTCAGCCGCTAGCTAAACTGGGACAGATGGATAAAGGCAATGTTGCCCTGATAAGAGAACTACACGTATATGGGCCTGAGGTTTCCCTTAGCCAGCGAGACCCGAACTCAGCTCAGCATAAGGGACTCGGTAAGGCGCTCCTAAAAGAAGCCGAGCGAATCGCTGGTGAGGAATTCCAGGCGCCGCAGATGGTAGTTTTGAGTGGCGTCGGCGCTAAAGAATACTACCGCTCCGGGTTTGGCTATTCTTCACGGGGAGATTACATGGTTAAGAGCCTGTAGCTTAAGGACACTGAATTTTCCCCCTTAACTTCAAACCGGTTTTTAACTACGTTAAAAGTCAAGCCGTTAACCTCTCCGACACAAGGGTAAAATTTAAAGGAGGTAGAGAATAGTGAAAAATACGCTTAAAGAGAAAGTAAAGAAAGGGGAGGTTGTTATTGGGACCTTTGTCGGGCTGGGTCACCCGGATGTTACCGAGATGCTCTCCCGGCTCGGATTCGACTGGCTCCTGCTGGATGCCGAACACAGTCCCTTGAGCCTCGAGACCATGCAGCAAATGATGCAATCTATGAACGGGACTGACTGTACCCCCGTTGTGAGGCCACAGTGGAATGATCCGGTTCAGATAAAGCGTATTCTGGACATCGGTGCCTATGGTGTCCTCATCCCCTGGGTCAACTCGAAAGAGGAAGCGGAAAACGCAGTGAAGGCATGTAAATATCCCCCCGAGGGAATCAGAGGTTTTAGCCCCAGACGAGCCGGTATGTTTGACCCAAAGTACTTTGAGACCGCCAATGAAGAGATTCTCATCGTCGTTCAGATAGAGACTGAGACGGCACTTAGGAATCTGGATGAGATTCTATCCGTGC